>Ga0157375_10001396_pt1 | contig 20834 bp, 19 predicted proteins | sample M35metaG_FD_115311 | JGI IMG/M metagenome (GOLD analysis project Ga0157375, IMG submission 115311) | Miscanthus rhizosphere microbial communities from Kellogg Biological Station, Michigan, USA - M3-5 metaG | ecosystem: Host-associated > Plants > Roots > Rhizosphere > Soil | place: USA: Michigan... | reverse complement strand
GGGATCTGCATGATGATTTATTGGTTAAAACTTTTCAAAGGATTACTGCAGGAAAACGATATCAGGATTTCATGAAAGAAGATGGATATTCTTTTGAGGAAGATCAAAAGTTTATCGGTAAATTATTCTTAAGATATATTGCTGAAAACGAAGACTTCCACGATTATCTTGGTGATAAAGAACTGACTTGGTATGATGATATTCATATTGCCAATTCTATGGTTCAGAAAACAATCGGTTTCTTGAGGGAAAATGAAGAAAGCAGAACTTTAATTAAAATGATTAAGGATGAAGATGACGAGGCTTTCGCCGGGAAATTGTTGAGAGACACCCTGAATAACTGGGAAAGCAATGAAAAAAAGATCGGAGAAAGATTAGACAACTGGGATATGGAAAGAGTAGGTTTAATGGATAAAGTGATTTTATCGACTGCTGTTTCTGAATTGGATAATTTTCCTTTCACGCCCTCAAGAGTAATTATTAATGAATATATCGAGATTGCAAAAGTATTTGCTACAGACCGTTCGAATATTTTCATTAATGGAATTTTAGATAAATATTGTAAAGATTTAAATAGAATATAAAATATTTTAATATGAAAAAGACGTTATCAATTATCGCTTTGTCTATTATAGGCTTTGGTTTGGTTTCTTGTAAAAAAGAAAATAAAGAAGTTCAGAGTACAGAAACTGTGGCTACAGATTCTTCTGCAACGGCAACGCCGACTACACCAACAACTGATTCTGCCTCTGCTGCGACTCCGGTTACAACTGCTGAAGCTGCTACACCGGCTCCATCAAATCAGCCGTCAACTACAATCGCTTTGTCTGAAAGCAATTTCGATTTCGGAAATGTGAAAAAAGGGGATAAAGTACAACACATTTATGAAGTGACAAACACAGGAAAAAATCCTTTGGTAATTTCAGAAGTAAAGCCAGGATGCGGATGTACAGTTCCTGATTTCACAAAAGAGCCTATCATGCCGGGTAAAAAAGGAAAAATTACCTTACATTTCGATTCTTCAAACTTTGACGGAAATGTGAATAAATATGCAGATGTTTTTGCTAATGTGGAAAAAGCACCAATTAAATTAACATTCACTGCGAATATTCAACCATAATATAATGAATTTATTATCAATATTTTTACAGGCACCCGCAACAGGAGGAAATTCTTCTATGATGCTTATCATGATGGGGGTGATGTTTGTAGGTTTTTATTTTTTAATGATAAGACCTCAGCAAAAAAAAGCAAAACAAGAGAAAAATTTTCAGGAAAACTTAAAAGTAGGAACTAGAGTAGTGCTTACTTCTGGTCTTCACGGAAGGATCGCTCAGGTTCAGGATGATGGTTTTGTTATTGAAACATTATCAGGAAAATTGAAATTCGAAAAAGCTGCTATTTCAAGAGAATTTACAGAAACTCGTTTTGGAGATAAATCTAAAACTGCTGAAAAAACTTTAGAAAAAGCAGACAAAAAAGAAATCGAAACTGAAAATAAGTAATTTTCAGTTTTAAAAATATTTCGTTTCGGCGCGGTGAGCAAAGCTCACCGCGCCGATTCTTTTTTATGTAATCATATTCTACTTTCTGTCATTCAGAACATAGACTGAAAGTCTACGAACGTAGTTCATAAGCGCAGTGAAGAATCTATCATGTACTTTTAAAGATAGATTTCTCCTTCGTCGAAATGACAAAGATTGTCCTATTCGTGAAAACATTTGTGAAGTTTGTGTTTAAAAAATATCTTTGTTAGATGAATCAAAAAACAAACAAAACTGTTCTCATTCTAGGCGCGAATTCTGATGTGGCAAAACAATCTATTTTACAATATTTGTCAAAAGGATTTTCTATTATTGCAGCTTCTCGGAATATGAAATCATTGGAAGATTTTATAATTTCCAATAATTTAGACCAATCAAAAATCACGGTTTTATATTTTGACGCAGCAGATTTTGATTCACATCAGAAATTTTATAACGAACTTCCCATAAAACCTCATATTGTTGTCTACGCTGCTGGTTTTTTAGTGGATAATGAAAAGGCTTTGAGAGATTTCAAAGGAACCCAGCAAATGATGATTACCAATTATATGGGAGCGGTTTCCATTCTGAATATTATTGCAATGGATGAAAGTAATAAGAATTTAGAAAGAATCATCGGATTATCTTCGCTTTCCGGGGTGAGAGGAAGAAAAAGTAATTTCGTTTATGGAAGTACAAAAGCGGCTTTTACAACATATTTAGCAGGTTTGAGACAGGAATTAGCTTCAAGAAATATTAAAGTCAATGTGTTAGTTATAGGTTACATCAGAACAAAAATTAATGCAGGATTACAATTAAATGAATCCTTAATTATGGAGCCGGATTATGTGGCAAAACATATCGTCAATGCAGGAAATTCTTTTACTATTGTTCCGAATTTTAAATGGAAGATTATTTATTTGATCTTGAAAATATTGCCAGAGAGTTTGGTTGCAAAACTTCCTTAAATTATGGATAATCAATTTTTAGAAATCAGAAATTATGTTGACAATATAGAGTATTATGATAGTTCGGAAAATTTTGAATATGATCATTATCCATATTTAAAAAATATTTTAGAAAATTTTACTCCCAAACAACATGATGATTTTGTGGAAGAAGTTTTTAAATGGGAAGATCATCAATTATGTTTTCTTGCCAATTTTTTAGATTTTACAGGTTATGATTTAAAAGGAAAATATGAATCTTCATATGTTTTCTGCGAGTGTTTTTCAAAAATTAATAATGTTGAATATCTTACATGTATTTATGTTAATTTGGAGGTGTATTTAATGCAGAGAAAGTTTTTCAAGAATGATTTGGTTTTATCGCTTGATGATATAGTTAATAATTTATATTTACTAATCAATCATTTGAGAGATGAAAGAAGTATTGATTTTTGCTTAAAAATAATTGAAAATCTAAATGATTAATTTATTCAATATTTCCTAGCAATTCCAACGCCTTCATCATATCAATTCCCTTACCCAAAACAGGTTTAAATAAATCACCTTTTGCTTTAATTCTTTCCAAAGCATTATGAATGTTAAAATCAGTCGGTTTCAAACCGGGTTTCAATTCTTCCCATTCCAAAGGCATAGAGACAGAAGCACCTTCTTTTGGTCTTAAACTATACGCGCTTGCTAATGTTTGTCCGGTTCTGTTTTGTAAATAATCGAGATAGATTTTTTTGTCGTCTCTTTTTTGCAAGCTTCTTTCTAACGTTGTGATTTTCGGAAGCTTCTCATTGACTTGTTTCATTAAAATATGAGCAAAATCTTTCACCTGATCAAAATCATATTTCCCGCCCATCGGAATATAAATGTGAATTCCCGTACTTCCCGAAGTTTTGCAATAGCCTTTGACTTTAATTGAATTTAAAACCTCATTCACCTGTAAAGCAGTTTCAATCACGTCGTTGAAACTATTTTTTTTCGAAGGATCAAGGTCTAAAACCATAAAATCTGGATGCTCCAGATCTGGAAGCGAAGAATTCCAGGGATTGAGATCGATACAACCCAAATTATTTAAATAGGCTAATGTCGCCTTGTCATTGCAATAAATATAATCGATGTATTTGTCATTTGATTCCGAATAAACTTGCGTTGTTTTTATCCAATCAGGAATATTATCACTCGCATCTTTTTGATAAAAACTTTGCTCCTCAATTCCATTTGGAAAACGGTTTAATGACAGCGGACGGTTTTTCAAATGAGGTAAAATATAATTGGCAACAAATTGATAATATTCAATCACATCACCTTTTGTAATCTCGTCCTTCGGAAAATAAATTTTATCCTGATTGGTCAGTTTTACTTTGTGTTTGTCTAAAGTGATTTCCTTTTCTTTTTCGGAAATTGAGGTCTTTTTTGCTGGTGTTTTGGCTTTCATTTCTTTAGGTTTTACGTTTGTATCTTCGGGATTTTTATCTTCACGGATTGCAACAAAAACAGGATGCCGGAAAATTCCGTCTTTGGTAATCTCAGAATATTTGATTTCGCATACCAATTCAGGCTTTGTCCATGTTACAGGCATATTTGTTTTAGGAATGGTTTCAAACGGCGAAGTTTTGCTGACGATTTTTTTCAGTCTTTCATGAAGCACATTTAATGATTCAGTATTAAAACCTGTTCCCGTATGTCCGGAATAAATCAACTTTCCGTCAATATATTTTCCTAGAATCAAAGCTCCGAAGCCTTGTCTTGATCCTCTTGGTTCAGTAAAACCGCAAATAATGACTTCTTCTGTGTTGGTGAATTTTATTTTTAACCAATCGCTGCTTCTGCTGTTTTCAATGTAAAAACTGTCTGATTTTTTGGCGATCATTCCTTCCAGCTGCATTTTTTTCATTTGATTGAAAAAGTCAATACCTTTTTCGGGAATATGGTCACAATATTTGATAACATCCGTTTCAATCAAAGCTTCTTTTAAAAGCTCTTTCCGCTGAATTAAAGGGATTTCTTCCGTAGAATGACCATTGAGCCAAAGCAAGTCAAAAACCTGATACACTAAGGCTAAATTGGGATTATCTCCAATTTGCTGCAATAATTGAAAATTAGGTTTTCCGTTTTCATCGTAAGCGACAATTTCACCATCGAGAATCATCTTATGTTTCTGTTGGTTAAAATCATTTGAGACTTTGTCAAATTTTGATAAAAAAGAAATGCCGTTTCGGGAATAAAAAAGAGGTTTTTCATTACTGAGATCGGCAACAGCGCGATAACCATCCCATTTTATTTCAAAAATCCAGTCTTCATCATCAAATGCTTTTTCAAAAGATTTTGCGAGCATCGGTTTAATGAAATTTTCTAATTTTTTTTCGTCAACTAAAGAATTGAATCGTTGGAATTTAGGCTTTGTTTCTGAAGTTATGATTTCTTTTTGCTGCTTTTTAGGCTTTTTTTTTCCTCTAAAAATTTTGTGACCTGAGAATTTTTTGATGTATTTTCTTCCGCATCATATTTTTCTTCCGCAAAATCATCTTTATGTTTTATTAAAAGCCAGGCATTATTTTCTGCATTTTTCATTTTAACCAAAGCAAATTCACCTTTCAGTTTTTTGCCATGTAAAATGAATTTTAATGAACCCGCTTTTAATTCTTTCAATAATTCTTTTTCATTCGAAAGTTTGCTGGTTTGATCCAAAGGCTCATACGTTCCGCTGTCCCAGACTTCTACTTGTCCGGCTCCGTAATTTCCTTCAGGAATATTTCCTTCAAAATCTTTATAATCGTAAGGATGATCTTCTACCATCATCGCCAGACGTTTGTCTTTCGGATTCAGTGACGGACCTTTCGGAACTGCCCAACTTTTCAAAACGCCTTCCATTTCTAACCTGAAATCATAATGGAGTCGCGATGCGGCATGCCTCTGGATCACAAAAATAAGTTTGTCTTTACTCTTTTTTGCTTTGCCTTTGGGTTCGGTAGTTTCGTCGAACTTGCGTTTTTCGTTATAATCTTTGAGAGCCATTACGATGCGTTTTTAGATTTCGGACTTTGTAAACTTGCTTTTAATTGCGCCATTAAGTCGATTACTTTGCCTTCTTTTGCAGGTTCGGCTTTTTTGGCTTTTACGCCTTTTCCTTTTGCTTTTTGCTTGATGATTTTCAGCAAAGCTTCGGCATACGTATCTTTATACATTTCGGGATCAAATTCTTGAGAAAGCTGTTCGATAAGACTTACCGCCATTTTAAGTTCGGCGGGCTTTGGAGCTTTTTTTTCAGGGATTTTTAAATCTTTATAATCTCTGATTTCCTGGGCAAACCTCAATCGATTTAATACTAAAACTTCATCATTATAAGGTCGAATCATTCCGATGGCCTCGCTTTCACGAAGGACAAAAGTTCCGACTCCGACCATTTTTGTTTCTGCTAAAGCTTTTAATAAAAGTCTGTAAGCGTTTTCCCCGTTTTTCTGTGGTTCAAGAAAATAAGGGTTTTCAAAATAAACGGAATCGACCTCAACTTCTTTTACAAATTGATCGATAGAAAGGATTTTGCTTTTTTCGGGACTTGCAGCTTCGTAATCTTCTTCATCGAGAATGATGTATTTGTCGTCCATGAGATAACCTTTCACAATGTTTTCCCATTTCACTTCTTTGCCTGTTTTTTCGTTGACTCTTTTGAATTTAATATTCGAAAAATCCGATTTATCAAGCATATCCAAATCCAATTTACTTGTTTCTGTTGCAGAATAAATCTTCACAGGAATATTGACTAAACCAAAGCCAATGGCACCGTTCCAAATTGCTTTCATTGTCTTACGTTTTGGGTAAGAGTGTGCAATGATTGTGCCGTTGGAAATTAAAAATGGGAGTAAAGTTTACAAAAAAAGCTATAAATAATTAAATTTTACATTTAATTTGTCATTCCGTAGGAATCTCTAAAATTGAAAGTTAAATGCTTTTGGATTCCTACCGGAATGACAAAGTGTTTTATTATATCGAAAGTATGATTTAAAATAAAAAAGCGGAGAAAAAATCTCCGCTTATAATTTATTCATTTTCATTGTAATGATTAATATTACTAATAACTTGGTTTTGAATTAAAGTTATATTTTCCAAATTAATATAACTATCATTATTGTATAGATCATTAAAGGTTTTATTAACTATATCTTTAAATAAGTCTTTTGCAATGTCAATATTAACATTTTGGCTATTGAAACGAATTTGTTGAAACTGGTTTTTAATAGCAAGTTGAAGTTCGTTTAATTGTTCATCAGCGATCGCAGCCGGAGCATCGATCATCACATCACGCCCTGAATTATTCTTAGGGAATGCGATATAATCTCTGATCACTTCATTTCCGTCAAGAATTGCTACCAAACGGTCAAACCCGAAAGCCAAACCACCGTGAGGCGGTGCTCCGTACTTGAAGGCGTTCATTAAGAATCCGAATTGCGCTTCTGCTTCTTCTTTTGAGAATCCTAATAAATCAAACATTCTTGATTGAAGATCTCTGTCGAAAATTCTGATAGAACCGCCACCGATTTCGTTTCCGTTCAAGACCATGTCGTAAGCGTTGGCTCTTGCTTTGCCGGGATCTGTTTCCAGTAAATGAATATCTTCAGGTTTCGGAGAAGTGAAAGGGTGGTGCATGGCGTGGTAACGTCCGCTTTCTTCGTCAAACTCCAATAAAGGGAAGTCAACAACCCAAAGTGGTGCAAATACATCTCCTTTTCTTAATCCCAAACGGTTTCCAAGTTCCATTCTCAACGCAGAAAGCTGAGTTCTTACTTTGTGCTCGTTTCCTGAAAGAATTAACATTAAATCTCCTTCTTTCGCTCCGAATTTTTCGATGATTTTCGCTAAATCTTCTTCGTTGTAGAATTTATTCACAGAAGAAGTTTTTACACCGTCATTCTGGAATTTAGCCCAAACCATTCCTGAAGCTCCGATTTGAGGTCTTTTAACCCAATCCACAAGCTCGTCGATTTGTTTTCTTGTGTAATCTGCACACCCTTCAACATTGATTCCGACAACCAATTCTGCATCATCAAATATTTTGAAATCTTTTCCTTTTACTAAATCGTTCAACTCCACGAATTCCATTCCGAAGCGGATATCCGGTTTGTCGTTTCCGTATTTCTGCATCGCATCCGCGAAAGTCATTCTTGGGAACGCTCCGAATTCCTGACCTGTAATGTCTTTGATCAACGTTTTCGTCATTCCTTCAAACACATTCATCACGTCTTCCTGCTCTACAAAAGCCATTTCGCAGTCGATTTGTGTAAATTCCGGCTGTCTGTCGGCTCTCAAATCCTCATCACGGAAACATTTTACAATCTGGAAATATTTATCCATTCCACCAACCATCAACAATTGTTTGAAAGTCTGTGGTGATTGTGGCAATGCGTAAAATTGTCCCGGATTCATTCTGCTCGGTACAACGAAGTCTCTCGCTCCTTCCGGAGTAGATTTGATTAAAACCGGAGTTTCAACCTCGATAAATCCTTCGTCTGAAAGATAATTTCTCACTTTCTGCGCCATTTTGTGACGGAAGATAAGTTTATCTCTTACCGGAGCTCTTCTGATATCCAGGTAACGGTATTTCATTCTTAATTCTTCACCACCATCCGTTTCATCTTCAATAGTGAAAGGCGGAAGCTGAGATTCATTAAGAACTTCTAATTTTTCAACTAAAATTTCAATTTCTCCTGTTGGAATATTGGGATTTTTGCTTACTCTTTCGATTACTTTTCCTGTAACCTGAATTACAAATTCACGTCCCAGTTTTTTTGCATTTTCCATCAATTCCGCTGTAGAACGATCCTGATCAAAAACCAACTGAGTAATTCCGTAACGATCTCGAAGATCTATCCAAATCATAAATCCTTTATCACGAATGGTTTGTACCCATCCTGACAGTGTAACTTCTTCATTAAGATGTTGAAGAGATAATTCTCCGTTTGTGTGCGATCGAAACATAATTATTTGTTTAAAGTTCAATATTTAAGGTTCAATGTCTTGAGCCTTGAATTTTCGTTTGCAAAGATAAGATTTTTGAGGGTTTTAAAAACAAAAAAACTTCCAATAAGGAAGTTTTGATATATTTAATTTTTTTTAATCAGATTAATTCTTTTTAGCTCCTTTTTTCACTAAAATTTTTGCCAGCTCCGGTTTTTTGTAAGTATTGGCAGCCATTAGCGGAGTTTGATTATCACATGCTTTATTTACATCTGCGTTATTGCTAAGCAAATAATTAAAGATGTTTTTTCTTTCGTGTATCACGCTGAATGTAAGTAAACTGAATGAAGTTTCTTTAATTCCGAAACATTTATTGTAATCTTCTTTCGGGAAAAACTTTTTAAAAGTTTCAATATCATCTGTCTGAAAAGCCTTTCTCTGGTCTTTTGTCATTTCTTGTGCAAATAACATACTTGTAAATGCGAACATTCCGAAAACCAAGGTAGTAGAGATTATTTTTTTCATGAAAATTTTATTTTTTAAGAATATACAAATCTAAATTATTTTTTTGATACATTTTACAAACTTTTAATAAGATTTGCATTTGTAGTCTCTAAATTGATAAAGATTTTTTTGAAAATATATATTTTTGATTAGTTTCGTCTTTTATGATTGCATCAATATTTCTGTTTTTTCATCTTAATTTAAATTTTTTGAAAAACTTTCCATATGCCAATTATTAATCATTTCTGAATCTATACTTTTGGGAAAGATAATTTGATTATGACAAAATATATAAACTTTTTAAAGAAAGCTTTAAGTGGCGAAGAAGTTGATTACACCAAAATCAGCATCAGAAACGCAGTACTTCTTCTGGCAATTCCTATGATGCTGGAAATGGCAATGGAATCTGTTTTTGCGCTCGTTGATCTCTATTTTGTCGGTCATCTTAAGGAAAGCGGTTATGCCATACAAACGGTCGGGCTTACGGAATCTGTTCTTTCAATCATGTATTCTATTGCGATTGGAATGAGTATGGCAGCGACGGCTTTGGTTGCAAGAAGAATTGGAGAAAAAAATCAGGAGCAGGCTTCAAAAAGTGCAGCTCAGGTATTGCTGGTTTCTTTTGCCGTGACTTTTATTCTGAGCTTGTTTGGAGTGATTTATGCCGAAGAAATTTTAATTTTAATGGGTTCTAAACCTGAGGCTGCAGCCTACGGAAAAGATTTTACCCGAATTATGATGGGAAGCAGCGTTATTATCATGCTTTTATTCTTGATTAACGGGATTTTCAGAGGAGCAGGAAATGCTGCAATTGCTATGAAAAGTCTTTGGATCGCTAATATTGCCAATATTATTCTTTGTCCGGTTTTGATTAAAGGTTTCGGACCGATTCCTGCGATGGGATTAACGGGCGCAGCTTTGGCGACAACAATCGGCAGAAGTATCGGTGTTTTATACCAATTATATCATTTATTAATCGCAGATTCTCAGATTCGTATTAAACAAAGTTTTTTCAAGCCGGATTTCAGCATGATAAAATCAATTGTGAAAATTGCCACTCCGGGAATTTTTCAGTTTGTAATTGCTTCCTGCAGCTGGATTTTTTTAGCTCAATTGGTTGCTACAACGGGCGGAGAGAATGCTTCGGCAGGATATCAGACGGCACTTCGTTTAATGATGTTCTTCATGCTTCCGGCATGGGGATTGAGTAACGCAGCATCAACATTGGTCGGTCAAAATATGGGAGCAAACGAAATGCTCCGTGCTGAGCAATCTGTTATGAAAACCGTGAAATATAATGTGATTTTTATGCTTGCCGTAAGTTTGATTTTCTTCTTTCTGGGAGATTTTCTGGTCAGTTTTTTCACAAAAGAAATTGAAATTAAGGATTTTGCTAAAAACGCACTGCATATTATGAGTGTAGGTTTTATTTTCTACGGAATCGGGATGGTGATGATCAATGCTTTCAATGGAGCAGGAGATACATGGACACCGACCTGGATAAATCTTTTTGGGTTTTGGCTGTTTCAGATTCCGTTGGCATATATTCTTTCAAAACATTTCGGAATGGGACCAAAGGGAGTTTTTATTTCTATTCCTGGTGCAGAAATTTTAATAACAATTGTATCCTTCATTTTATTCAAAAAAGGAAAATGGAAGACGGTGAAAGTGTAAAAGGAGGGAAGTTAGAAGCCGGAAACTGAAAGTTATTATGTAGAAGAAAAATTTCAGTATTTATTAAATTTCCAGCCTAAAATTATAATAACTTTAACAGCTTATTTCATTGAATTTCATCACTTATTCACTAAATTCGTAGGTATCAACAAATAATTATTACTATGGGAAAAGGAGACAAAAAATCAAAAAGAGGTAAGATTAATAACGGAAGCTACGGGAAAAGAAGACCTAGAAAAGATTCTAAAACAGTGATAGCTTCAGAAGAAAAAGCTAAAAAATAGCAAATAAAAAAGACCAAAGAATTTACTCTCTGGTCTTTTTTGTTGATATACAAATTAAATTATTTTCCGCCGAAAAAACCTCCAAGGATATCGCCTAATCCGCCTCCGCCTTGTTGTTTCTGTTGATTTCCACCTCCTAAAACGCTTCCTAAAATATCATTTAAAGGATTTCCTGAAGATTGTGATTGTCCGCCGCCAAGAACGCTTCCAAGAATGTCATTCAGTGGGCTTGATGGCTGGCTTTGAGCCTGATTTGAAGCATTTCCTAAGATTCCGCCTAATAAATCTCCTAAACCACCTGCGCCAACATTATTCTGTTGTTTTTCTTTTCCGATATAGCCCATAATTACAGGTGCCAGCATCGCCAAAACAGGTCCGATTTTATCAATAGAAATTCCTGTATTTTGTGACAGTTGATTTTCTACATTTTGCTTTTCGCCCCCGAAAATGTGGCTAAGAATTGATCCGCCTTCCGCTTGTCTTGCTTCCAGTTGAGAAGAATCGTTTAAAATGCTTCCGTCATGATCTTTATCTAAAGCATTATTTAACGCTTCAGCCTCATTTGAATCCTGAGATTTTTTTCTAAGATACGAAATAACCAACGGCGCTGCTACCGCCAGCAAAGCGAGAATCTGGTTTCTGTTCACCCCAAATTTGTTTTCTGCCTGCTGGGCAACTTCGTTACCCGTGTTTCCTGTAAGTAGGTCGATTAGACTCATGTTTGTGTTTATTTAATTGTTAAGTAAACCAAAGTTATCAAAAAATAATCCCCGATAATTTTTTTTTATCAAAAATTACTGTTAAAGTTTGCGGATTTCTTCAATGGGTTTGTACTTAACTCTTAATTTTTTAAAATTGGAACATTAGAGCACGCTTCTCCAAACATCAAAGATTTTACAAGCGGCTGTAGTTGTTCTACTAGCTCAATATAAGCATTTTCGGGAATTTCTTTGTCTGAACACCCTTTTACCAATACTCTTTTTCCTCTCATTTCTTCGAAGTCATACGTCTGAATGGCATTGTGCATCAAAATAACTTCAAGATCGTCCTGATTTCCGAAAACGATCTTTTTAGTTACCGGTGTAAGTTTTGCCGTAATTAGAAAATAGGCCCAAAGCGGGACAATTGCATCGGCAGAATTATAAATATAAATATAAGAGTCGCGATATTCTTCAATATCGATGGCTGCTACTTTTTCGCGGAAATCTTTCTCTTTTAAAATCATTTCCATAAAAAGAAAATCTTTAAGATCAATGCCTTTTCTGGCACCTTTTGGAACGAGATCGGTAAGATCAAAGTTGATCAAGCCGCTTTCTGCAACTTTATTTCGGATTTCAAATTCTTCTGACATTTTTTATCATTATCTTTGAACAAATTTACAAATTAAGATCTTATAAAGGCTTAATTTGTTCTCTATTCCTATGATAGAAGCCTCCCATAATGCAGAACTGTCTGATGAAATGAAAGTGAAAAAAGGAGCTTCTTGAAGACCATAAAAATAATTAGAGATTTCATAAAAAATGAAGTATTACATTATCGCAGGCGAGGCTTCCGGAGATTTGCACGGAAGTAATTTGATGAAAGCTTTAAAACAGAAAGATCCCAACGCAGAATTTCGTTTTTGGGGTGGCGATCTGATGACAGCGCAAGGCGGAACTTTGGTGAAACATTACAAAGATCTCGCTTTCATGGGCTTTTTGGAGGTTGCGATGAATTTAAGAACGATCTTAAATAACATTAAAATTTGTAAGGAGGATATTAAAAATCATCAACCTGATGTTTTGATTTTGGTTGATTATCCGGGATTTAATTTAAGAATTGCAAAATTCGCCAAAGAATTGGGAATCAAAGTAGTATATTATATTTCCCCACAACTTTGGGCTTGGAAAGAAGGAAGAGTGGAGATTATTAAAAAATATGTTGACGAAATGTTGGTAATTCTTCCTTTTGAGGAGAATTTTTATAAAAAACATGGAGTTGACTCACATTTTGTGGGACATCCGCTGTTGGATGCGATTTCAAGTCTGAAGGAAATCAGCAGTGAAAAATTTAAATCAGAAAATGGTTTAAACGAAAAAGAAATCATTGCACTTTTACCGGGTTCCAGAAAACAGGAAGTCGAAAAAATGCTTGAAATCATGCTTTCCGTGAGACCATATTTTAAAAAATATCAGTTCGTCATTGCCGGAGCACCGAGTCTTCCAAAAGAATTTTATCAGAAGTATGTAGATGATAATGTGCATTTTGTTTCCAATAAAACATACGATTTGTTCAGATGCTCAAAAGCAGCTTTGGTAACTTCCGGAACAGCAACATTAGAAACCGCTTTATTGAATATTCCTGAAGTGGTTTGCTATCGTGGAAGTAAAGTTTCTTACGCTATTGCGAAAAGATTGGTTAAAAATATTAAATATATTTCGTTAGTTAATCTGATCATGGATCGTGAAGTTGTTAAAGAATTAATTCAAAATGATCTCAATACTAAAAACCTAGTTGAAGAATTGAAGACGGTTTTAGAAGGAGAAATACGAACCCAGGTTTTACAGGATTATGAGCTTTTAAGAGAAAAGCTAGGTGGAAGCGGAGCAAGTGATCACGCGGCTGAGGTAATCTTGAAAGTTTAAAATATTTTATATAACAATTTGAATCGTAGGAATTTATCCTGCGATTTTTTATTTCTGCATGTGATTTTTTATTAAATTTAATCATGCGTATTCTGTTGTCGAATAAATGTTTTTGAGCGCATTAATTTTTTGATTAAAACTAATACCTAAAAACATATTATGACAACAAGAAGATCCTTTATACGGCAAGGATTGCTTGCAGCCGGAGGTCTCATGATTCCGAGTTCGTCTTTTGCCAACTTTATTATTTCCGGAAAAAAGAAAGTTATTGTTATCGGCGCCGGTTTTTCCGGGCTTGCTGCAGCTTATGAATTATCAAAAGATTTTGATGTAACTGTTTTAGAAAGCAAAAATTGTATCGGCGGAAGAGTTTTTTCTCATAAGATGAAAAATGATCTTATCATTGAGCTGGGTGCAGAATGGGTAGGAAATTCACATGAGCGCATTCTTGAGCTTTGTGATGATTTTCAATTGAAGTTGGAAGATAATCAGATGAGTACCTCTCTTTTGTATCAAGGAACTTATACTCCTGCTAAAAAATCGCATTACAGCGAAACATGGGATAATAAATTACAGAAACTCTTAGAAGATTATATCGATTTTAATGATGACGACAAAATGATGCTTGACAAAATGGATTGGTGGCGATATTTAGTTAATAATGGATGTAAAGACCGGGATTTGGATCTTCATGAGTTATTTGACAGTACCGATTTTGGAGAAAGTATAAGACAGGTTTCAGCAAATTCTGCTCTTTCTGAATATGTTGAAAATAGTATACAAAAATCAAAAGGAAAAGAAACCAATAATCAAATGGACAAGAAAATTATTGGAGGAAATAAAAGATTAGCGGAGAAATTGGCAGAAAAATTGGGCGAAAAAAGAATTCTTTTACAGCATACGGTGACTAAAATCGAGCAACGCGAAAAAGTAAAAGTGTATTGCTCTAACGGAAAAGTTTTCGAAGCAGACAAAGTCATTTGTACACTCCCGACTTTTGCTTTGAAAAATATTGATTGGAGACCACATCTGCCCGATGATAAGGTAGAAGCTCTCAACGAACTTCAGTATGCCCGAATCAATAAACACGCCATGCTTTTTGATAAACGTTTCTGGAAATCAGAAGATTTTGATATGGTCACCGATCAATTACCCCATTATTTTTACCACGCCACACAAAAACAGCCCGGAACAGCAGGAGTTTTGATTTCTTACAGCATTGGTGATAAAGCTGCGGTGATTGCCAATCAGAGTCATGAGACAAATTTTAAAAGTATTCAGGATACTTTGCGACCGATTTTTGGAGACATAAAATCCAATCTTATCCGGCAGGAAAATTATTATTGGGGTAATGATGACCGTTCAAAGGGTGCTTATGCGATTTACAGACCGGGACAATGGTTCCGTATCAGACCAATTTTGAGAGAACCTTTTCTGCATACTCATTTTGCGGGGGAGCATCTTGCCGACTGGCAGGGCTTTATGGAAGGCGCAATTGTTTCCGGTGAATCGGCTGCTGCGGAAGTTAAGGCAGATTTAAAAATATTTCAATAATGATACAAATCGCAGAAATTTTTTCTGCGATTTTTCTTTAATTAAATGAATTTAGCGTTGTTTTTAAAATTCTAAAATTTTGATGTGCAAATTTTTATTTCTATAAATATTTTTGGGCAACGCAAATTTTTTGATTGAATAAACAACCACTTTTAATTCTTATCATCTGTTTTATCCTTGGGATTTTATTTCAGGATCGGTTTTCTTTGGATATAACTTTTATTTATTTCATAATAGGAATTTGCTTTTTTGTTTTTATTTCTACGTTTTTCAAAACCTATTTTTTGCATAAAGCAAGACCTTATTTGCTGGGTTTACTATTTTTTGGAACGGGAATTATTCTGCATTTTTTCAATACATTTTCTCCTGAAAGATTTTCTGTTTCTTCGAATGAAAATATGGTGTTTAAAATTTCTAAAAAATTAAATTCAAACGAAAAAAATAAAAAATATGAAGCAGTAGCTCAGGTTGGGAAAAATCATTTTAATACAGTTCTATACATTCCGAAAAACGATAACGAACTTGATTTTAAGCATTATTATAACGCAAAAGCCTATATCGTAAAACCCAAACCTCCACAATATGATTTTCAATTTAACTATTCCCAATATTTAAAACGGAAAAATATTAGTTATCAATGTTATATCAATGATGGTGTTTCTTTTGCCCTAAGAAATGATTTAAATTTTAATGAAAAAATTTCACAGAAAAGACTTGAACTGCTTCAAAATATTGATCAGACTAAAATGTCTTCGCCAGTAAAAGAATTTCTGAAAGGAATTATTTTAGCAGACCGAACAGAAATAGATTCTCAAACTGCTCAGGATTTCAACAGATCAGGTTTGGTGCATTTTCTGGCAATTTCGGGGACGCATATTGTGGTGATTTTTGGGCTGTTCTACTTTTTGTTAATTAGAATTTTACCTTTAAAGTTTCGAAAATTTGCGATTATTTCAAGTTTGTTTTTTATTTGGTTGTTTGCTGGATTTATCGGCTTTGGAAGCTCTGTTGTACGGTCATGCATCATGTTGAGTGTGTACTTTATATATGTATTGCTGCAAAGAAAACCGGATTTGCTGCATTCGTTAGCGTTATCCGGATTCATCATTTTAATTATTGATACACAACAGGTTTTTGATGTCGGGTTTCAGTTGAGCTTTCTGGCGGTGCTGGGAATTTTCTGGTTGAATCAGCCGATTTTAAATTATCTTCCAAAACAGGATAATTGGTTTAAGAAATTAATTTTCAATACAATTTCAATTTCTGTTTCTGCGCAATTGGCGACATTGCCTTTGGTCTTATTTTATTTTCATCAGTTTTCTTTTATTTCGATTATTGCTAATTTTTTCATTGTTCCGTTTTCAGAGATCATTATTGTCTTTTCGTTTTTAATGACGACTTTGATCGCATTTAAAATTGATTTTAGTTTAATAGACACTGCTTATGATTTTACAATTGAATTGCTTTTGAAAATAATTCATTGGTTTGCCGACTTTGATGTGTTGTTTTTTGAAAATATCCCAATGAATTTAGTTGAGGTTTTCTCTTTATTTACAGTAATTTATTTACTGAGATTTGTGATTTTAAGATTTAATTTCAGAAATTCGATGAGGTTGATGTTTGGAGTTTTAGTATTTTTTAGTCTAAGATTCGGCTTTAATGTAATTGAATATCAGAAAGAAGAAATTCTGATTCACGATTTTTATAAACATAAAGTATTTTCAGTAAAGAAAGGCGATAAAGCCTGTTTTTGGATTAAGGAAAATTCAGATAAAAATAAAATTACTCAGTTTATTATTAATCCTTATAATTCTTCGAGACGATTAAACCAAATCAAAATCAAAACTTTTCCAGGATCTGCCCGACAAGTTGTCTGCAATGGTAAAATCTACAATATAAATTAATTGTTAAGTTTTTTATTTTTCCCTTTATTTATAGTGTTTTAGCGTCTTATTTAGAAAGATTACAAACTGGCTAATTGTGAGATTTCTCACTTTTCATTCTTGTTAACATTTCTTAATTTTGTAGAAATTCAAATTTAAACTTAATATGGCAGGTTTAACGAGTTCTACGATAGGTAGAAAATATGCTATGGCATTATCGGCGATGTTTTTGCTGATCTTTCTTATACTGCATGTAACGACAAACTTATTATCTGTATTGCCGAACCGTGATATTTTTAATACGGCTTCTGATTTTATGGGGTATAATCCGTTTGTACAGTTCTTAATGCAGCCTATTCTTGGTTTTGCAGTAATTTTCCATTTTATTATGGGATTTGTATTGGAGATTAAGAATAACAAAGCACGTCCTATAAAGTACGATGCAAACAATCCTTCTGTGAACTCATCATGGATGTCTAGAAATATGATTATTTCCGGAGCTGTGGTTTTAGCTTTCCTGGCACTTCACTTCTATGATTTCTGGCTTCATGAAATCAATTATAAGTATGTAGAAAGACTGGCTCCAGATGCTGAACGTTTCTGGCCGGAATTACACGAGAAATTTGCTGATATCTGGAGGGTGGTTTTATATGTAATTGCATTTGTTTTATTGGGATTACACTTGGCTCACGGGTTTCAGTCTTCTTTCCAGTCAATTGGTGCAAGACATCCGAAATATACTCCGATAATTAAGGCTTTTGGAAAATGGTATTCAATCCTTATTCCTGCAGGTTTTATTTTTATTGCAATTTTTCATTTTGTAACTCAATAATATCAATATACTTATGAGTAAATTAGATTCAAGAATTCCAGCTGGTCCTTTAAAGGATAAATGGAAAAATCATAAAGACCATATGAACCTTGTTGCACCAAACAACAGAGATAAGATTGATATTATTGTTGTTGGAACAGGTTTGGCAGGTGGTTCTGCTGCTGCAACTTTAGCAGAGCAGGGATATAACGTAAAAGCATTCTGTTATCAGGATTCTCCGAGAAGAGCGCACTCTATTGCAGCTCAGGGGGGAATCAACGCAGCTAAAAATTACCAGGGTGATGGTGACTCTACTTACAGATTGTTCTACGATACAATTAAAGGGGGTGATTATAGAGCAAGAGAAGCAAACGTATACAGACTAGCTGAAGTTTCTGCTAATATTATAGACCAGTGTGTTTCACAAGGTGTACCTTTTGGAAGAGATTACGGCGGTCAGCTAGATAACCGTTCATTTGGTGGAGTTCAGGTAAAAAGAACTTTCTATGCTAAAGGACAAACAGGTCAGCAGTTATTGCTAGGTGCTTATTCTTCTTTAAGCCGTCAGATCGGTAAAGGAAGAGTAAAAATGTATAACCGTCACGAAATGCTTGATTTAGTAATTGTAGACGGAAAAGCAAGAGGTATCATTGCAAGAAATCTTGTAACAGGTGAGATCGAAAGACATTCTGCTCACGCTGTAGTTATTGCATCAGGAGGTTACGGAAACGTATATTTCCTTTCTACGAATGCAATGGGCTCAAACGTTTCTGCAGCTTGGAAAATCCACAAAAAAGGAGCGTATTTTGCAAATCCTTGTTATGTGCAAATTCACCCGACATGTATTCCTGTTCACGGAACACAGCAGTCTAAACTGACTTTGATGTCTGAATCATTAAGAAACTCAGGAAGAATCTGGGTTCCTAAGAAAATTGAAGATTCAGTAGCGATCAGAGAAGGTAAATTGAGACCTGAAAATATTAAAGAAGAAGATAGAGATTATTATTTGGAAAGAAGATATCCTGCATTCGGAAACTTGGTGCCTAGAGACGTTGCGTCCAGAGCTGCTAAAGAAAGATGTGATGCTGGTTTCGGAATTGAAAATAATGATACACAAGAAGGTGTTTACCTTGATTTCTCTACAGAGATCATGAAAAAAGGTAGAGAAGCTGCTATCGAAAAACATATTCATAATCCTACCGACCAACAGTTGTATGACTTAGGTAAGAGCTGGGTTGAGGAGAAATACGGTAACTTATTCGTTATGTACGAAAAAATTACGGCTGATGATCCTTACAAGACTCCAATGAAGATCTATCCTGCGGTTCACTACACAATGGGAGGTGTTTGGGTTGATTATAATCTTCAGTCTACAATTCCTGGATGTTTCGTGATTGGTGAAGCTAACTTCTCAGATCATGGAGCAAACAGACTTGGAGCTTCTGCTTTGATGCAGGGTCTGGCAGACGGATACTTCGTACTTCCTTATACAATCGCAGATTATCTTTCTGCAGATATCAGAACGGGAGCAATTCCTACAAACTCTGCAGATTTTGATCAGGCTGAAAAAGGAATTAAAGAAAAAATCGATTTCTTCTTAAATAACAAAGGAACTCATTCTGTGGATCATTTCCACAAGCAATTAGGACACATTATGTGGAATAAAGTTGGAATGGGAAGAACTCCTGAAGGCTTAAGAGAAGCAATCGCAGAAATCGATGAAGTGAAAAAAGATTTCTGGAAAAACGTAAAAGTTCCGGGAGATGCAGAAGGTATGAACACTGAGCTGGAAAAAGCATTCAGAGTAGCAGACTTTATTGAACTTGGACAATTAATGGCTATCGATGCACTGCACAGAAATGAATCTTGTGGTGGGCATTTCCGTGAAGACCACTCTACACCGGATGGTGAAGCGGAAAGAGACGACGTAAATTTCAAATACGTCGGAGCTTGGGAATATCAGGGTGAAGACATCAAAAATGAGGTGTTGCACAAAGAAGACTTGATATATGACAACATCGAGGTTAAAACTAGAAGTTATAAATAATCTCCAACCTATAAATATAACATTATGAGTGCAAAAAAAGGCTTACATCTTACGCTGAAAATTTGGAGACAAAAGAATAGTAAAACTAAAGGTCAGTTTGAGACCTATAAAATATCGGATGTTTCTACAGATTCTTCATTCTTAGAAATGTTAGACATCCTGAATGAAAATTTAATTAATGACGGAAAAGAGCCTATCGCTTTCGATCACGACTGTCGTGAAGGAATCTGCGGGATGTGTTCTCTTTACATCAATGGTAGAGCGCACGGTCCTGATACGGGTATCACGACTTGTCAGCTTCACATGAGAATGTTCAAAGACGGTGAAACCATCGTTATTGAACCTTGGAGAAGTGCCGCTTTCCCTGTTATTAAAGACTTAATGGTAGACAGAAGCGCATTCGACAGAGTAATGGCTGCAGGAGGTTTCATTTCGGTGAATACTTCGGGTAATACTTTGGATGCCAATGCGATTCCGGTTCCTAAAGAAGATGCAGACAAAGCAATGGATGCCGCAGCTTGTATCGGATGTGGAGCTTGTGTGGCTACATGTAAAAACGGATCTGCAATGTTATTTGTAGGAGCTAAAGTTTCTCAGTTTGCATTACTTCCTCAGGGGAGAGTAGAGGCAAAACGTAGAGTTCTAAACATGGTTCAGGCAATGGATGAAGAAGGATTCGGTAACTGTTCAAACACCGGTGCTTGTGAAGTAGAGTGTCCTAAGGGAATTTCTCTTGAAAACATCGCCAGAATGAACAGAGAATACATGGCAGCCCTTGCTGACAGAGGATAAAATTGATAGAGATACCACAAAAAATCGTCTTCTTCATGAATGACGATTTTTTTTAGTTAAATCTTTCATAAAAGTGCTATTTAGTTGCATTTAGTATATTGAAAAACTTATTTTTGCGTAATTATAAAATTCAAAATGAAAAAATATCTTTTATTGTTTATCATCGCGGTTTTTGCGATGTCTTGCTCTAAAAAAGTTGAAGTAAAAGGAAAAGTTACAGGAGGATCTCC
>Ga0157375_10001395_pt1 | contig 20856 bp, 16 predicted proteins | sample M35metaG_FD_115311 | JGI IMG/M metagenome (GOLD analysis project Ga0157375, IMG submission 115311) | Miscanthus rhizosphere microbial communities from Kellogg Biological Station, Michigan, USA - M3-5 metaG | ecosystem: Host-associated > Plants > Roots > Rhizosphere > Soil | place: USA: Michigan... | reverse complement strand
TCTCGCTCGTGCTGTGAAAGGCGGGATAGGGGATCATCGCCTGGTTGTAAGCCGGTTCGTAGGTGTCGTTCGGATTGGCGCCGGTAAATCCATTCTCCCAATTGCCGTTGCCCCAGCCCCAGCCGGTAAACACCTTGGCCATGCCCATGATGTCGGCCTGCGTATACGTCGGGATGTCGTTGCCGTTCGCGTCTTTCTTGCGCGAGCCGTCTTCGTTCAGCTCCCACAATCCGATCGAGAACAGCTGCATGACCTCTCGCGCGAAATTCTCGTCCGGGAGGCGGCCGCTCGCGGGGTCTTCCTTCTCGTTCTTCATGTGCGACAGATACATGCCCATCGCCGGACTGGTAGCGACCTGCTCGAGCAGCGTCCGGTAGTTCCCGAATGCATTCCGCGCGAGCACGTCGAGATAGCCGACGTGGGCAGCTGGCACATCCTTGATCGAAGTGTTGATCGTGCTGATGACAAAGATCTCGCTGAGCGCGAAGACCAATCGCTGGCGAAGCTGATCAGGCCCCCGGACGGCCTGCTGCCAAAAGCTCTCCATCACGGTGTTGATGTTGCTCGACTTGCATGGATTGCAGCCGATCGGCCCCATCCGGTGGTAGTAGTCCCAGTGAGAATCCATCGGCGCAGTGGCGAACTGCTCGGTGAGCCACGCGCCATATCCCATGCCTGCGAGACGATTGATCTCGTTCCAGTTCGGACCGTAGGTGGCCTGAACGAGGAAGCGCGCTGCCTCCTGGCTGCTCAGCTTCGCGGTCAGGTCGACCGCCGGCGCCGGAGACGGCGCTGGGCTCTGCGTCGGAAGCGGATCCGCGCCGCTCGGCGGCGAGGAACCCGTCGTCGTCAACGCCACCGCGACCGCGAGGAAGCACTGCTTCACGACACCGACGATCGGGTCGCCAAAGGTCGTGTTGTTGCACTCAACGCCGTCAGAAAATGTCTTCACGGTGTAACTGTCGCGGGCGCCGTAGGCGACATTTTGCGCCCCTGAGAAGATGCACCGATTGCCCTCCCTGGCGCAGGGGGTAGAGACGAATTCTTCCCCCGCCACGCTGAACGTGCCCACGGATGGGTCGCGGGGGATCCGCTTGTTCCCGAGAGCCGGTCCCTTGCTCGGCGCATCCTGGATCGCACCTGCAAGCGGATCCTCTTTCCCACCTCCGCACGCGGCAAGGCAAGTCGCGACGACCACGCCCATCGCGCAAACAGCGCGTTTCAGTCCACTGGCAGGTCGGGGCATGTTTCTTTCCTTCGGAGCCACTGGGCCTTTCGGCCTGGTGGTCGCTGAACTTGACGAATCTGTTGTTACGAGCCGAAAGCGATCCGTCGCAGGGAGCGCGGACGGCGGTGTGTGCTCCGGCCTGTCTAAGGGCCGGTCTCCAGAGTGAAATCCTTGGTGGAGCGGGCGGCTCACTCCACCGCGCCCATCGTGCATTGCGACGTGTTTCGCGCAACTCCGCGTTGATCGGTGGCCGGGCAGTTGCTGCCTGCGCCTCGCAAGACGCTGGTTGCTGCAGGAATCAGTGTCGGTGTGGGTCCGCCGTTGAGGCCGAGCGCACCGAGCAACGGGTCGGCGAAAAGGATGCCCTGCACGCAGGGCGTGTCGAGCGCCCCCCCGGAGACGCGGTAGCGCGGCCACTGAACGTTGGCGGCCCCCGTCGCCGGAGCGAACATGCATTGCATTGGCGATCCCGCGTCGTTCGTCAAGTTGCTTGCGAACACGGTGTTTCGGACCGGGAAGTTCATGTCGCCGAACATCGCCGCGCTGAAGTAGCCCGACCCGCCGCTCGACTTGTTGTTCGCGAACGTGACGTTGAGCATCAGGCTGCCCGGGTAGTTGCCGTTGAGCATGAGCGCCCCGGCCACTCCGCGCGTGGCCTCGTTGCCTGCAAAGGTGCTGTTGACGATATTGATCTTGCTGTTCGCCAGCTGCGCTGCGCCGGCGCCTTCGGCAACGTTGTCTGCGAAGGTGGAAGCGGTGATCTCGAGAGGCGATGCGTTGAGGATGAACGCACCGCCACCGACCTTGGCCCGGTTGCCTTGCACAAGCACGCGGTCCAGCACGGTACGGCGGGGAGTGGCGTTCATGGTCCGAAAGAGCCCACCGCCGAGCTCATTGGCCTGGTTCTGAACGAAGCGGGAGCCGCAGATCACGACGTCGGTGTCGTCTTCGCCGTCGATCGCGACGGCTCCCCCGTTGCCGCCTGCGCCGCCTTGCCCCGGGTGGCCGACGCCCGGGCACGTTGCGACATCCGCCGTGGCGTAGTTGCGGCCGGTGCCGGTCGCCGTGTTGCCCTGGAACACGCTGTTGGAGATCCGCGCATTCGACTGCAACAGGCCCAGTGCGCCTGAATTCGAGCCGGTGTTGCCCGTGAATCGAGACCCGACGACAGTGACGTCCAGCGAGCCGGCGGCGAAGATCGCCCCGCCTCCCACGTCGGGCCCTGGCGTGGCGGCGGCGTTGTTGCGAAACTCCACATCGATGACGTGAAGCCGTGCATCCCGCACCTCGATGGCGCCTCCCACTCCGCCGGCATAGCCGTACGCGCAGTTCGGATTCGTGGTGCTGGGTGCGACGTAGCCCGTCCCGGGCGCCTTGCCGTTGACGAGCCGGATTCGCTGGATCGTCAAACCGTTCAGATTGCTGCGGTAGGTCGGCTGAACCAGGCTCAGAATTCGCGCGCCTCCGGCGCCATCGAGAGTGATGGTTCCCCCACCGTCGATCACGGTGTTGCGGTTGGTCGGAAGCGAGATCGTCGACAGGACCGCAATCGTGACGGGGAGGGCACCGCAGTTGAACGTGACCACTGCATTCTTCGACAGCGCGGTACGAAGCGCCGTTTCGGTGCAGCTGGCGGGGGTCCCGTCACCAACGCTCGGCGCTGTTCCGGACGTGTCCACGAGTGAAATGGGGGGCGTGCAGACTATCTCTGTCAGAGTCGCCGGTGGGGCCGCCGGCGCAGGTGCGGGTGCGGGTGCGGGTGCAGGTGCGGGCGCGGGTGTGGGTGTGGGTGCGGGTGCGCATTTTTTGCCGCTCCCGCCGCATCTAAGGCTCTCGCCCTGGAGGTCGGAGCCTGTGCTCAATGCGACCACGGGATCATTTGCATTGGCGCCGCCGCATGCCGCAAGGCACAAACTCAGCGCCGCGCTCGCACCGAAGAGCATTCGAAGCCGGGTCATCGAAGGGCTCACGGCGTCCGGAAGGTTGTTCGCGTCGCTATCCATCCAACATTCAATATTCGTGGTGAGCGCGGATGATGTGCGGCGCTGTGCTCTCGCCGCCGGGCGATGTGTCAATCAACATACGCAAACTGTGAGAGGAAGTAAGGCGCGTGAACGACCTCACGTGCAGACCGCCCGCAGAGGGGCGGTCTTGACGCTAGAGCGCCACGGTGCGACCGCTTTCGTCCTCATCCGGGGTGCTTCGGGCCGGCCGTCATCTCATCTATCAGCAATGCGATTCGTCGCGCCACGCGCTCGCGATCTGCGACTCGCGGGCGGGGAACGAAACGGGTGAGCTCGACCAGCTTGGCAGGAAGGTCGTCGACGTCGTTGGCCAGGAGCACATGCCCGAGTTCCTCGAACTTGCGGCCGGTCGCGAACTGGTGGTCGTTGACATGCTCGTGAAAGCGGCCGGTCCGAGGCAGGACCAGAAGCGGCTTCCCGTGTGCCAGCGCCAGCTGGATCGTTCCCGCGCCCGCATGCGCGATCAGCGCCGTGGCTTGCGAAACCCGCTCCTCGTATTGCACCTTCGGCAGGAACCGCTCGAACCTCAGGTGTCGAGGCTCGTACCGCCCGTCGCCGATCTGGGCGAGGACCTCCTCGGTGATGACCTTTGCACCCACGAGCTCGTCGACCGCGCGGACAAGGCGATCGAAGGGGAACATGCTCCCCACCGTCAGGAAGATCACAGCAGCTCCCCGGCGTACTCCACGTCGGGATACTTGGCGGCCACCTCCGGCCACTGGGCGAGGCACAGGTCAGCGACGTGTCGCATGACACGGCCGCTGAGAGAAAGCTCCTCGATCTGGGCGATGCTGTCGATCCATACGACCCGAGCCCCACAAAGCTTCGAGCAGATCGCAAACATGGCGAGAGGCATCGATCCGGTGGTGACGATCAGGTCCGGGCGAAGCCTGAGCGCCAGGAAGCACGCACGGAAGAACACCCCGATCGCTCGGAATGCCTTCTTCCTGTCGCTTTCGCCGATGACGTAAACAGGCTTGCCCCGACTCGCGAACGCCGTCGCGGTAATTTCCATCGTTGTCACGTAAGCCGTCGGCGCGATCGGCCACAGTCGTCCCTCGGCGACTTCGAGCAGGAGAAGGAGCTCGTTGGCGTGGCCGCCTGCGGAGGCTCCGGCGATGAACTTGAGCGGCCGTCGAACTCCTCGTGCGGAGCCCGGGCCTCGATCTTGCTCTTTCATCGACTGTCTTCGATCCGCTCGTTCATCCGTTGGCAAGCTCGCCGTGGGGGCCCTCGATTCTCGCCGCTCGCCGGCGCCGCCCCTAGAATCGGCGCCCTTGCGACGAGCGCGCCATCTGCCGCCGGCGCGCGATTCTCTCTTCGAACATCACACATGATCCGGACTGCCATGGTCGGCATGGGAAAGATGGGTCTGTCCCACCTTTCGATTGCGCGCGCCCACCCCTCCATCGACCTCGTCGCCGGCTGCGATGCCAGTGCGTATCTCACCGATATCCTGGAGAAGCACGCCGGGCTGAAGTGCTATGCCAGTCTCGAGCCGATGCTCGACTCCGAGCAGCTCGACGCGATCATCATCGCGACGCCGTCGAGCCTGCACGGCGCGATGGTGCAAAAGGCGCTGGATCGCGGGCTGCACGTTTTCTGCGAAAAGCCGTTCGTCCTCGACGTCGAAGAGGGCGAGCGACTGGTCGCTTCGGCCCTGTCGCGCCGACGCGTGACGCAGGTCGGCTATCACTTCCGCTTCGTCGGCGCCTTCAAGGAAGCGGCTCGCATCGTCCGTTCGGGAGCATTGGGGACCGTTCACCACGTGCGCGCGGAAGCCTATGGGCCCGTGGTCCTGCGCAGGAAGACGAGCACCTGGCGTTCTGCCAAGGCGGAGGGGGGCGGAGCGCTCTATGACTATGCATGTCATGCGGTGGACCTGGTGAACTTCGTCGTCGGCGCTCCTACTTCGGTGGATGGCGTGGTTCGCAACAGCGTGTTCTCACGCGATGTCGACGACGAGGTCTACGGCACGATGCGCTTCGCAGGCGGGGCGAGCGGGCAGCTCTGCGTCAACTGGAGCGATGAGAGCTTTCGAAAGATGTCGACGAAGATTTCGGTGTGGGGCACGAACGGCCGCCTCACTGCCGATCGACAGGAGTGCCAGGTCTACCTTCGTGAGCCGCACGAGGGCCCGCCTCGCATCGACAAGGGTTGGACGGTCCGATACACGACCGACCTCTCCGATGAAGTCTGGTTCTATCTGCGCGGCGAGGAATATTCGGCTCAGATCGACTACTTCGCGTCCAGCATCCAGGAGGGTCGCATCGACGGGGAGAACAGCTTCGCGTCGGCGCTGCAAGCGGATCGCGTCGTCGCGATGCTGGTCGATCAAGAAGGAGTGCCAGCGGTTGCTCCAGCCGCCGAAAAATCCCGCAAAGGCCTCTGGTCGCGCATCGCAGGCTAGCGTCTTTCATCCCGCTGGTCGAGCACCTCACGGAAACTCAAATGGATCGGGTTCTTTTCGGCGATAACCAGTTCTTCGGCGTCAATCACATGTCCGAAGACAAGGCGCGTGCGCAGGCCATGCGTTTTCAGGATCTGCAGGCGATCATCGACGTGCTTGACGCCGCGTACGGCGAGGGCATCCGGACTTTCATGTGCACCTCGCACGACCGCGTCGCGGAGATCTGCGACTACTTCAGAAGCCATCCTGAGAAGTACCCCGACTATCAGTTCTATCCGTGCATGCCTTACGCGCACAAGTATGCGAACGCCGTGACGGAGCATGGGATGTTCGAGGCGCTTCGGATGTTCCTGCCGAAGGAAGGAGCGATCGCGGCCATGCTGAAAGGCGGGGTGGCGTTGGCCAGCAAGGACATCGAGGTGATCATGCACTTGCTGATCGATGCGGAGATGAAGATGTTTCATGGTCTCCGCACGCCGGTGGTGTTCATGCAGAACGTGATCACAGACCTGTTGCTTGGCTTGCGCATGAACGATTGCCTTCGCATTTTTCACGATCACGTCCGCGACAAGTACGGCGCCGAGCCGGGCTACATCACGATGAACCTTCCGCGCCTTCTGGACGCGCTCGACGCCGTCGGCATCGAAAATCCGATCGTCTGCGCCAACATCAACAAGATCGGCTTTCGCATGTGCGGCGGCACAAGGGCGTACGAGGAGGCGATCGCGCAACGGCGCTTCAGGGCGGTCGCCATGTCGATCCTTGCCTCCGGCGCCATCGCACCGCGCGAGGCGATCGAATACGTGTGTGCGCAGCCACGAATCGAGTCTCTCGTCTTCGGAGCGTCGAGCCGAGCCAACATTCGTCAAACCAAAGCTTTGATCGACGAAATGACTGCCTGAGTTCGTCAGATCGGCTGCTGTGGCACTTCAATCTAGACGTGGCCTGGCCCGCCCCTTTTCCCCATCCGAGCGGCCCGGAGGCTTCCACGTTAAGTGAAATCGATAAAACGGCCCCCGCTTCTCGATCAGTCCAGCATACGTGTGAATGCGATACTCAGCCCTCCCGTGCTCTAGTCTCGATGTCCAGAAGTTAAGCAGCGTGAGCGCTTCGTCGCCGGCAGCGAAATCAAGAGTGTTCGTCAACTGGAGCATGGCGCTGAACGAAGACTCACAGGAGGATGATTCGCCTGGCCCGATCCGCATCACCGCGCGCCTGCCTCACCCTGGGGCTCGCCACTGCGACCTTACCGGCGGACGGATGGCGCACTTCAGCACCGATCTATTGAGGACATTGCCCAGATCTCCGCTCGCCCTCGCCCAAGGGTCGGATTACAAGATCAAAGCGTGGTCGCAAGTTCCGAGGTTCATCTGGCTTTCGGGTGAGTAACTTGCGCCAATACGAGGCACCGGCGCGCGAGCAGCCGTTCCCGCTATGTTGATCGTCAACTTGGTCCCTTCCGGCCAGGGTTGGTTCCCGATCAACTACATGGTGACCCTCGCCTGCGAGCTGTTGGAGGCGAAGCTCATCGACCTCTCCGATACGGGGACGACGCTCTTTACGAAACTTGCCGCAATCGTCTCGCAACGAAAAGCAAGCGACGCGCAAGAAGAGACATGCCTGCTGGTCTGCGCGTCGCCTACCGACCTTCTCGGGATCTACAAGATCGAAGGCTGGAGGACGCGCTTCAAGTTTCTGGCAGCTTGGGTGATCGACTCCTTCTGGCTGGAGTGGATCCCTATGTCAGTTCGCTTGGCGAATCCCTTCGACTGCATTTTCATTACGACGGGCGAACACGCGGAAGCTTGGCACCGCATTACTGGAATTGACCCGATCTGGTTGCCTTGGGGAACGGACGTGTTGAGGCTGGGCAGCGGCGCCGAAGTCCGTGAATGGGACCTATTGCGTGTAGGACGACAACCGATGCAATGGGACGACGACGCCGCCACGGCAGCCCTCGCCGAGCGCGCGAGCATTCGTTTTCATCCCCGTCCAAGCGCAGCCGAGAAAGACCCGCTCGAGACACATCGGTCTCTCATGGGACTGTATGCCCATTCGAAATTTCTTCTCGCTTTCTCGAACACGGCCCATCGAACGAACTACACGCATCCAACGCGGCCTTACCTCACCGGGAGATGGGTCGACGCTCTGGCCTGCGGCGCGGTTGTTGCGGGCGTTGCACCCAAAAGCCAATGCATTGATGAGCTTTTATGGGAGGGCGCGACGCTTGAACTTGAAACTCTTGAGCGCGAGGAGGGTCTGCATCGAATTAGGCTGGCCCTCGATGCTTGGATGCCGGACACCGCCATGCGAAACTACCTTATGGCGCTCGAACGACTTGATTGGCGGTATCGCTTCAAGGTAATCGCGGGGGTATTCGGCGCTGAGCCCAAGGCACTCGGCGTCGAACTGCAATTGCTAAAACGCAAGCTGGCGGCCTCAAGGCGAGCACTTCTAAGCGCCAGACTCCGAGGCCGGTGATGCCACCTCGCGTGCAATGGCCAGCGGCCATCGGTTCTCGACATGGAGGACGCTTCGGAAGGGATGGACACCGGCATCTTTGCGTTGCGGGCCATAGCGATTCGCCCCCCTGACACTCTCTGCGGACGCTTGCCTGGGCAACCGTTCTCCTCATCCTCTTCGCCGAATCTCGGCCATGATCTCCTTCATCCGTTCCATACCACGCATAACGTGAATTCCGTTCGTCACAGCTTCCTAAAGTACTGTTGGGTACTGTCTCGACGCAGCCGCTTTGCCAAGTTCCGCGCGACCCTCTCAAGACTCGTAGTGACGTGGGAAACAGGACGCCTAATCCTCTCGAACCCCAAGCCCTCCGCGAACTGCTGCAACGTTCGCGCTGTGAAGGCATTGATGTGCTCAAGCGGGTGAATCTTGAGGTAGCTCGTTCGTGACTCGATCCCCGTCACCCCCTCGCAGTCCGGCGTTTCGAGCACGAGAATCCCGCCCGGCTTGAGAAGGCCCGCGAGTCTGCGGAGTGACGGCCGTGGCTCGTCTAGGTGCTCTAAGACTTCAAAGAGCGTGACGGCATCAAACACTCCCGAGACTTCATCAATCTCTGCGAGGATCGGGAACACCCCATGCTCGCGCCTTGCCGATGAGCGGTCCACTCCCACAGCATCGAAGCCGAATAAAGCGCAAGCCGACAGGAAGTGCCCGTAGCCGCACCCGAAATCGAGAAGTCGCTTTCCCTGCGTTAGCTTGTCGATGCTCAAGACATGCGCGACCATAGCAGTAGCGGCCGCGAAGTTCTGCGCGTGCGTGGTTTCGCCCACAAAAGCTAGTTCAGCCTCCCGCGTCATCCACTTCGAAAACCTGCGTTCATTCCATTCTGGCGCGAGGATGTATCGATGGAAGGCTTGAGCGCAGTCGTCGCAACGAACGAAAGACCAAGGAGAGTCTTGAAGGAACGGGCCAGGGTGCTCACCCCACGGGTCATTGCGGATTAAGTCTCCAAGTACCCCTTCGTTGAACCTGCCCCGTGATAGCTCGGTCAGGCGAGAGCCCTCGCAGTTGATGCAGGCGGTTCGTTCTGTGAACTCAGCACGTTCCATCAGGTCCCTTATCGTCTCCTTGGGTTGGAGCCGCCCAGCAGGGTATGCATACGTACCCACGGCAACGCGCCTCGCCGAACTTGATTCGTCCACCACTGTCGCTCCACCCTCTTGTGCGCCGCTCGAATCCAGCCAGCCTGAGAGGTCGCGCGGTCGCGCTCAAGCCCTCAAGAGAGCGATTGTCGCCCTTGTCTCCGCGGTCATGCTTCGTGTCCCACCTCGAATGAGGGGGATCGTCCCTTGGGCTCGGATGTCGAACCCTCAGCCGCCCGAGAAAATTCGGTGATGTGGACCGAAAGCTTATCGGCTACTGCTAAGCGGGGTGTCGGTGCATTGGCCTTGCACCAGTTCTGAGCTGGCGATGGTTGCTAAAGCCGCGACGCGTCCTGCGTGTCTCGTGGACACCAGGATTGACCCGGTACAGTTCCGGCGCAGGGCTCCCGCAAGGGTTTCGCTTGGACTCCCGCCACGCTGTCTCCAATCGACCAGATAGCCATATGTAAACTGCATCTCGCGTTGATGCCCTCGCAGCAAATCGGCCTCACGATTAACTAGGCTGTCACGCATCTGGACCACAGGCCAGTCGGCGAAGCTCGCCAGCATCGCAGCAACGCGGGGCGCCTCCCCGGCGATGCCGACATGCCTCACCTGCCCGGCGCGCCGGCATGACTCCAGCCATCGAAGCCATTCATCCGTCTCGATCAACGCTGCTTCGGGCTCATGCAGGAATAGAACATCTACCCGTTCCCGACGCAGGCGGCGCAGGCTCTCGACCAAGCTTTGGCGCGCTCGCTCGAGCCGCCAATCGACGACGGCGCGGTTCACTCCCGCGATCGCCTTGCCCACGACCTTGCGAGCCAGTACGTTCAAGATCCCCGGCTGCGCCCCATCCGGGCCGTACAAACCGACTTTGGTCGCGACGGTCATCCGGTCGCGGTCGAGTGCGGGAAGCCGACCCAAGGCCACCTCCGCGAGCCCGAAGCCGTAATAGGGCGCGGTATCGAAGTGCGTGAAGCCGTTGGCGAGCGCATGTTGCAGCAGGCCTTGGCGACGCCCCGCGCTGAAGAGGTGATGCAGCGACGCGGTGCCGAACGACAGGCGCGACACCTTCAGGTCAGTGCCGGGGATGAGGATGCTTTGCACGATCAGGGAGCGATTCCTTGCCCGCCGAGGACCGGTCGGCGAGCTGATTCGCGAGTCGCACCGCCAGGCAGACGGCGAGAAAGGTCGGATTGGCTTCGCCGGCGGTCGGGAAGTTGCTGCTGGAGGCTATGAAGAGATTGTCGATTCCGTGCACGCGGCCGTCCCGGTCGACGACGCCGGTTTGCGGATCGCGGCTCATGCGCGTGGTCCCGATCTGGTGGTAGCCGTCGGTCGCTTGCGCCATCACGGCGGCGGCGCGCTCGGCGTCGGGCTGGTGATATTCCAGGCGCCCGTGTCCGCCGGCTCGCAGTTGTGCATCGAGGAGTACGTGCGCGCGCAAGACGGAGTCCACATCCTGCTCGGTATAGCGGAAATCGATGTCGAGGCAGGGGAGTCCGTCGGGTCCGATTTCCTGGTTCAGCCAGACGCGGCTGTCGGGATTCGGAATCTGCTCGGCGTGGTAGTGCAGGGCATAGGTGCCACCGTCGTTGCGGAGCACGAATCCGGGCTTGCGCACTTCGGACAGATAGCGGCGACGAAGGACTTCGAACACGTCGGCCACCGCCTCCCAGGGCCGGCGCGCGACGTTGAGCAGATGCGGGCCGTAACGGCGCGGCGCCGGGCCGATGTGGCGCAAGCGGATCGCCTCTGAAATCATTCGACGCCCGAGCGGCGGAAACGCCAGGGCCAGCATCACCAGCGAGAGCGTCGCGTTGCGGTGTCGCGCATCGTGAAAGGGCGGGTTGTCCGCGAAGAAACTCGTATTGAGCAGGCTCGATCGTCGCTGCGCTTCGTCAGAGAGCGTGAAGCGCCGCCGCACATACGTGTCGTCGTCATCGAGACGGAAGTCGAGATCGTCGAAATCGGCGGGCCGACTCAGGACGATGCTGGCGATGCTGCCGGCGATGTGGCCCATATAGAACCGTCCGAGCGGGCCGTCCTTGCCACCGAAGAGCGCCGGGCGCGCACGCTGGACGGTGAGCAGCAGGCGGGTGGTCTCCAGCCCGCCGCAGGCGAGCACCACGTGGCGCGCACGGACGGGCGCTGCTTGGCCACGATGGCGGACAGCGACTCCTCGCACCGTCGACGCGTCGGCCGCGAGGTCCAGACCGTGCACCATGGCTTCGCACAGCAGCTCGACACGGGGATGCGACATCGCCCGCCGGCCGAGCCTCGGGCCGAGCTTGGGCTGACGCGCCCATCGCTCGACCTGCGACATCCGGACGTCGTCCATGCCGGTCCAGTCGGCGCGGTCGCTGCAAAAGGTGGCGCTGCCGATATCCATGTACTTCGCAGCCTGTGGCTGCCAGGGAATGACCTCGGCTTGCGTCAAGGGCCAGCCCGAATGGGGCACGTAGGTCCGGGACTCGAAATCGATCGGCTCGAATTGAACGCATCGGCCTCCCCAGAGCCACGACGTACCGCCCAGGCCGCGGCGGGTGGCGATGGCCATCGGTGCGTGGCGAGCCTCGTCGATGATGCGAGCAGGCGCGCTGACGTCGGGAGTCGCCGGAGTGGCTTGTGCCGTCTGCGTGCCGGCATCGAGCAAGAGGACCTGCAGACCCCGCTCGCCGGCCTCCAGCGCGAGCGATAGTCCGACCGGTCCGGCGCCGACAACGCAAAGATCGTAGATCCGTCCTGACGGGGGCAGCGAGGGCGAAAGGCTCACGGGGATCTCTGTCGAAGGCGCTGTCGAGGCCGACGCATTGCGCGCCCGCGACGGCTATCCGGCACGCCAGACGACGCGAATCAAGTGGTGCTGCCGTGCTGGTCGGGGCGGAACTTCAATCGCTGGACCATCTCGTAGCGGACCCCGTTCAAGGCTTCGAGCGCCCGGGCGACGGGATGATGCTTCAACGGGTCGCGAAGCTCCACGCCGAGCCGCCGGCAGTGTGCCGACAAAAGAAATTCCGCGAAGATGCAGTGGGCCTTAAAACGGAGCCGCTCTTCACTTCCTGCATCGAGCGGTTCGCTGCGGTGCCAACCTTCGAAGAGCCACCACTTCAGATGCTCTCGCAGCGCGGGCGACACTTCTTCCGTGAAAAACCGGTCCTTGTCTGTGCCTCCGTGGACGCAGGACTCCACTTCCGCGCCGTTCCACAGGCGAAGCTCCAGCTTGACCAGGACCTGATACGGCAAGGCAAAACAGAAGGTCGGGACGAACGGGTAAGCAGGAAGGCCCCGCACCGTCAGGGCCCCGTGCAGACCGGTGGAGTCCTGCGTGAAGCCCACCATTCGGTTCGCGCTCATCGACCGGATCTCCCTCGCCAGGCACCAGCGACGAAAGACCGACATGTGCTGATAGGCCCCGACCGTGTCGTTGACGAAGACGACCGCGTCCTGCTCTCCCAGATCCGACAATCTGGCGAGGCCTTCCTGCCAGCCCGAAAACTCGCCGAGAGTGTTGCTCCCGCGAACGACCTCCCAACCCGTCGCCTCTTCGGGAACCGGTGCCTCCGCACGATTGAGCACCAGGACGCGATGGCGCAGAGGCAATTTCCCGAATGTCAGTTCGCAGAAGGCGATCGCTCTTCGGGTCCTCTCTGGCGTATAGCCGACCAGGATGATGTTCATCAGCGGAAGGTGAACGACGCCGAACATCCGACGATGTCCGTCGTGTACGAGAACGGAAGCGGGCCGGTGACGTCGCGAGCCTCATGGGCGACGGAGCACGCGGCGCTCCAGCTTCGGGTGATCGCGTAGTTGGCACCGATGTGCACGCCCTTGTTCCTGTCGAAGACGTCCTGACCGGCGGGGGTGCCGGCCAGCGAGCTCCTCGTGAACAGCTTGGCCTTGGTATAGATGAGCGACGCGCTGACGCTGATCTTCGAGGTTGCCGAATAGGCCATGCCGAGCACCACGGAGTCGGTGACTTGACTGTTCTCGTAGTAAGCGGTGACCGCCTGCACGACTGGCGAGCTACCCGTCTCGACCACTGCATACGAGGTGAATGGAATCGTGTCGAAGCCGGCCTCGCGAGAGATCCTGAAGTTAACCGATGTCTTCGCGGTCGGCTGCCATGCCAGCCCGAGATGACCGGTGAAGCCCGAGATGTCGGCTGCGGCACTTCCGCTGTTGGTCTGCTTCGTGTAGCTCAGCCTCGCGTTCGCGTCGAGCAATCCGCTCAATGCGTAGTCGACCAGCAGGTCGACATTCCTTCCGGTCAACGTGTTCGACTGGAAATTGCCCGAGGTGTCAAGGAAGGCCTTGGGCCGGTCGGTTTCGCTCTGTCGATACCCCAGTCCGAGCCGCAGAGGACCTCCGGGCCGGTAATACAGGGTCACGCTGCCCATTTTCTGCCTCGTCTCCGACGTGACGTACGCGGGCGCCGAATAGTCGAGCCTCGAGTACTCGAACGCACCTTCGAGCGTGAGCAGCGAGGGCCCGCCCCAACGAAGACGGAGATCGATGGTCTCGGTCTGGGCGATGTTCTTCTGCGCGCTAGGAACTCCGCTGTATGCGCCGGGATCGGCGAGGTTTTGGTCGAAATTGACATAGACCCCGCCGGAAATGTTCTCGATGGTCGCCAGATCCGCGCCGCCGCTGATTGCGTAGCTGACGTTGTCCAGTACCTTTTCGTCCTGATAGCGATTGCCCGAGACGATCGCCTTTCCGAACACACGCTGCCGGCCGATCGGCTGGTCGAAGCCGCCGAGCAGACTGGTGCTCGAGTACGCGTCTGCCTTTCCGTCGGGAACGCGGTATACGTTCGAGTCGTAGGTGAACGCCTGGCTGACGCCGAGGTAGTAAGGGTTCGGATCCGGCGCCCCGAAAGCGCTTGAACCCGGACCCGCGGGAGGAGTCGGCGCCGGCGAGCCGGACGACGTCGACGAACCGGTCGCCGGTGCGGGCGTGCTTGCCTGCGCCAGCACCGCGGGGGCGACCAGCTCGAGCATCGCGCCGAGGGCGCCGGCAGCGAAGAGCCTGGATCGGCCCGGCTTGGCCAAATGATTCATCCGCACCTCATCTCCGTTGAAGGACGGCCCACCAGAATCGCCACTAGTAGGCATGCCGATCGAAGAACACCACCCGAATCGTCGCCACGATGATCTTCAAGTCGAGCGCCAGCGACCAGTTGCGCAGGTATTCGAGATCGTATTCGACCCGCGTTCTCATCTTCTCCACCGTGTCGGTCTCGCCGCGCTGCCCGTTGACCTGCGCCCAGCCGGTGATTCCGGGCTTGACCTTGTGGCGCACCATATAGGCCTTGATGATCTGGCGGTATTCCTGGTTGTGCGTGACCGCGTGCGGCCTCGGCCCGACGATGCTCATCGTCCCCTGCAGCACGTTGAAGAACTGCGGCAGCTCGTCGAACGAGGTGCGGCGCAGGAACGCGCCGAACGGCGTCACGCGCGGGTCGTTGCGGATCGCCTGCGGGACGACGTCGCCGTCATCCATCGTCCGCATCGAGCGGAACTTGTAGACGACGATCTCGTGGCCGTCGAGGCCGTTGCGCCGCTGCTTGAAGAGGATGGGACCCGGCGAGCTGAGCTTGACGCCGATGGCGATCGCGATCAGGAGCGGCGAGACGAGGAGGATGATGACGCTGGCGATGACGATGTCGCTAAGGCGCTTGACGAGCTCGTTGGTGCCCGTGAACGGCGTCTCGCAGATGCCCACCACGGGAACGCCGTTCATGTCCTGGAGCCGGCCCTGGATGATGCTGATGCCGAACACGTCGGGGACGAAGAAGAGCGACGCGGTCGTGCCCTGCAGCTGCTCGAGAAGCTCGACGATGCGTGGCTGCGAGCCGAGCGGCAGGGTGATGTAGACCTCGCGAACGTTGTGCCCGGTGGTGTAGGCGGCCACGTCGGCGAGCGTGCCGAGGATCAGCGCTTTCGCCTCGGGGTCGATCCGGCCGTCGCCCCTGTCGTCGAAGAAGCCGACGAACTCGGCGCCGCCGCTGTCGCCGCCCTGGAGCGCGCGCGCGACCTTCACGCCGAGCGAGCTCGCGCCGACCACGACAGAAGTCCGGCGCGACTCGGGACGCGCCGCGCGGCGCCGAACGACGGTCCGCCCGATGGCCGTGGCCAGCCATTGGAGCACCGGCGTGGTCACGGCCCAGGCCAGGAGCACGTCGTTCTCGAAATAGTGAAAGCTCCGCGTCGCATACGCGCACAGCGCCAGGATCGCGAGCAGGACGATCCAGCTCGAGACGATGTCGACCGCGGCGCCGAGCAGGGGCTCGCGGAAGCGGTCGCGGCCCGGGAACGTGAGCGCGAAGACGAGCAGGCACAGAGTCAGCGCCGGGCGGTCCATGACCTCGCCGGCCGTGAGCGTCGTGACGATGAAGGTGAGGACCGTGATTCCCGGTTCGAGGAACGCGGCGATCAGCGACTGCACCGATTGCGGCGCGCTGAAAAAGGTTCTTTTGTGAGGGTCGTCGAACATCGGAAGAGCCGCAGGGGAGCGACCCGATTGAGAGAGGGTGGCGCGCTGGACGGGCCCGGTCGACGTTCTACACGGGTTTCCTCGGGGGCGTCATGCCCCAGCCCCGGGGGTCGAGGCGCCCCCTTCGGGCAATTGCGCCCGGTCCCGCAGCAAGGTGCGTGCCGCCACAGGCGCCGGCGAGGGGCCGGCCGCTCCCGGCAGGCGGGGGTCTCAGCCGGCGTGCGCCTGCGCCCGGCGGCCGCGCCCGAACAACCCGAGCCGCTGCGCCTCGAGGGCCGCCTCGGCGCGCGAGCTGACGTTGAGCTTGCGATAGATCTGCTTCACATAGTCCGAGATCGTGTGGCGCGATAGGTTGAGCTGGACCGCGATCTCGGGCAGCGTGTAGCCCTTGGCCACGCGTAGCAGCACTTCGTTCTCGCGGTCGGTCAGGACGACGTGGGGCACGTTGCGCGGCCGCTCGCGCTGCGACGAGCGCGAGGCGAAATGAGCCATCACCCGGCGCGCGATCGCCGGCGAGAGCGGCGGCTCGCCCTGGCTCATGCGCCGGAACTGGTCGACGATCACGGCCTCGGAGTGGTCCTTCAGGACGTAGCCGAACGCGCCCGCCTGGAGCGCCGGGAAGAGATGGTCGTCGTCGTCGTGGATCGTCACCACGACCGCCTGCGCCTTCGGCTGCGCCTCGCGCAGGGCGACGACGACGTCGACGCCGGAGCCGTCTGGCAGGCCGAGGTCGATCAACGCGACGTCGATCTGCTCCTTGGCGATGATGGCAAGGGCGGCGTTGACGCGCGATGCCTCGAAGAACACCGGCTCCTTGAAAACTTCCGCGGCCTGGACCTTCAGCCATGCGCTGGCCTCCGGAACGTCTTCCAACAGCAAGATGTTCGTCATGCGAACCCTCCGGTTGCGTCATCCGAGCGGTCGCCGGGTGGGCGACCGTGCTCGAGACGACTTGAGCGGGGCAATCAGCGTGCGCGGTGATCGCCTGTCTGCACCTGCGGCAGACCGCGAGCGACTCGCCGGCCGGCGCACCGCGCCATCGTGTCGGATCGTATCAAGCGCCCCGTGACCAAACTGTTTCAAGTCACAGCGGGACCGTGAGCGAAATCACGACGCCGTAGCCCGGCCGCGACTCGACCAGGCATTGCCCGTCCATCTTCTTGGCGCGCCTCTTCATGCTCGACATCCCCTGGCCTCGGTGCAGGTCGGCGGCGATGCCGCGGCCGTCGTCCTTGACGGTCAGCACGAGGTTGCCTTCTTCCATGATGCAGCGCACCTCGCAATGGCTCGCCTCGCTGTGCTTGATCACGTTGCTCACGGCTTCGCGCAGCACCCGCGTCAGCTGCATGAACAGGCGCGCCGGCAGCATGTAGTTGGCGAACTCGGCGGGGTGCTCCCAGAGCGCCTCGATCTTGGCCTGGGTGAGCCGGCCGATGATCTCGGCGCGCCAGTCCGCCAGGGCATCGTCGAGGCGGACCGGCCGCCCGGCCAGGCCGCGCACCGACAGGCGCATCTCCTCGAGCGCCTCGCGCGCGAGCTGCGGCACGCGCGCCGGGTCGGCGGTGTGGACGATGGTCAGCAGCTTGGCGCCGAGGTCGTCGTGGAGGTCGGACGCGATGCGCTTCCTCTCGCGCTCGGTGAACTGATCGACGCGCTGCGCGGTCACGTGCTCGACGCGGTGGTCGAACTCGGCGGTCATCACCTGCAGCTCGTGGGCGAGCCGGTTGCGATCGGCCTCGGCGGCGCGCAGCGCGCGCGCGAACATGAGAAACAGGCGCGTCCCGACCGCGGCGAAGAGCAGCGGCAGCACGACGATGAGGATCGAGAACGGCGGCATCTCGATGAGGCCGCCCTGCACGCCGAGCTCGGCGACCAAGGCCAGCTCGCCGGCGGCGATGGCGAGCGCCATCGGGCCGAAATCCTGCGGCCGCTGGCGCCACGTCACGATCAGGTAGATCGCCATTACCGCGCTCAGCTCGAGCGCCAGCAGGAAGTACCAGAAGAGGGCCAGCACGAACAGGTGCTGCGGCCCGGCGAGCACGAGCGACAGCGGCAGGACGACCCATTGCACCGCGACGACGTCCTCGATGACGCGCGAGCGCAGCCCCGCGAAGCTGAGGAAGAACTGGACCGCCAGGGCGAGCAGCACGGCCCAGAACGAGCAGAGCATGAACTCGGTGATGTCGTTGCTCCACGGCATGTCCGGCGCCGACGAGCCGAGCGACATCACCACCCAGGCCAGGCACAGCCAGCCGAGGTAGGAGAAGTAGACCTCGCGCCGATTCAGCCAGCCGACCGCGATCAGGACGCAGCCCACGCCGATCAGGATCAGGCCGCTGATCTCGACCCAGCGGACGCCCCAGAAGAGCCGTGCGGCGTGGGCGCCGAGAAGCTGCGATTGCGGCCCCCATTCGATGCGCGAGAGCCCTGCGCCGCCCTGGCGCGAGGCGACGCGCTCCTGGGGGTGGCCGACGACGCGCAGGTCGACGATGTTGACGTCGGTGCGCAGCAGGGCGGGCGGGAGCGTGACGAGCTGCGGGCGCGAGCAGTTGCGGGTCACCGGCTCGGCCATTCGCCCGCCGCTGAAGATCAGGGCGCCGTTGAGGTGGACCTGGAGGTTGCTGCAGGCGCGCTCGATGTAGAGCGCGAGGAGCTCTTCGGGCGCGCCGCCGTCGCCGAGGCGAAAGCTGGTGCGGTACCAGACGCTGCCCGCGAAGCCCGGATGCGACCGCGCCCAGTGGTCGGGCAAGGCGACCGGCTGGGCCGGCTCGGCCGAAGGAAAGCGCCGCTCGGCGCTGACGACCGACACGGCCTCGTCGATGAACTTCGTGGAGGTGTCGGCCGCGCCCGCCGCCGCGGCCGCCGTCGCCAGCGCGGCGACGAGCGAACGCATGAGCCAGGCTCTGATGAATCGCGCGGCGAGCGCGCCGAGGCGGCGTTCCAGCATCGGCGCAGATTGTGCGGGAACCCTTCGCGGGGGCGGCCCATGAAAAAGCGGACCGAAGTCCGCTTTTGCCCGCGTCGCGGCGGATCAGGCGCGCAGACGCTTGCGCCGGCTGATCTCGGCGCTGGCGAGGAGGCCGGCGATCATCAGCATGTAGGTCGAGGGCTCCGGAACCGACGACGTGATCACGTCCTGGTGCAGTTCGCTCTCGATGACGCTCACGCCCCGCACGGCGCCGCCGTCGAGGCCGGCGAGCCAGTTCGATGCCTGCAACAGGGCCCCGCTGCTGTCTGCGGTGCCGCCGAAAAAGCTCGCCGTGCCGGCGCCGCCGAGCGAGTACGGCCCGGCCGTCGTCTCGTAGGCGATCTCCCAGACGGCGATCTGGAACGCGGCCTCCTTGACGCTCGTGTCGACGACGCCGGCGACCGAGTAGAGGCGGCCCAGGTCCGCGTAGGCGCGGCTGTTGGCGAAGACATGGCCGGTGCCTGGTGAACCGTACTCCGCATAGGGCTCGCCGAAGCCGATGTGCTGGTACAGGTCGACGCAATAGCTGACGAACGAAGCGGGGCCGTCGACCGTCGCGAATCCGCCGGCCCAGACGTAGCCCGAGGCGTTCTTCGCGGGATCGGCGTAGTTCAGCGAGAAATTGACGGTCTCGGCGCCGTGCGCGAAGCCGGTGAAGGTGACGGTATCGGCGCGCGCCTCGGCAGCGAGGGCGAGGCCGCAGGCGAGGGCGATGGAGGTCGGCGCAAGACGCATGGTGTCCTTCGAGAATGGCGTCGAAGAGGGGACGCAACGGCCGCGACTCTAGGAAGCCTCGTCGCGTCTCGCATCCCGCGGCCACGGGACCACGCCGTGTTCGAGCGACAGGCGGTCGCTGCAGTGCCGTGAACGGTTGTCGTCCGACCGTTCGTCGGATCGCAGCGCGCGGCGCACGCGCGCTCGCGCAGCCGGCGCTCAGACCTTGTCGCTGTGACGCAAGCGGCTCAGCGTCTCGGCCGAGAGGTTGAGGTACGTCGCGAGCTCCTTGCGCGGGATCCGGTCGACGAGATCGGCGTGCTTGCGAAGGAACCGATGCAGTCGGCCGGGCGCATCGAGCAGGTGCAGCGTGATCGTGTGCGCCATGATCTCGCTCATGCCGTGCATGACGCTGTACTCGAAGGTTTCCTTGGTCTGCGGCCGCCGGTTGATGAAGTCGACCCACTCGTCGAGCGGCATCCGCGCGACGCGCGCCTTGGTGACGCAGACGATGCCGTAGGGCGTCGGCGTGCCGAGCCGCCAGGCGGCGTAGCTCGTCTCCATCTCGCCCTCCTCGGCGAAGCGGAGAATCATCTCCTTGCCCTCGGCGTTGGCGACGACGCGTTTCAGGATGCCGTCGAGGATGAAGTACTGCTCCATCTCGCGGACGCCCTGGTGGAGCAGGAAGTCGCCCTTGTTGCCGTCGACGATCGAGAGGTGCGACTCGAGCTCGGCGCGGTCGTCGTCGCCGAGCTGCCGCAGCACGACGTTGTCGCGCAGCCTGAGGCTGATGACATTGCGTTCGGCGTGGTTCGAGAGGCGCGTCATGAGCTGGGACGCCCGGCGCGGCGGGGCCGATGTAGGGAAATCTTGACCGCGGTCAACGCCAAGACCGGCAGCTTGCCATCATAGTGCGGCTTCTCCGGCGCCTCGCCGCCGCGCCTCGCCATCCGCCCCGAAGGAGACACGAATGTCCGCCATCCTCACGTCGCCGGTGATCGCCCAGGAACAGGAGCCCGCACGCGACGGCAAGACCGCCCCGGCGCCGGCGGCGGCGACGATCGACGGCTTCCACCTCGTCATCGAGGCGCTGAAGCTGAACGACATCGACACCATCTTCGGCCTGCCCGGGATTCCGATCACCGACCTGACGCGGATGGCGCAGGCCGAAGGGATCCGGGTGATCTCTTTCAGGCACGAGCAGCACGCCGGCAACGCCGCCGCCGCGGCGGGCTTTCTCACCCAGAAGCCCGGCATCTGCCTCACCGTCTCGGCGCCCGGCTTCCTGAACGGCCTCACGGCGCTCGCCAACGCGACGACCAACTGCTTCCCGATGATCCTCATCAGCGGCTCGAGCGAGCGCGAGATCGTCGACCTGCAGCAGGGCGACTACGAGGAGATGGACC
>Ga0157375_10001392_pt1 | contig 20875 bp, 12 predicted proteins | sample M35metaG_FD_115311 | JGI IMG/M metagenome (GOLD analysis project Ga0157375, IMG submission 115311) | Miscanthus rhizosphere microbial communities from Kellogg Biological Station, Michigan, USA - M3-5 metaG | ecosystem: Host-associated > Plants > Roots > Rhizosphere > Soil | place: USA: Michigan... | reverse complement strand
GCTTCTTCGACAATCATCACTCCGGCAGCAGTGTCCCAGGGATTTAGGTTGAACTCCCAGAAGCCGTCGAAGCGCCCACAGGCAACGTAACAAAGATCTAACGCGGCCGAGCCGGCGCGGCGTACGCCGTGTGTCCGTAATGTAATTTGATGATAGAAGTGAATGTTGGGATTGTGATGGCGCTTATTGCTGGGAAAACCCGTCGCTAGGAGAGATCCAGAGAGTTTCGCAGTTTTTGATACCTGAATCGGCTGGCCGTTTAGGAATGCTCCTGTTCCCTGCTCCGCAGAAAATATTTCTTCGCGCGTTGGATCGTAGACCACTCCAGCAATGCGCCGTTTCTTATATTCCAGCCCCATCGACACGCAAAACACCGGGAAACCGTGGGCAAAGTTCGTTGTCCCGTCGAGCGGGTCGATAAACCAACGGTAATCACTGCCAGTATCCACCAGGCCTTCTTCTTCGCCCAGGATGTCGTGACTGGGCCAAAGCCTCTGGATGCGTTCACGAATCAGCTTCTCCGAAGCGCGATCGGCGGCTGTCACCAGGTCCGCCTCGCCTTTGTATTCGATGGTCACGCGGCCGAAGTACTGCATGAGCAACGCACCCGCCTCGCGGGCAATTTCGGTCATAGCCGGAGCGAAGGTTGCACTAGCTGACTTTTGCGATGCAGTGTCGGAGGTGGTCATTCGGCGATGTACAGGATGTCGTGCTTGAAGATGAACAGATTCGGGTCGTGCTTGCGCGTCAGGCGGAGCATGTCTTTGTCGTAATACGCAATCCAACCCTCGACGATCTCTCCGTCTTTGAGCTTGATGGTGACGGGAGTCTGCTTTTCCCCCAGTTTTTTGAGGTAAGCGGCCTCAGCCGAGGTCTGCTCGGGTGGAGCAGGCTTGTGATTGCGGGGCGAATCACGTCGGGGGAATGGCATGAAGGCATTTTACATCGTGATGAGGACAAAAAATGGGCGAGCCCAAAAATTGCTCGCCCATGAATCAGCTATTTAGAAAGTGAACTTCATGCCGAATTCCAGCTGTCTTGCCGTGCCTAAACTGAATAAGCTTGAGCCTTGGCCAGCACGTTCGGCGCCGCGATCGGTAAGGCTGTTTGTGGTACCACTTATTGTGCCGGTTGCACCGTTCAACAATCCCTGCAATCGGGTTGTTGGACTGGTATCGTAGTTGACGAAATTGAATAAGTTATAGACCGCAGCTGTGGGCTCGATGGTGAAACGCTCACCGATCTTGAACGGAAAAGACATCCGCAAGTCTATATTTTTTAACCACCCCAAACTGGCCTGCTCTGCTGGGGCATCATATGTCAGGGTATCGGCTACCCCGCCTAGAGCGGTCAACTGTCCAGCGGTGAACAGGCCTACGTCAACCAATTTTTGGCCCGCAGGAGTCAAGGTTCCACCCACCGTCGCGTTGTACCGGTCCCGTACCTTAACAATGTCGCTAGCGCTAACCCCACGACCAAATGCTCCAACCTTGGTTTGTGGGACAAGATCTCCCGTGGTGCCGTCTCCGGTGAAATCTGTATTAAAGATTTCACCTGCGCGGCCTCCATCCTCAATAAAAATAGACTGCGCCAGCGGCGAACGGAAGTGTCCAATCAAACCGAACTTAACAAATTTTGCAAGTTCGAAGGTGGTTCCGAAAGAAAATTGGTGAGTACGATCAAACGAAGCCGGACCTGTCGAACCCAGTGGATCTCGATAGTCGAGTGCTTGATTGATGAAGTCCTGATCGTTTGCTTCGCCAGCCGCTTGCGAACCAGCCGCCGTCTCGAAGCGTGAGAGTGAATAGGAGAACTGCAAATTGGCAGCTTTTACGTAGGGCAAAGGATTTGCGACCCTCTGCCGCAAGGAGATTTGCATCGCATCGTAAGTTGAGCGGCCGACTGGCGAAAGCATGGTATTCAGACCAACCTCAGGATTGATGCCTGGGAAGGCAGCTCCCTGATCGGCCGGAAGACCGACAATCGAGGATGGCCCGCCAAACAGAGCGGCGGCCGAACTAAGACCGTTCCCCGCATAATCTTCCATGGTCGCACCAGCGGCGATAGCGCAATCAATACCAGCACTGCCCGCCGGGCAAGAAAAGCCGGTATTCGTGAGGTTGATGGCGTTCACTGCCGCATTTTGGTTGAAGAACCTCGAGTCTCCTACGTGATTGGAATCTACACCAAGCAAAAAGTGAAGATTGACGTTGCGGATGTAGTCCGCGGAAAGAACCATGCCGGCATGGAGCTCGTGCTGGACTCCAATATTCATCTGATACGAATAAGGAGTGCGATAGTTGGGATCGATCAGCGATACACTCTCATTCAGCGTTTCTCCGATAAATTGTGGATTTGCAGCCGTGCCGGCCGCGATATTAGCAGCTTGATATTGCCGTTGCAGTGCTGCAACTTCGCTGGCAACCGAACCGATCGGCTGGTTACAAACCTGCGTTGCAATATCCAATCCACCGGGGGTTTGCGTAACGATTTGGCCACCCGGAAAAGTAAAGGAACCGCTTGCACAACCTTGGCCGGTGCTCGAGTCCGCTACGAAATTAAACAGTCCCTGTTGCAACAAAAGCGGACGGGAGAACAATACGTTGTTAAAAATGGCATTTTCGTAGAACATGCCAGCTCCGCCCCGGATCACTGTCTTTCCATCGTGGCGCAGGTCCCAAGCAAATCCAAGCTGGGGAGCGTAGTTATTGTTGTCCTGCCGTACTCGATTCCCTATCCCAGGCCCAAACAGGTCCAGCAGGTTCCCGGTGCAGCTCGGTGCTGGATTAAAAATTGTCGTATTAAGTGCCGAGCAGGGGATTGGATCCAAATCGCTGTTTGTGCGGCCGGTGTCGCGGACGTAACGCAGACCATAGCTCAGCGTAAAGTATGGCTTTATTTTCCACGAATCACCCACGTACCACTGGATTCGATTGTCCAATTGACCGCCACCAGGTTGTCCAAAAGCTGGTGTCTCGGTGAAAAAGCCCTGACCGTTGCCGAGTTGCAGCGAGAGATTTCCGGAAACAGGGTAGTTCAAAGGGTTGGCCGAGCCACCTGGGAAGGGTCCCGCGTCGGCAATGGCTTGATTGGCAGGCGAGGTCGTGGAACGGATTCTCGGCCCCAATCCAAAGAAGTTCGCAAACCCGCCACCCTCGATACGATCATAACCAAAACCGTAACGAACTACGTGTGCACCCAGGTTCCAACTTCCATCGTACTTAATCTGTTTGTTGGTTTGAAAAGTCGCCTGGGGTGCATTTGGATTTGGTCCCGAACGAAAACCGCCGATGCGGGTCTGGATTTCAGGGAGTGGATTGAAAACTCCGGACTGGGTCGCGTCCGCAATGTGGTTGGTGAAGTAGGTATAGCCAAAACGGACACTGTGTGAGAACCGGCCGGTAATAAAATCCGCTCCCGCCGCGTGGGCGGGGGTATTGTTGCGGTTGGAGAAGATTGAATAATCTGGCAGCCCGTTGCTGACGACCGAATTCTGGTCATAATTGAAACGGTAGAACAGGCGGACGTCTTTAGGAGCGTTGAAATCCAACTTCCCCAATAGTACTTTCTCTCGCAACGGTTCTGCAGCGGTACCCGACAATGCCTGGAATGGAGGAGCAAATACTATAGGCACACCCACGTCCTGTTTGAAGCGCTCGCCGTTGATAAAGAAAAACAATTTGTCTTTAACAATAGGAGCCCCGAGGCTACCGCCGAAATCATGCCGCTGGAAGGGGGGATCAATACCTCCGCTGAAGTTCGCCGCCAGAGCTTTGTCGCGAAAATAGTAGAAAGCATCGCCGTGAGGTGTGTTGGTTCCCGAACGGGTGACAACATTGACGGCACCAGACGAAGTTAGCTCAGTCGAAAGGTCCAATGAAGACTGGCTAATGCTGAATTCTTGAATGGAACTTGCAGAAATATTGGAAACCGTGGTTCCGACGGTTTCATCGGTGATGTCCAGACCATCCACCGCAATTCGAGTAGTCCGACCTGAGCGGCTACCTACTGAAATACCCGTGAAACCACCCTTGGTAGGATCGAAATTGCTGGCATCCTGGATTTGCACGCCGGGCTCGAGTTGCGCGAGATCAAGAAAATTTCGGCCGTTGATGGGCAAATTTTCGATCTGTTGCGTGGTCAAAACTCCCTGAACCGTGGGCTGCTCGGTATTGACCTGGATCTCTGTAGCCGCAACCTCAATGATTGTGCTTTCCGCCCCAATCCTCAGTTGGGCATTTGCAGTCGCGGTTGTACCAACTTGGACTGTAACTGGGATGTCCACCCCGCTAAAACCTTTGGCACTAACTTTTACCTTGTATTTACCGGGCGCTAAGGCGCCGGAATTATAGGCACCAGAATTGTTCGACGAAAGCGCGATTACATGTCCGGTTTGAAGGTCGGTAATCTCTACTCTTGCTCCGCCCACGACGGCATCCTGTGCATCTGTAACGGTGCCGACAATACTGCCTGTGCTGACGGTGGTTTGCGCCATCAACGTTCCAGACAAACAAAGCAGAAGACTGGTGATGGCCAGAATCAGACAAAATCCACCGTGAACCTCACTCCCCTTGGATTTCAACGACATCTTGCTACCCTTCCTTTCACATTGGTTGATCGTTCCTTTTCAGTGGTTTGTATTGTTTAGTCAAATTATGTGATTTAAATATAGAAAACATTACACAACATTACATTGATGCAATCAGCCTTCCAACAATTTGCTTGAGACAGCAAATATAGACATCGATTGAAGTTATTTGTCTTTTGTATGTAGGTTTCGATTTTTACAAAAGGCGGTTAAATTCTGAATTTGGAATATCACAGATACTTATTCGAGTAGGATACAAGTTTTTACTGAGGTTAATTTTCTCTACAACATAACATTTAATAAAGGTTCATCCTGCCGAGGGATTATCTGCACAAATGGCATTTTCTTGAGATCGTTTGCTTGCATGTAGCATTGGATAAATTCCTCCAGCTTTTTTTGTGACCATGCAAATTGTAAAAAAACCACTACTCATACAAGCAGTTTGCATGCGCACGAGAAGCGAATGCTTACTTTAGATTCGCGACCCTGCCGTATGAGGGTTTCATGGCCATCAATTTGGCGTCGCTGATCTGATGAGTCTTGCCTTCACTATCAAAGGTGAAGATTTGATATTCTCCCGTCCAGATTTCGCAGCGCGGTTTTTCTTCTCCGGTAACGATGGCCTGGGCACCCAGGCGATTCAATACCGTGAAAGCCAGGAACTTCCCGTCTTTCGACCACGCAGGGAAACAAAAATCCTGCTTCTTGGAAAATGCCAGCCGATGTGAATCGGAGCCATCGGCGCCCATGATGTAGATGGCACGATGCCCCGCTTCGCCTTCGGACACATAGGCGATTGCTGCTCCATCCGGCGCCCAGGCTGGATTGGAGTCTTCCATCTTTTCTTTCGAAATGCGGTGTGAATTGCTGCCGTCTGCATTCATTACATAGATTTGAAATGGATTTTCACGATTCGACGCATATGCGATCTGTTTTCCATCAGGCGACCAGGAAGGATCCATTCCATGGTCGATCAGACGTTTCTGATTGGAACCATCGGCATCCACAGTCCAAATCTGGGGAGTACGATTCGGATTGGTCAGCGCATAAGCGTAAAAGGCGATCGTCTTCCCATTCGGCGACCATGCAGGACCACAGGCGTCGGCGGTATTGAAATTCGTCAAGCGCTTTTGCCCGGAACCATCAGCATTCATGACGTAAATTTCAAAATAGCGCGTGTCATGCATCGAGCAATAAGCGATCTTTGTGCCATCGGGAGAAAACGCCGGATCGGAGCCCGAGACGTGCAATTCAGTTACTCCCGAGCCATCAGAATTCATTACGGCAATTTCATTTCTTCTGACATCAGTGCGTGAGACATCGGCGAATTGGGGTCCGGCATGTCCACTAGTTTGTGCGCCGGTGTTCTGATCGAACGCGTTAATCACTTGCGTTGCAGTAACACCACGCGAAGGATCAGCGCGGACAAATACGATTTTCTCCTTGAATGCCGCGGACTGATATCCACTTACTACTCCGACAAGAAGCAGAAAAGCAGCCAGTATGCAGAATGCGCCGACTGCGAAACGTTGCATCGTAGCTCCTTATATATGTACAGCATGAGAAAAGCCACCGGCCAAACTCGGGCCGGTGGCTCAGACTTACGAGGACTTGCCTAGAAGGTCAGGCGTAATCCCCATTCGATCTGCCGAGCGGCGCCCAGTGCGTATACACCGGTGCCGTTGCCCACACGAAAGGCCTCGTTGTCAGCACGCCCCGTCGTGCTGATCGAACCCGATGAGCCCAATATTCCGTTCATCGTGTTGGGCGGCAGGTTGAAGTTGGCGAAGTTGAAGGCATTGAAGAAGCCAATATTCGGCTCAATCGTCCAACGCTCCTTGAAGGTATGGCGCCATGCTAGCCGCAAATCCGTAGCTTTCAGCCAGGGATAGTTGACTTGGTCGCCAACCGGGGCAGTCACTTGCTGAGCTATCCCACCCAAGGCAACCAACTGGTCCTGAGTCATCAACCCGCTCTTAACGAGCGCTTGTCCAGCAGGAGTTAGCGTACCGGCTACGGTGTTGTTGTAGTTGTTGACTAGAGCACTCAAGTCCTTGGCGTTGGTGCCGCGGTCGAACTGCCCAAGATGAGTGCCGGGCAACGGATCGCCGATAGTTCCGTCACCGCTAAAGTCGTTGACGAAAATATCTCCAGGGTTACCAGTCGTTGACGAAACGATGGCGCTCGATAGCGGGCTATAGAAGTGCGAGATAAGTCCGAACCGGAACCCTCCCGGCAAATCCAGATAACCACCAAACGAAATCTGGTGGGTCCGATCCAGCAATGATGGGCCAAAATACCGTCCCGGATTGTCATTGTCCGCCGCTTGCAGTACGAAGTCCTGGTCGCTATCTGCCGCCGTACCGGTCACTTGAGCACCGCCGGTGCTATCCAGGCGTGAAAGGCTGTACGAAATCTGGAAATTGGCATATTTAATGCCTTTGACCGGATTGCTCACATTCTGCACCAGTTTCATTTGCAGGGCGTTGTATACCGAGCGACCGATTGGCTGGAGCATAAAGAATGCGGATTGCGTCCCATTCTTACCACCAAAAGCGCAGGCAGGAGTAGTTGCACTCAGGCATCCGCCCCCAAAATCACCAGCGCTACCCACACCGCCTGCAGCATAATCTGCGATGGTCGCACCATTTGCGATGGCACAATCTACGCCAGCCACGCCGGTTCCGCACCCAAAGCTATCGTTGACTTGGTCAATGTAGAAGGATGCTCCTCCAGCATTAAAGTTGCTGACGCTTCCATCGTGATTGATGTCTACTGCCAGCAGTGAACGAGTCTCTATGTTGCGAAGGTAGTCCGCGCTGAACACCATTCCATTGCGGATTTCATGCTGAATACCGAAGTTCATCTGAACCGAACGCGGCGACTTGTAATTCGGAGCAAACAACCCCAGGTTCCCGGCGGAGCCTTGACCAGATGCAAGATCACCGCCAATAAAGTTCGGGTTCGGCGCAGACAAGTCGGTCGGATTGCCTGCTAGATAAAGTTGCCATTGCTGCTGGATCTGAGGAATCACAGTTCCTACAGCCACGTTGCCACACGCGCCGGCATACAGCTGCGGGCCAGTATTATACTGCAGCGTTTGTGGTTGTCCCGTGTTGCAGGCATTGGAGACAGTATTGAAAGCGCCAGTTTCCAATCGCAGAGGACGATCAAATAGAACGTTGTTATAAATCACATTCTCGTAGTACAAACCGACTCCTGCACGAATGACTGTCTTGCCATTCTTCATCGGGTCCCACGCGATACCCAATTGTGGGGCCAGGTTCAGATTCGGTTGTTGGACGGGATTACCCCAGCCTGGAAAATTCTGGTTGATGACATCAATCGGTCCGAGATCACTGTCGGTACGTCCTGTGTCGCGGTCATAACGTAGGCCCACGTTTAACGTGAGATTCGGCTTAATCTTCCAAGAATCACCCAGGTAGATACCAAGGCGATTGTCCGGCCCCAACCCACCTGCCGGGAAGCCGAAGGCAGGGTGCTCGGTGTTGAAACCCTGTCCATTTCCAAAGCGCAGACGGGTGATTGGATAGTTCAGCGGATTGGTGTCTCCACCCGGGAAGCAGGGAGTACCGGTCCCGCAGGAGTTAGCTGCAAAGAAGGCAGTTGAGCCAGCGCATGGATTGTCAAACGTGCACGTGGGACCAGAGCCCGCGCTCGTGGTCCAGGAAGCGCGCGGCGCTAAACCGTAGAAATTGGCAAAACCACCACCCTGAATGTGATTGAAAGAAACACCGTAACGGAAGGTGTGAGCATGCAACGCTTTGCTCCCGTCGTATTTGATTTCACGATTGGCCTGCGGAGTGGCTTGTGGAGCCAATAGGTTTGGTCCTTCAAAGAAGCCACCCGAACTGAGCAGAATTCCAGGATTAGGCACTCCTGAGGTCAAACCGTCAACAATACCGTTCTGGAATTTCAGGTACGAGAAGCGAACGCTATGCGTGAAACTACCGGTACTAAAGTCCAGACCGACCACGTGGTTGCGTGTGTAATTCTTGGTGTCATACACCGATAGACCAAATCCAAAGGTCGCCGGCAAAGAGGAAGCATAGTAGGTATAGCGGTAGAAGGCACGGGCATTGTGTCCCAGGTTGTAGTCCGCTTTGCCTAGCAGGTTAGTTTCGCGATAAGCCTGATTGAATCCGCCACTCAGCCCGTCGAATGGGGGAGCAAAGATCACCGGCGCGAATGCGTCCTGCTTGGTGCGCTCGCCATTAAGGAAGAAAAAGAACTTGTCCTTGATGACGGGACCTCCCACACGCCCGCCGAACTGCGAACGCTGCGATGGCTCAGGACCTCCAGGTGCAGAGGCACCACCTACGCCGGCATCCCGAAAAAAGCCGAAGGCTTCGCCGTGGACGCTGTTGGTGCCGGATTTAGTGGAAACGTTGATTGCGCCAGAAGAAGTCACATCCTGCGAAAGATCAAGAGACGATTGGCTGAGCTGAAATTCATCAATCGCGCTGGCGGAAACGTTGGCAGTCGTCGTACCGACAGTTTCATCGCTGATATCAACGCCATCTACATTGATGCGCGCGGTGCGGCCGAAACGTCCGCCGAATGAAACCGACGAATAACCAGCTTTTGTCGGATCGAAATTCTGACCATCTTGAATTTGCACGCCGGGCTCAAGTTGAGCGAGGTCGAGGAAGTTGCGCCCATTGACTGGTAAATTCTCGATCTGGTTGGAGGTCAAAACACCCTGCACGGTAGCCTGTTCCGTGTTCACTTGCACGGCGGTACCGGCAACCTCAATGACTTGGCTCTCTTGACCAAGCTGCAATCTGGCGTTGGCGGAAGCCGTGTTGCCGACCTGAACAGTCACGGGGATGCTTAGCGAGCTGAAACCCTTTGCTGATATTTGCACCTTGTATTGACCAGGCGCCAAGGAACCGGAATTGAATGATCCAGCTGCGTTGCTGGTAAGTGCACTGACCTGTCCGGTTTGTGTATTCGTAATGGTTACCCTTGCGCCGCTCACTACCGCATCTTGCGGGTCAGTAACCGTACCAGAAATACTGCCTGTGGCCACTGTTGTTTGCGCCATCAGCACGCCGGACCACAATAGAAGGAAACTGGCAACCGCCAGCTTCCATAGCATCCTACTGGGGAGAATAGTCCAACTGGGTTTCATATTATCCTTTCAACATTTGTTGATTGCTTATGTTCAAAGCCTGGAAGAAACGTTGACCGGCAAGGAGGCGGACGTTCGCAAATCTTGTTTCTACTACTCGCTTAATGGTCAACTTAAAACCAACGCACATGACAAAAATTTACAAAGACAAACATCGCTTAACACTTGAGCTTAGCAATCAGATTTCCAACAATCACAGGTACACAATTGAGATAGACAATACATAGAGTTATGAGGCATTCGTTTGCATGTATGCCTTTTACAAAGCACTGAATAATTCTATTTTTGGAATGTAAAGATACTTATTCAGATAGGTAAGCGACGAGACTTGACCTTCTCAAGGATGGAAGTCGGGAATAATATCTTGATTTTCTCCCTAAGCTGATGATGAGTTACTGATCTTCTTTTGGAATGTAAAGATACTTATTCAGATAGGTAAGCCATGGGACTTGAATTTCTCCGAGATAGAAGTCGCGAATCATATCCTGATTTCTCCCTAAGAGACGACGAGTTACCGACCCTAGTTCCGCTAATCGCTTCGTAAGATCTCATGCTTTGATCCTGGGCTGCGTAACGGTTCGCGCCGAGGGATGACTTGATCCATCTTGCGAGTAAGTGGTAAGAAAAGACTAAAAGACTATATGTAAAGTTGAGTATTTTTTTGTAAAGTTATGCATCTGTTAGTAGCCGCCAAGGTTTCAGCTCAATTTGTAAAGTTATGTATCTTCGCCTGAAAAGAAAACACAGCTTTTTCTCAAGATAACAACCATGGGAGTCGCTTCAGGAATTTGTTTAGACATGAGGTGAGCAGTGGCTTTGAAGAAGCTCCTTGGTGTCGCTTCAGAATGCAACTCGATCACCTTATCGCTCATGGTGACGACCTGAATGCCATCTCCCATGTGTTGCTCGCAAAGCAACACGATTAAAGATACGGGCCCGGATAAAGACAGATAGCCTTTGGCCAAGTCTTCGTCGGGTGAAAAATCCAGGTGAACCATTCTGACAAAAAAGGAAGTCTACAAAGAAAATTCGCGACTATTTCGGAGTTTGCGCAGACAAGCGATTCAATTCCTGTTGGGCTCGGTTCACGTTAGGTCCTTTTGGATCCTCGTCAAGATAGAGATGTAATTCCTTTTCAGCAATATCATTCTTGCCGAGTTCTTCTGCGGCGTACGCCGCCACCATGTGAGCGAACGGCATGTTTGGATGCGGAAGCTTGTGCACTTTTTGTGCATTCACGAGGGCGTCGTCGAAGTTGTGGGCTTGCAATTGAAGATAGGCCAGATTTCCCAGGGCCCAGACATCGTTCGGCTCAGTCACTAAAGACGCCTGCAATTGTGTAAGAGCTTCGCTGTTGTTGTGTTGTGAAATTAATAAGCGTGCAAGATTGCGCTGGGCCTCGGCGTATTTTGAGTTCAACTGGATCGCTTTCAAAAACGCCTGTTGTGCAGCGTCATTATTTTTCAATTGCATTTCTGCGATGCCGAGTCCGTTGTAAGCCATGTCGTAGTCGGCATATTCCGCGATTGCTTTTTGAAACAGCGTGCGGCTCTCTTCCCATTTTTCTTTACGCAGTGACTGGCTGGCTTTGTCGAAGGTTTTGTGCGCATTATCAGGAATGTTCAGGCGGACGGCGGCAATGGGTTCACTCGGAATGTTTGGTTCAGACTTTGGATCGCGGCGCACCAGGATTCGTTCCAGATGAGTGGACTCGATGGGGGCAATCTCCAGTTCACCTTCATAGGGGCGAATCCCTGGACCTGTGATGCGAACCCGGTACGCACCCGAAAGTGTCTGAAAAACTGCCTCCCCATTCGGATCCGTAACAGCGCGGGCTGATCCCTCGCCTATTTCGTCTGTCAGTTCGATTGTCACCCTGGCTGCTTTTTCTGCGTTTCCTTCTATTGTTACAACGCAGCGCAAGGTGACTGGCCTCGGCTTTTGCGCCCCAAACTGTGCGCCGCACACCGAAGCTAAGGCCAAAAATCCGAGAACGATTTTCCAAACTTGAGTCACTGAGCTCCTATCGATGCGCCCAATTTGTATTGTGGCGTTATCTCGGAACATTGTCACGAAATGAAATCACCTTATGGTTAAAAACGTCATTAAAAAAAATAGGGCCGATCTATGATCGGCCCCACTTTACAGAAGTCAACGATCAGAACGTGAACCGTACAGCCATACGCATATTCCTTGCACCTTGGAAGAGCCAGGGCTTGCCGTATTGGTTGTTATAGACACGATTTGCACCCCCAGCTGCTTCTGCATTTGCCTGTGCCATCGGGTCATATCCAGTCAAGAAAAGCGAATGGTCGGCGCTGTTCACCAAAAACTCGTTTCCTTGCGCCAACGGATTTGGCGCGTAAGACATAATCGCATGCTGATTTAACAGGTTGGACACGTTCAATTCGAACCCGATCTTCATTGCCTCGTTGGTCTTGCTGACGTGGAATGAATGGCCAAAGTTCAAATCAGTTTGCGTATACAGTGGCATTCTGGCGCCATGTTCCACACTGTCCAGCACGAGGTCGCCGGTCCCTGGATCGCGTGAAATATTGGCCCAATCGCCACGCTGGCCCCAGTATTGGCAGGAAGACGTGCTGTCCACGACTGCGATACAAGTGGACTTCGGTGTTCCCTGTGCAACCGTTTGGGTCAGACCCAGCGTCGTTTCCATTCCTTTCCACCGTAGCGGGTAGTAGCCGCTGAAGGTGAGGACGTTGGGACGATCTGTGCCTAACGGGCCGTTAATGACAGCGCCAGAAGTGCTGAACTGCATTTCCGGAATGTCGAAGGTACGGTTGTTGTTGGCGTTGTGACGGCCACCGTTTCCATCAGTGATATCGGTGTCCGTTAACCCGGAGTAGTTTCCATAAAGCCGGCTATAGGTGTAGGTCAACTGACCGAACAGCTTAGAACCGCGATAGGTAAGGCGGGTCTCAAGTCCGTCGTAGTTGCGAATTGCCTTCGGCATCAGCGGGCAAGCCGGGCAGATCGGCGCATCGAAACCCGGGTTGCCAGGTCCCACGGCTGGAAGTGTTCTGTGCAGCAGATCAGAGTAGGTGCTTGGTCCAGGATTGCCGATGTAGTAGACAGAATCATCCACCGACATGTCGTCAATCGCGTTGTCCAAGCGCTTGCGGGCATAACGGATTTCCAAGCCCATCTTTGAAGTGATGGCCCAGTCGGTACCCACGATGTACTCATGCTGCGAGCCTGGCTTCACGTTGGGATCGACCCCAGGATCGGCAGGATTGCCGGCAGGAGCGCGCCAGTTCTGGTTCTCGATGAAGCGGCCCACAGTGACTCCAGCCGAGGGATCCGAACCGGGTCCGCAGGCGTGAGAGCCTGGACTGGTTGGCGTAATGGTAGAGAGATCAGTGAAGTCCATGGCGTAGATGCAATCATGCCAGTATTCGCCACCGAACGAACCGCGCGGCAACGAGTACTTCATGATGTCGTAGAACTTCCCGTAGCTGGCGAACACCTTCAGTTTTCCGTTGTGGAGCAGGTCGTAAGCGCCACCGATTCTCGGAGACACCTTTTGAGTGAAACCGAAGCTGATGGAGGGGTTGCCCGCGCTGTAAGGCGGCAGGTATTCCTTGTCAAAGCGAACACCGAGGTTCAGCGTTAAGCCGTGGCCAACGGTCCATGAATCCTGAGCATAGACGCCATGATTGTAGCTGGCGGCTGTTCCGACCGTGGTAATTCCATCCATGATCGTGTAGTAACCGGTAAGACCAGCGCATTGGTTGGCAGCAGCAGAGCCATACGTGGTCTCATTGTCGTTGCCGATCGTTTGGCAATTTGTAACACCGGTAGGAGTTACAGGACTGTAAACCTGTCCCCAGAACACGTTGATGCGGGCTGTATTGATGCCTTGTAACACGTTGTTGTAGAGGTGGTTGAATCCATAACCCACCTTGAAGTTGTGCGTACCCCACTTGCTGACCGATTGCGAAACATCAGCGTTAAACGCTTTGCGGGAAAAAATATCGAAAAGGTTGGTGAGGTTGGCTGAGATGTTGGCGAAGCCTGCCGGATGAGCGAAAGCTGCACCCGGGCTGCTAGTGGTGGGAACCAATACTGAGTTATTCAGTGGTGATGTTGTGGTTCCTACCGTTAAGTCATTCTGATACACGTCGCGGATACCTGCCGGTAAACCGCGATCTTCCGTGTTGTAGTAAAAGTAGCCGTAGCGTACTGCAACCACAGTCCGGGCGGTCGGCGTCCAGTCGCCACCAAAGTTAAGAATGTTGCTGGGGTTGACTGAGCCTGTATCACGCCGGAAGCTAGCAGGATTCTGCGAAGCCACCGGATTAGCTTGACCGATCACTGAATCCGGTAACGTAGGTAACTGTCCGGTGATTCTGTGATAGCCATACTGCCAGCCAGCATATAGGTGCAACTTCTGGAACGGCTGGAAATCGAGCCGGTTCAACATGTTCTGCACGGTGTCGCTGCGGGTGTAGCTGTGCGGCCCCAAGTCAAGAGCGAAAGTGGAACCGGTCTTGCGGGTGATGCGGTCAATCGTAGGAATGTAGCTGGAGAACAGCCACAACTTATTCTTGATGAGCGGGCCGCCGATTTCATAACCGGGCTCGATCGTCTTGTACTGATCCTGCTTTTGAATGTAGTTTTCAACCGACTGATCGACACGATTTATTGCATCGAAAGTGGAATTCGGGTTGTAACGTAACCCGCAGCGAAGCTGCTGCCCGCTGGGAACTACCGACTCGGAAAGAGACGGCTGAGGGGTTGTAGCGCACTGATCGTTGGCATCCAATGCATTGCTACGGAAGTAGGCGACCAAGCTACCGTGCCAGCTATTGCTGCCGCGTTTCTGCACCACGTTGACGACACCGCCCATGGCGCCGCCGTACTCGGCTTCGGTTCCGCTGGTCTTGACTTGAACCTGATCGACAAATTCGAAAACTACGTTCTGCTTAATGCCACCGTTCTGGATGTTGCTGGTGTCCATACCTTCGACGAGGTAGGTGTTTTCCGAATCGCTGGCACCGTCTATCTGGAAGCCGTTCTGGCGTAGACGATCCACGCGCGAGCTCTGCAGGGGTTCCTGACGGGCTCCAGGCGCGAATGGAATCAAGGACTGGTAGGAGCGGCCTTTCGGCAGGTTGTCGATCACTTCCTGCGGAATTTCCACCGAGACTTTGCTGGTGGTCACATCGACAATGGGGGCCTTACCGGAGACTTCAACCACTTCTCCAACAGTTCCGATTTCCATGGCAATATCGAGCACAGGCAACTGGCCTACTGCCAGAGGAATCGCCGTCTGCTTGTAAGTGCGGAAATTCGGAGAGGTCACCGTCAAGGTGTAGCTTCCCGGCGGGAGTTGTTGGAAATAGAAATATCCAGCGCCATCGGTTTCAGCCTTCTTGGAAACAATGAGCGCGGTGCTGGTAAGTTCCACCTGCGCCTTTGCGATTACGGCGCCTGATCTGTCCTTCACATAACCTTTGATACCGCCGGTGGTCTCTTGACCGACTGATAGAACGGTCAAAGCCATCACTGTACAAAGACACAACAACAATTTGGCCGAAATCGCCGCTAGCCCATCACCGAGAAAGCGTGAACTTCTGGACATAGACACTCCTCCGTCTGAGAAATTAAGCAACAAGTTCAATAGAAACATTCATTTAGCAGGAATTGGCTGCCTGGGAGCAACCACGATCACCGAGGTAAGACTCTCAACCTGGAAATGCCAACGCGATCCTCGGCGTTTGAAACATGAGGAAGTTAAGCAATCAACATTCCAACAACTTTTGATAGACAGTAAGTGTCTTGTAAGTCGTTCGTTATGTTCGTTATGTATTGGTTGCCTGATTTACAGAAATTTTACAACTTTGACAAAAATATACAAAAATTGGAATTTCATAAGTGATTTGAGTTTTGAATTCCGTATATCGAAAATGTGATTGATTCTAGACAATCCGTTCCATAAAACGAACTTATGGCTAGTGCGAGCTGGAGGTGTAGTAGCCCGTACGGTGGCGGACTTTTAGCGGTTTGTCTTGAAGCGGGTTCTTGAGCATAACTTCGATCCGGCGGAAATCAGAGTCTGCCAGCTTTTGTGACGGGTAATAGGCCAGCAGGTATTGGGTGCGCAGTTCGTCGCTGATCTGTTTAAAGGCAGCGTCGAGCTGGGATTCGGAGGTGGCGTAGAAGTAGCGGCCTCCGGTGTCTGCGGAGAGCTGGATCAGGGCGTGTTCGCCGCCGGTGTCACGGCCGGCGCTGGCTTCGATGGGGACGATGATAATGCTGTAGACGATTGCCTCAGCCTGCTGGGCTTCGCGGAGGGCATCTTTGTAACTAATTGTGCTTACCGTATCGCCGCCGTCGGTGATGACAACTATCACCTTCCTTCCCTGACGTTTTTCCAGGGCCTGTGATCCCAGATATAGAGCATCGTAAAGTGCCGTGGCGGCGCCGTGCTGGATGCCAGTGATGGCGCGGTCAATTCTTTTCTGGTCGGAGGTGAAGGGAGTGAGTTCGTTCACGATTTCGCTGAACTGGTAGATCGAGAGTCCATCTACTGGGCGCAGGATGGCTTTGACAAAGCGGCGGGCAGAGGCCAGTTCCAAGGGCAGGTCTTTGCGCGTACTCAGGCTAGTATCAATGCCTAAGACGATAGACAACGGAAGCTCTGACTCTTTGTCAAAAACCGAGATCTTTTGTTCACGCCCATCCTCTTTTAGCGCGAAGTTTTCCTGTTTGAGGCCAGCTACGGGTGCGCCATGATTGTCTGTCACGGTGACAAAGACATTTACTAATCGGACGTTGACACTGATGGTGGCGTCATCCTGGGCGTAGGCTGCCAGGCAGACTGCAAGCAATAGAAAAAAACAGATGGCGGCTGGTTTCATCAGCGGTCGTTTATTTTAGATGCGGGTTCGGTGGCGGAAATTCCCTCGGCGCGGGGAATCTCAGCGGGGAAGGGTTCGCCGTCGGCCCAGACTGCGCCGTCTTCGAAGTGCTCCTTTTTCCAGATAGGAACGGTGCGTTTCAGAGTATCAATCAGCCAGCGGCAGGCGTCGAAGGCTGCGGCGCGGTGGGCGGAGGCTACTACAATCAGCACGCTGGTTTCCCCAATTTCCAGCTTGCCCAGACGATGGACAATGGCCACATCGCGGATCTTGAAATCGGTCAATGCCTGCTCCGCGAGCGAATGCATTCGCTTCAGGGCCATGCTTTCATAGGCTTCGTAGTCCAGGTAGAGCGTGCGGCGGCCGCGAGTCTGGTTGCGAACGACTCCTTCGAAAACTACGGCTGCACCGTCTTCGGGGCACTTGACTAGGTCCAAAACCTTTTGTGTATCGATCGGCTCTCGCTTGATCGCACAATGCGAGGAGGAGTCTGCACCTCCGCTGACAGGTGGAAGTAAGGCCACTTCATCTCCCGCTTTCAACTTCGCTTCGGGCCCGGCGTATTGTTCGTTTACTGACATCGCGACGGTGGGCAGCACAGCTTGCAAACCCGGAGCACGGCTCTCGAGGTGGTTCAGCAAATCTGCAACTGTTGCACCAGGCTCAAGCATGACTGATTCATCTGCCGCGCCAGCCAGATCCTTCAAAACCCCGAAAAATAAGACGTGAATTTGCATTTCCCAGAACAATGCTCCTCATAGTGTACCGTGAGGTTTCCCGGGCATGAAAAGTACAACTGAAGTTTCGAGATTTCTACTTTCGACTTATCGGATGTTGGACTCAGCGGGTTGGGGCGCCGGCATGTTCTGTCTTGTGAGGAAAAGATATCTGTGGAGGCTGAGCCGGCTGGCGAATTCCCTGACGGTTCGGCAACGACTGTACAGCGCTCGCATCAGAATTTCTCCAGACTGCTGGTGTCCAGGTTCTGTCGTTGGATTGTGAAGGAATTTCTGCCGGCATGCCTAAAACATTCTCCGTGGTCGACCAATTTACCGCTGGCTTAGGAGTTTTTCTCAAGACCAGAAATTGCCCAGAGGAGCTAACAGACGTTTCTTGGGGTGATACTGGCTGCACCAAAACCACTGCCAGGGGCTGCGGCGACAGGACAATTAATTCCGACCAGTGCGTCGGAGCCCATACCGGACCGAAGTCGGCTGTATAAACCCAGTGTCCCGGATCGCCGTTACTCTCCCAGACACTGCGAGTAGCGGCCTCGGTGACGGAGGAATCGGTGGGAATGTCGGCTACTACTTCTTCGTGGCGCTCGGGTTGATTCCGACTTGAGGCCCAGACATCGAAGCTGTCAGGATCAGGAATTGGGCCCGCCTCGATCTCCAGCTGATCTCTGGTTCTGAAACGGATTTGTTGGCCGGGCGCAACCGTGTAGGGCGTGGCATCCACGATGGCCTGGCCATGGCCTTTCCGGGCTGTCACGTCGGTTTCATTGCCCTCGACGTTTACATCGAGGCGATAGTCACCGGACTCACTCAAATTGAATTTGACATTAGGAGTTCCGATTTCCCAGTGTCTGGTGTCGTCGATGGCAGCCATTTGCACGATCACGGAACCGAGCCGCAAATTCAGCTTGATATTGGAGTCGCTGAGTTGGTCGAAGGCGACACTGGTTTCCGGAGCAACCATGATGGCGGTAGCCCCGGCATATATTTCTGCCTCCGAGTTCACGTCGGCCCAGAGGTTGTCGCCCGCCTCGAGGGTGAGGCCGGGAGTGGCCTTGATCCAGTCGCCCTTCCCGCCTCGCTCGACCGAGACCCTTCCGACTGAATAGGTGACTTGGGCTGTCTCTGTCGTGGGAGCGGTCGCTTGCCCCAGCAAACAAGGTGGTAGTGCGATCGCGGCAGTTAGTACGGCGGTGGCGCTTATCCTCATAAGCCTAAACACCGTTACTGGCCACGGTAACACCGGGCTTTGGGAAAAGTTTCGGCCGGTCTGAGATTATTTGCGGAAAAAATAAAGCCGGATCAATTGACCCGGCTTGAATCGAACCTACCCTCTATCGAAAGTGGTTCGGTGGCTTTGCAGCCGGTTTCTGCTCCTTCGGCTCAGGACGGCGCTCCGGCGGCTTGTTTTCAGTGCGGGGAGGATTGTTTCTGCGCTGTTCGTCCCAGTTGCGGAACTTGCGCTCTTCGTTCTGCTGCTCCTGAGGCGATTTCTCGCGTACCGGCGGCGCTGGCCTCACAGATGGGTTTGGCCGTTGCGCGCGGTTGTCGTCGTTGCCCTGTGATTGATGCATGGCATTGCGACGATCGTCATTATTGTTATTGTCGCGATTATTGTTATCACGGCCGTTTTCGCGCGGCTGTTCAGGCTGCGCGGGCCGCGGCACCGTGCCACTGATCTGTGGACGCGGCTCCATGTGCGGCATCGGCTGGCCGGTTGGCATGGTGCGATCTTGCGGACGGTTGCTGTTTTCCAGCTGGCGCGGCTGGTTGGCCGGTTCTTCGGTGCGGACATTGTTGATTGGTGGCCGTTGCGAGAGCGGTTCGCGCACAGGCGCCGGAGTTCTGGTGGCGATTACCTGACGGTTCACGATTCTCGCTGGCGGTTGGAACCTTGCCGCTGCACCTGCGCCGAAGACACTCTGGCGGACTGGTTGTTCCATCGGTCTGTGGAATACGGGAGCGGAATCAATTTCCCGCGTATCCACTCTCACGATGTTTCTGTTTACCGCGCGCGCGTTCACGAATGTGTCGTGAGTCACGACTGTCACGCTGTTGGTCACCCGTTGGTTGACATAGGTGATGTGCTCGGTTCCGCGGCCGTTGTAGATGTTGTACACGTTGGTAATCTGCGTCACGTTCACTCGCGTGTTGGTGACGTTAATGTTGTTCACGTACACACGGCTTACATGATACGAGGGCACGTAGACTTCGCCCGGGCCCAGCGGGAACCAGCCGACGCCTCCGCCTCCAACGTTGATGGAGAAGTGGAATCCGCTGTTGCCTCCGCCTACGAATGCCACCAAGGCGGGAGCATAAACGGGACGCACAACGACTGGCCCAGGAATCCAGCACCAACGGCTGCCGGCATAAGCCCAGCGTCCGTAGTGGAATGGTGCGAAGCCCCACGGCTCATCTTCAACCCAGGTCCATCCCCACGGTTGAACGAAAACCCAATGGCCATTGCGATACGGAGCCCAATCGGCGGCGACGTTAGTCGGTTGCCACACGTTTCCGTATCCAGCAACATAAGTCCAGCGGCCGTAGTCATCGAGGTCTTCGTAGCCGGTCATTTCAGGGGAAACATAGTCTGCGGATTCGGGGCCGTCTTCGCGGTGGTCGCGATCCATCGCCCAACTGCTGAAGTCATCGCGTTGCGGCAGTTGGTTGATGTCGTAGTTAAGTTGTTCGCTACCTGTGAAGCGCGCGTCTTGGCCTCCCACTACTGTGTAGGAGTAACCGCCGCCAGTAACTTCGCCGCGTCCGCTGAATACGCTGACGTCGGTTTGATTGCCGTCGCCGTTGACATCGATTCTGTATTCACCGGTGCGCTGAATATCAAAAGCCAGATTCGGAGTATCCACTTCAAACGTGTCGCCGTCATCGACGTGACGCACGCGCAGGATGATGCTTCCTTGCGACAGCTTGAGCTGCGTTGTGCGGTCATCGAGAGCGAGGAAGGACACGCTGGTTTCTGAGTTCAGTCGGATAGCGGTGGAACCTACGTGCATTTCCGCGCGCGAATTCTGGTCGGCCCAAAGATTGTCGCCGCTGGTCAGTGGACGATTCGGCACTGCGTCGACCCAGTCGCCTTCCCCTCCCGGTTGGAACGAAACTGATCCCTGCACCATGTTTACGCGGGCAACGCGGCTGGGGGGATCTGGCTGATTTTGATCTTGGTCCTGCACTTGGTCGTCCTGCGCCACGGCCAAGGTTGAAAATACAAGTCCGAATACCAGCAATGCCTGTGACAGAAGCTTTGTGATCTTCATATGTCTTTCCTTTCGCCCTGCCAGCAAACCTAGATACCAATTCATTTTGCCGAGTTCCTCTAGGTTTATAAACACAGTGATGGGGTGGAAGTTCCCCTTTGGTAACTTTAAGAAAAAAGGCCGGATCCACAGGATCCGGCCTTTACAAATCTTGACGAAATTTAGACCGCGGCCTGCTCAGTGAGGACTCGCTCCCGCTCCCGCGCATCCTCGCGTGCTTCTTTCTGGGAATGCGGTAG
>Ga0157375_10001382_pt1 | contig 20953 bp, 19 predicted proteins | sample M35metaG_FD_115311 | JGI IMG/M metagenome (GOLD analysis project Ga0157375, IMG submission 115311) | Miscanthus rhizosphere microbial communities from Kellogg Biological Station, Michigan, USA - M3-5 metaG | ecosystem: Host-associated > Plants > Roots > Rhizosphere > Soil | place: USA: Michigan... | reverse complement strand
CGCATTATTTCAGATTTAAGGAAGTTTTTCATGAGCATTATTATTTAGGTGGAAATTATGCACCTTTTACCGATGAAAACGGAATGATGCCTGTCACAACTCCCCCTGTCGGAAAAGCATTACCTGTAGACTGGAATGCTGCTTATCCGATGAAACCAAATCCGAAAATGGCAGATTATCAGTCAAATCCGCAATTATATGCGCAGGGAAAAGCATTTAACCAAACCTATAAAAACTTATTGGATGCAATTCAGGCAGCTGTAGAAGGCAACGCGAAAGAATTGGAAAAATCAATCATGTATATGTATGCTTTGAAAGAACAGGCTATCGGACTGATGAGCCAACCATTGGATTCTCAATACAATGCAGGACCAACTTTTGAATATCCTACCAATTAATTAATAATCATAAAAACAATATACCATGCTTAAAAGAAAAAAAGAAATCATTCAAGATCTTAATGCGAGAATATTAAAAGCTTCACCTGAAGAAAAGAAAGGTTATCTAGCGCAATTGATGGATGGCTATTCAAAACTTTTGATCGATGATCCCGTAAGACCTTTTAGAGAAGAAAATTTACAGGAAATCGCTAATAATGTCGATTACGGCGTTTTGGCAGCATTGAATGGCACATGGGTAAGTTATAATGCCAACTACAATAAAAACATAGACAGACCGTCATTAGGAAGCGGAATCCACACAACGATTATGCCTTCTCCGGGTACTAATCCGGGAACAATTCCCGGGAAATTCAGCTTTGACAGCGAAGAATATATTGAGAAATTAACATTCGAAATCGTTCCCGGCGGTGTCCGTAACCGTGGCGGTGCAACGGAATTATTTTGTGGTGCTGTAAAATATGATCAAACCATTAAAAGTGTAAATAAAGTAGAAGGAAATCCGGATTTACAGTACGCCGGAATTCACGAAGAAAACGGAATGTATCTTTGGTTAAGTGACGTTTACAATTATGCTGCGACTGAAGAAACCATCAAAAAAGACCGTGGAATTCACGCTTTTTCTGATGAAGACTACAAAGATTATGGCTACAAAGGAGAATACAGAAACGAGCCGTTGGTAGAAGTAAAAGACGAAAACGGTAATTCTTCATACATTCTTTTAAGCCAATTAAAAGAAGGGCAACAATATTATGAAATCATTCCTGCACAGGAAATAAAGCCAATGGATGGGATCACAGGACCCTATTTTATTCCTGATTATTCTATCTCAAGAAGTGGCGTTATTCCTCACGGAAGTACAATTACATTACTGGGAGATATTGCGCCAAGCGGTTCAAATTATTTGATTCCGGGTGCTCCGCAATTCCCTTATGGAAACGCAACTTGGGATCCTCCTTATCTTGCCATTTCACCTACAATGGGTGGCGCTGGCGCAAGTGTTAAGAATCCGATCAACCTTGATGAACCAGCACCAGCTTGGGTTCATGAAACATTGACTGATCAAAACGATCCGGGTTCAAATAAAATTTACACACAGAGAATACTTGCGGATGATTTGTATCCTTATTGTGTAAGACCGGATATGCGATTGAGAGACACATTGAGCGGACAAAATGTTGCCAACTACGTTCTTATTCAAATGTCATCAAAAATGAAAACCGGAGCGCAGGGAGGAATTTTAAATGTTCCTTTTGTGAATCGTTTTGTGCCTACCGTTGAAGTGGATTTCCGTCTGTGGATTGAAACGGTGATCGAAGATGGAAAAGAAATTCTTCAGCTTCAATACGAGCAAATTATATTTTTCGAATTTGATTTCGGAAATGACGGTGGTACGACAAGCTGGCCTCACATTCAGGTCAATACGCTTCGTAAAATCGAGGATATTCCTGCAGACCAGAGAAAGATAATTGAAGAGCAGTTCTTCAACGCTCCTTCTGCAATGAGCATGACAACACCTGCTTCCATTACTGACGGCGGTGTAAATCCACCTTCCGGATGTCCTTACCATAAAGGTTAAGATTAATTAAAACCTCAGTATTATTAAGCTGAGACAAATAGTATTAAACCTTATAGGTTTCAGAAACCTGTAAGGTTTTTAAAATTTTAAAACCAAAACTAATTAACCATAAAAACTAATCATTATGAATTTAGAAAGCAAATTAAGAGGCTTAACATTAGGAGCACAAGTCCTTCCTCTAAGCAAAGTTTCTTCATCGGATCTTGGCGCCTTGGCACCACTTGTAGGAACCTGGAAGAATGTTGCCGTTCCTGAAACAGCAATTTCAGCGGGATGGAACACCATTTCTGTTCCCGGACAGGACAAGGGATTTGTATTTGAAGTTATTCCTTACACAGAAACGCTTACTTTTAATCCTGTTGTTGTTCAGGCCGGAAACCGTGGCCCTGTAGTAAATGGACAACAAGTTGAGCAAATGATCTTCGGACTGTTATACGAACAACAAATTGTAAGCGCCTGTACAAGCGATTTTTGTAACGAGCGTGGTTTTCCTGCAGGATCTACCATTCACGTGGAGACAGGATTGTTTTTAAATTTAGGTCAGCCCAACGGAGGTTACACGATTGCACGTATGTCGACCATTCCTCACGGAAATTCATTATTGGCTCTTGGAAGCTCTGTTGAAGTGGGTAATCCGGGGACAGATTTTTTCAGTCCGGCTTCTTCAATTCCAACTTTATTGAATGGTGAAAGAATCAATCAGCTTGGTTATTCGGATCAAATTATCGGAAACCCGCAGTTTGCGCCATTCAATCAGGTGAATCCAAATGCGTTTCTTCAATCTACACTGGAAGGTTTAGTAGGAACAGGCGGAGTCAGCAATATGACCGTCATTCAAATGTCTACCGATACACCGGATGCCAACGGAGGAATTTTGAATATTCCGTTTATCCAGACCAATGTAAATGCCACAAAAATGGATGCCACCTTCTGGATTGAAGATATTACGGACAGCGCAGGAAATGCTAGCCAGATATTACAATATTCGCAGACGATCAATCTGGTTTTCCCGGCTACAGGATCTGCACAACCTGTTAACTGGCCACACGTTACGATCAACTCTATGGTAAAAATACCTGAAACAATGCAACTACAACAAGAATTTAAGAGCTTAGACGTAACCGAAGGGCTTACACCAAGCGAATTTTAATTTTTAAATACTAAACCTCCGAATTTATTTTGGAGGTTTTTATTTTAATTAACTTAAATCAAGATAAGTATTTTGGACTTATTTATGAAATTAATAATTAATCTTATGGTTGGAAAAAACTTTGATTGATAATTTTACTTTGGTAATTCCGCAGGAGCGATTCTCTCGGTTTTTGTTGTCAATGTTCGCAAAAATGCTTCCAGTTGGGCGACTTCAATATCCGATAATTCCAATAATCTCAGCATTTCCGATTTTTGAGAATTTAATGTGATTCCTTCATGAATTGTTGTGCGTTTTGCATAAGGTTCCGGGTTTCCTTTATTGTAAAACTGAATGATTTCTTCTAAAGTTTCAAAATTTCCGTTGTGCATCCAGGGTTGTGTTTTTGTAACTTCCCGTAAGCTCGGAACACGGAATTTCCCTACATCTTCAGCCTTTTTTGTGATTAAATATCTTCCTAAATCTTCATCTTTCAAACTTAATGAAGCTGTTCCTATATTTTCAAAACGATTATTAGAAAAATATCCTGAATTATGACAATTAATGCATTGCGCTTTCGTCCTGAACAAATGTAATCCCATCACCTCATCATCCGTGTAAATCTCTCGTTTTCCGTCGATAAATTGATCAAATTTACTCTGAGAACTTCTTACAGTTCGTTCAAAAGTTGCTATGGCTTTGGCAATTTTGTCTTTTGTCACGATTTTGTTGCCGAAAGCTTTTTCAAATAAAATTTCATAACCTTTTATCTTCGCTATTTTTCCGGCTACAATCTCGATATGCTCGCCCATTTCTCTTTTATCTTCGATCGGCATTTGAGATTGCTGTTCCAAAGATTCGACGCGGCCATCCCAAAATAAAGGTTTTGCAAAACCAGAATTTAGAATACTCATCGCATTTCTCACCCCGAGTTGTCTGTCGTGACCAAAAGAAAATTTTCTGTTGTCGCACCAACCCAATTCAGGATCATGGCATGAAGCACACGCAATTTGATTTGAAACCGAAAGACGAGGATCAAAAAAGAGCACTTTTCCCAACAACGCTTTGTCGACAGAATACTGATTATCAAGGGGAAAATCCATCTGGGGTAAATGCCCGATTTCAGAGAAATAAGGTTTTGCTTCAGGATCTAATAGCGGTTTTGGCCAACTTGAAGAATCACCCGAAGAATATAATTTTCTCAGGTTTGCGATAAAAGACTGTTGATTGATCTCCTGATGGATGGTTTTGTTTAAACAGTTATTTAAAAACAAAACGGTTAGAGACAACAATAAAATCCAGCTTAAAGCATTCTTCATGGTTCGGGCGAAGTTTCCGCAAAATTATGGATTCTGGTTTGACTTTGCACAGACTAATACGTATTATTCAACCCGCCGTCCAAAGGAATGCTTGTTCCTGTGATGTAAGCTGCATATTCAGAAGCCAGGAAAGCAACCAGATGACCGTATTCTTCCGGTTTTCCCAATCTCTTCATAGGAATTTTATCTTCTCTTCCTTTTTTAATTTCTTCAATTGATCTATTGCTTTTTTGGGCTTCATGATCGATCATTCCTTTAATCCTTTCCGTATCAAAATATCCTGTCAGAATATTATTAATAGTAACATTATGTTTTGCAACTTCAATGGAAAGTGTTTTCGACCAGGCAATTACTGCCGAACGAATAGAATTTGAAAGCACGAGATTATTGATCGGTTCTTTCACAGATAAAGAAGAAACATTGATAATCCGCCCGTTTTTCTGATTAATCATGTAAGGCAAAGCCAACATTGTAGTTTCACAAACGGTTTTAAAAAGAAGATCAAAAGCTTCTTGATAGTCTTCAACATCTTTTTCCATAGCCAATCCTGGTGCCGGACCGTTGGTGTTATTCACTAAAATATCAACGGATTTATTTTTGAAATATTCAGTTATAATTTGTTTATAATTTTCAAAATCAGAGAAATCGACCACCAGATATTGATGTTTTTGTTCATCATTAATAACGGGTAAAGAAGCCACAAAAGCTTTCAGTTTTTCTTCATTTCGAGCCATTACGGTTACATTTGCCCCGCATTTTGCCAATTCCAGTGCAATCCCTGCTCCTATTCCTTGTGTGGCGGCTCCGACTAAAGCATTCTTTGATATCAGTTGAATATTCATATCTTAAAAATCTTTAGATAAATTTAGTGAATTAACCTCAATCCGGAATAAGAAAATTCTTAATATCGGCTTTTAACCATATTTTTTTTAGCACAAAGCACGCTAAGATTTTTTGACTACTAACTCCTTATTAAGTTCACAAAGGCGTTCTACTCAGCAAAGTTCACAAAGATTTTTTTTAATTAAACAATAGCTCTGTAAAATTCGCCATAAGCATTCACAAGATTTTCTAATGTAAATCCACGATTCAAACCACTTGGATTGGGCAAAACCCAAACTTTCGCGCCACAAAAAATTTCAGGTTGTTCTCCCCACGGAATTTCTTTCTTTTTCGAAAATGCTTTATAAGCTGCTTTTCCAAGAAATGCAATATATTTTGGCTGAAAATGCGTCATTTTAGCTTTAAAAACTTCAAGAGAATCAGCAAATTCTTCTTTTAAAAGTTCGTCTGCCCGCGATGTTGCTCTTTCTACGGCGGTCGTTAAACCACATCCAAAATCCAAAATACTTACATCATCAATTGGTTCAATCTGATAAGGCGTAAATCCCGATTGATGCATGACTTTCCAAAAACGATTGCTTCTTCCCGAAAAATGATGTCCGTCGTCGGCAGATTTTAAACCGGGATTAATTCCACAAAAAATAGCGGTTAGATCTTTCTTTAAAATATCTGTTAACATTGAAATTTAGATTAAAGTAAATAATTTAAAATTGAAAAAAAACTAATTTTCAACATCAAATTTATTAGGTTTGCTTACATATTTATTGCCCTTCACAAAAAATCTCCACGGCAGAAAAGCATCTTCCTGAGCATACGCAACACCCACACGCGGAACTGCTGCAATCTGATCTTCCGAATATCGAATACCCTGATCTTCAAGCCAGATTTCTTCTCCCATTAAGTCCTTTTTATTGAATGACCGGTCAATTCCCAATGCTTTTGCCGCTGAACCCGGACCGGCTGAAATGGCAGGTTTCGTAAAAGGCATTTTTCTTCTGAGCTCCATGATATCTTTGCCGATTAAAGGCTCGACTGCCCGTACCAAAACTGCGTGAGGCTCGTCTTTCACAGAAGTTACGATATTGAAAAGATGATGAATCCCGTAACATAGGTATACATAAGACATGCCGCCTTCATTATATAACGTTTCGGTTCTGTCTGTACGTCGGTTTCCGTATGCATGCGAAGCTTTGTCGTGAGCCCCAAAATAAGCTTCGGTTTCTACGATTATTCCGGCGGTTATCTCACCTTCTATTTCGGTAAAAAGCACTTTTCCCAAGAGATCTTTGGCTAAAAAAATGACATCGGGATTTTGATAATAGGAAAATGGCAGTTTCAAAATTGTAAGATTTATTATTCTATACAAATTTAGCGGAATTTAGAATTCTATTTCCTGTGGATTATAATATATTAGTCCTCCGACAAATTCACCTTGTTTACAACTGACAATAGCGTTTTATACAATCATTTTTTCTCTTTTCTCCTTTTCAGCTCCCGAAGCTTTGGAGTTAATATTTTTCGTAAATCGTTGTGATACTGTTTATAATCTTTTATGCTTTTCTCGAGCTGTTTTTTATTATTTAAATAGTCTTCATAAAGTTCAAGGAGTTCTGAAGCATGGGAAATAATATCGAAACCATGAGCATACGGATCATCTGTTGTTTCCTTTAATAAACAACGATAATATTCCATGCGTTCGGTGAGGCTTTTATGAAATTTTGGTTCGATTCCCTGCATTTTTATTACTTTATTGAAAACTTACATATTTTATTTTCCATGTCCGACAAAAGGATTGTCACTTTCAAACAAAATTTTCACATTTTGATCTGAATTTGATGTAGATACTGCCGATTTTGAATAAATTTTATTTAAAGCTGATGAAAGCAGGGTTTCATTAGAATCTCCCAACGGTAAAAGTGGCAGTGTCATGTATTCATTGACCATAATTTGCGGAGAAATTCCGTTGCTGTAGCCCCCTTCGCCATTAGCATTGAAAACTTTATAGATAACAGGATGAATCTGCCATGTGATCTTTTTAGGCTTCCGTTTATCTTCAATGGCAAAACCCGCCATGTCTTTCCCTAATGTAACTTGCCCAACCTGAGTAACTTGTAGATAAGGCTTTAAATTATTAATAACAATTTCTGAAGCCGAAGCTGTGTTGTTTGACGTAAGAATATAGACTTTATTCAGTCCTAATGCATTGGTATGAAGCGTATTAAAATCAAGTGCAGTGGGATCATAATCAATCTGCTGTGCAAATGTTCTTTTCACTTCTCCCCCGTTTTTATTTCCTTTATAAATAATAAACTGCGAATTGGCTGTAATCCCCGACGGAATCAGTGAACAAAGCGCTGCCGCAGAAGAAACCGAACCACCATAATTGTACCGAAGATCAAGAATTAATTCCTGCACTCCGGCAGCTTTAAATTCAATAAACTTTTGATTCAAAGTCTGTGTCATCCCATCCGGAAAGTCGTAAATGTAAAGATATCCGGTTTTTTTACCGTTTTGTTCAAAAATTTTAGATGTAACCGACTGTTCGAAGGAATATCCGTAATACACCGTAATATTTTTTTCATTAACAATCGTATCATTTTGCCAGTCTCCAACGGTCAAATCAAGAACGGTCTGATTGGGAATTGACGAGGTTAGCTGTTCTGCATTGGAAGCTGTGATCGCTGTTCCGTTGATTTTTTTGATCATCATTCCTCTTTGTAATCCGGCATTCATGGCTGGTGAATTATTAAGAACAAGCTTTATGACTGTAACAACTTCTCCGCTGCCCAACTGTAAAACAGCATAATCAAAACCATACATATTACGCACAGAACGCGGATAAGTAGAAGAATCCTGCGTATCTACAATATAAGAAAAACGATCCTGCGGAGATAATAAGCTTTGAAAAAAGTCTTTGACAGAAAGATGATAATCTGGTTTGGCAGGCATCTGATCTGCCCAGTAATAATAGCGTCTCATGCTGTCCTGAACCCAGACATTTTTATATTCTGTGCTGCCTTCGGGAAAATCGGGAATTCCTTCATCTGTATCTCTGCATGATACAAAATTGATGCATGCTGCCAACATCAGCAATACACGAAATTGTAAAAAAAACTTGATTTTTTTCATCTTTTTATAGATAATCTGCTACGTCTATATCACCTTTTACAACCAATACTCCATTTTCCATTTTTTCCTGAAGAACGATCATATTGGCACCAATATCCTGTTTTACTTTCACCTGAATAAGACCGGAACCTGAGTAAGGCTCTGTTGTTCCCGGTTTGTATAATTCCAAATACACAGGAGCCGTCGCACTGAAAAAGTTATAAATTTTCACGGTGGTAAAATTATCTTTCCCAATGCTTTCAAATTCTCCCAGAATCACTCCGTTTTCCCTTTTCAGAACTCCTTTGACATCATGTAAAGAAGAGCCGGAAAATTCACCCAAATTCGGAAAGATAAATTCAAATCCTACTTTTCCAAGATTGACCTGAGGTTTTACGGCGTACGTTTTAAGGAAAATCCCGGGAAGATTAAAGAAATTCACATTTTTATAATCATTTATGTTGTCGTATGTTATACTGTATTTTGCTATTTGAGCACCTGTTTCATTATTGTAGACACCAAGCTCATCGGTTTCGCCTTTATCCAGCACAAACTGAAGCTGGGTTTCAATTTTGTCAGTATAGGAAGCTTTTCCATTGATGGAAATCGGTGATCCGTTAAGCCTTAATTGAAGAATATCCGGCTTGGAATATCCTTTAATATTGACTTCCGCAGGTTTTTGGGCTTTATCAAATACTTCTAATGTATCATTATCAGTACAGGAAAATAGTAATGTAAATAGTATCAGTGCTATGATCTTTTTCATCTATATTATTTTAAACTATAAAAATTTAAACTTAAAAAAATTGCCCTACCCAACAAGCAGGGCAATGGATTATAAAAAAAACTAAATTGGATGTTTGTAACTAAATTTTATATAAACTGTTTGACAGAGTTATTTATTTTTAAAATTTTCATGGTTTTTTAAAAACATCTTAGTGTTTAAAAGGAAAATTGGTTATTTTCTGAATGTCCGCTTTTAGTAATATTTTAACGCAAAGCGAAGATTCTTTAAATTATTTCAAAATACGGATCATCATATTATTTCTTGATAAATTTCAATTTTTCTACCGTGCTTCCGTCAGAAACCTCAGCAAAGTAAATACCTGCAGAAAGTGCTGAAACATTCATATTTTTTGAATATTTAGTCATCAAAACTTTTTGCCCTGCCATATTATAAACAGAAACCGTAGTGTTGTTTTCTTTTAATTTCGGATTAAGCTGTAGCTGTAGAGAATTTGTTACAGGATTTTCCATTATTTTGGTTACGTTTTTAATGTCTTTTACGTCTTTAGTATTTAAAACTGAAGAATAAATAGCGATCTCATCAATATTGATATTCTGAGAATTAATAGGTGCAGCTACTATTCTGTTTGACCATAAACCGATGTAAATCTTTTTTCCAGCAAAAGCCGAAATATTAACTAAAGATTCTGCAAACTGGGTAAGATCTGTTGGCAAAGTTGTACTGGCACTGAATTTATAAGTTGCTCCTCCCGCATTTTGTGCATCTGTTGCCAATTGTTGAAAATCAGACAGTTCAGGCACTTGTTTTTGAGGTGTGCTAACGAAAATATAGATATCCCTTCCCACCGTTGTATGGGTAGATCTCTGTCTTCCGATATAACCGGCTAATGTGATTGTTCCGCCTGCTCCTGTAAGATCGATCTCAGGTGAAATGATCCAGTCGTTTTCTGTGGCAAATCCGGTTGCATTTCCCGTAGGAACCAAATTTATAGAATGGCGAAGAACTCCTGAAGTTCCGTATGCTAAAGCGGTTCCGTTGTGATAAATATTCTGTCCCTGAACCCATCCGTTTCCGTTTCCGTTCAGATCATAGAAAGTCCATCCCTGTAATGAAGCAGGTGTATCAAATGTGTTACTCCAAACAGGATATTGTGCAAATATTGCTTGCGATAACAATAGAATAGATAATAAAATTAATTTTTTCATAATACCAATTATTAAAGTTTTTTTGTTTTTGTAATAAAAGCAGGGAATGGCAATAATTGCCAACCCTGCATTTTAAGTAAGATTATTCTACAATTGAGAAATCATATTTTGTCCAGATACCTTGGAAGTTTCCACAGTTTCTTGGAGATACGTTCCAGCTGATGGAGAAGAATGGGCTAGACATACCGAAAGCATCTGCAGAAGTTCCGCTAGATAAATTTGCTGCAGGGATTCCCGCTGTACCTGTACCGGTAACAACCGTTGTAAATCCGTGTACTTTGATTGATCCGTAAGTAGATGCAGAAGATAATTCAGAACCTGAACCTTCTACTCTGATCCCTGTAGGATAACCTGTAATTACAGCATCATTTAAAGTTAATCTACCGTTTCTTCTGATGTGGATACCGTTTTCGTAAGCTGATCCTACTCCTGAGATCGGAGAAAGCACATTTGTACTTGTTCCTACGATTGTAAGGTTATTAACAGTCGGGTGTGTAAGCAACGTAGTAGCTGTACCCGTTGCGTTGTTATCCAACTCGATACCGTTCGTATCAGAAACTCCACCGCTTGTAGTGTGAGAAGAATTAGCATCTGCCAAAGCCAATGCACAAGTGATAGTTCCTGTATAACCGTTGTCAAAGTCGAAGTTATCATCTTCTGCTGCAAAAGATACTAAGTTAGTAGCATTTACAGTACCTCCGAAGAATTCGAAAGAATCATCCTGACCGTAAGAAACCTGGATATGATCTAAAGTAGTACCATTTCCAACACCTCCTAAAGATAACGCATTCACCTCGTTACCAGAGTTAGCTCCTACGAAATCGTAACCTGCAAACTCGATACGAACATATTTCATTGTTCCTGCATTATGAGAAGCATTTGAACCACCAAATTGATAATCAACACCTGTTAAACCTTCGATAGTAGTTGTTGTAGGTACATTTGTCGGAGCATCTCCTAATAAAACCACCCCTCCGAAATCTCCGGGAACTGCAGTTGTATCTTCGTTTCCGTCCAACAATCTGTAACTTGTGAAAACAATAGGCTGAGATTCTGTACCAGTAGCATTGATATGACCTGTTTTTGTAATCACCAAGATTCCTGAACCTTCTCCGATAGCATTAGGTTTAGCTTTAATGAATGTTCCCGGCTGTATAGTTAATGTAGCACCGTTTTTAACAGTTACAATACCATCAATTTCTACAACTCCACTCCAAGTAGTGTTAGAAGTGATTGCACCGCTAACAGTAGTTACAGGAAGAGCTGAAGCCGTGATATACTCAGCAGAAGCTGACTGCATACCAAATGGAGATGAAGAATCTGCTAATGAATCATGTTGACAAGCTGTAAGTGATAAAGCAGCTACTGCAATTAGAGTTAATTTTTTCATTGTTATAAATTTTTGTGATCAGATCGGTTGTTTATGTTTCGGACCTGATGTTTTTTATATTAGAAATACCCACCTCTGTATTCCTGCGATTTGGTTAATTTTTTTTTAAACTTCTGCAATGCATGAGGCGCCACATTACGAAGTTTCCCGATTTGTATAAGCCAGTGTCCGGGAAAAACATCTGATCTTCGGTTTTTATTTGAATCTTACTGTTGTTGCGCATCATCAGTCGTATTTCTGATTCATCTTCAGGTTACCGAAACCTGTACGTTGCATGAGCTCTTTTCTTCTATTTTTTTAATGATCTAAAATGTGTAATTCACACTTAAACCAAATATTCTTCCGCTGTAAGCACGAAACAAGATCTTATCAATATTCCTGTCGTATTTATCGGTAGCACCCGGCAAAAGCTCCCACATTTCTCTGTCTGTCTGTGAGGCACCGCCTTTTGACACCGAATAAGAATTAAAATTGTTGTAATACTCCTTTACCCTGTTAAAAAGATTCCTGACATTGAATTTTACTTCTAGATTCTTATCTCTTAATAATTTATAGGATATCTGGGCATCTGCCACAGCGTAAGCACGCTGTATTTCTTCTCCGTTATAGGCATATCCTACTGTGATGTACTGATCTCCTTTGGCATTGTATAAAAAGCTTGCCCCTAAACGCTCTCCATCATATATTAATCCTAAATTATAAGCATAAGGAGTTTGCCCGTAAAGGGGTCTGTCCACTTCATAGGTTTCATCTGCGTCGTTTGTTTTTTCTCTGTTTTTGAAAGAAATTACTTTGGTATCGTTGTAAGTGAAATTTCCGCTTATAAAAAGCTTTTCAAGGAAAGAATCTGTTGCAATGAAGCCTAAATTTTTCCTTACTTCTGCTTCAAATCCTTTCAGTTTTGAATTTTTTGAATTTCCATTATAAAGAAATAAGTTTCCTTCATTTGAAATAAATCCTTCACGCTCAATCGGTCGGTCGATATTTTTATAGTATAATCCCGCTGAAAAAATTTCGCCTAATCCCGGAAACCATTCAAATTTAAAATCATAATTATTGACCACAGATGAAACCATTTCGGTATTGTATATCAATCCGTTAGCTACCGGATCAAAATAAGGCAACCCTGTTCTTTCATTAAATTGCGGACGGATTATCGTTCTGTTATATGCCAGTCTTACATTAATTTTATTGGTCGGACTATACGTAAAGTTGGCGGAAGGCATAAACTGCCACGGCTTATCTTCAATAGGCACCTTATTAACATTCTGCGGATCTTTAGGATCGATTTGCTGAGAAATAAGATCATACTTAAAATATTCTGCTCTCAATCCCCAAACCATCCTTAATTTACTTTTCCAGCGATTGTCAAACATCACAAACATTGCGTGTTGCTTTACTTTTCCTTCGTATTTTTCGTCCTTATAAAGCGGTCTTGTTTCCCATCCAATTCCGCCGGGTACGTAATGCGAACCGTCGAACCAGTCAGAAAGTGCCCCATCCATTGTCAGCATATTATTTCCTGTCTTTTCATCGACTCTAAGTAAAAATTTCTGCTGTTGGTTGGTATTGCTTTTTGATGCACCGGCATACCCTACTTTTATATCATTTTTAAAGCTTTCTTTATTAATATTCCATTTAAAAGAGGCTCCGTAGTTGTAATCTATCTGCCTGTTTTCAATATAACCTCTTGCAAAATCACTCGATGAATTATATATCTGGTGATAAGCCTGTATCTCATTCCCGACAAAATTATAAAGCGTAGGATGCATTGTATAATCTTTGGTATCGGACGAAACTCCTGTTCGTGCAAAAAACCAGTCAATATCTAGATTTCCTATTTTGTGGTTTCCTTCCAGCTTATTTTGCAAAAGAGTCTGATAAATAGGATAATCTGTATTATCCGTATAAGGTCTGTCTAAAGATTTGATCTGTGAAGGGTCGTTATTGGGGACAATTCCGTTGTAAAAATAATTGTAAGCCAATTCTGCATTGCTCGGTAATCCGCTTCCACCTGTATATTCGTTCCAGCCCGTAATTCTTGTAAGGGTGTTGTCATAAATATGTGTGTAAGAATTCCGAAAAGAGATTCTGTTCTTTCCCAATTGTAATCCGAAATTCAACATTCCCGCCACTGTAGAATTATAAGTGTAAGAAGCTCCCTGATTTTTAAAATTGTAAAATTTCACTGGCGCTTCTCCGGTTGTCTGCCAATCGTTAATGAGTTGGGTGGTATCCAGCCAGTTTCCTCTTCCCGTGTGGTCAATATCTAGTTTATTTTGTTCATTTCTTATGGTTAAAGCTCCGGCTAATCCCCATTTATTATTATTTTTAAGCTGAAAAGTCCTTCCTAAAGCCAGTTGCATATTTGAGCCTAAATCTGCTTTTGTTGTATAATTGGTAAAATTATCATTCACAAACTGTTTCGACTGCTCAAAAAACAGAGGATTCTCCCAATTCATTGCTCCAAGACCTTTTGGGAAATCTCTTGTTCCGTCATCATATCCGAAATAATCGTATTTCCCGCGCTGACGGGTCAGGAATTCTTTAAATGTCGAAATATCATTATAAGAAGTCCCCACAGTTACCGTAGTAAAATTTTCATTGGGAATATCTTTTGTTTTTACTTCAACATAACCTCCCGCAAAACTGGCATTCATATCCGGTGTAGCGGTTTTGCTCACGATCACGCTTTCCACCATCGCTGTAGGGATAATGTCGAACGAAAAATTTTGATTATAAGCTTCCGTGCTTGGAAGGCTGATTCCGTCCATTGCTGCGGTATTCCAGCGCTCTCCCATCGAACGCACTACCACATATTTATTATCAATGGTTGTAATTCCTGTAACTCTTTTCAACGTTCCTCCAACGTCGCTGTCGGGTGTTTTGGAGATTTGTTCGGCAGAAATACCATCGCTCATTTGTGCGGCTTTTTTCTGTAGAGCCAATAATCCGGCTTGGGTATCGGCTTTACGAACTCCCGTAATCACAACTTCTTTGATGTCTGTTATCTTATCTGAAATCGGCTTCATCGCAAATGAAACATTATTCGTTTCGCTATTGCTTACCGACAATTTTTCTACTCTTAGCGTGTTGAATTTTGATGCTTTAACCAAAAGTGTATACACTCCGGAAGGTAAATCTATGGCAAAATCACCATTATTATCAGTCGTAATAGTTTTTCCGGCTACCGTTACCTGTGCGCCAACCACCGGATTTCCCACTTCATCAACGATCTTTCCGGAAATTCGCCCGTTTCCCATGACAGAAACATTGGAACCTTCATATTTTATTGAAATAAGATCTCCACGCAAACGGAAGACCACCGGAAGACCTTCTGTAATGTCTTTCAAGCAGTTGCTTACGGGAACATTTTCACATTGTATGCCTTTTACTTTTAATTCTTTAATATCCGCTTTAGAATAGGCGAGCCTTGTACCTGTTTTTGTGGCAAATTCTTCCAAAACTTCAATCAACGGTCTGCTTGCCAGAACAGAAAATGATACTTTTTGTACTAATTCCTGCGCCTCTACTGCTGTTACAGTAAAAAACATCGCCGCGATTGTAAAACTACATTTCAAACTTTTCATCCTCTTTTTTAATTAAAATTTTTCTAGTTATTTGTTTTTTTATATAATATTTTGCGGATTTTTATTTTTTCAGGATATACGTACGGTTATCTTTTTCCACTTCCAGACCTAGTATAAATGCCAAAGCTTCTATATTTTCATCGGTACTTCCACCCGTAAAGTCTGCCGTTATTTTTTTATCTGAAACTTCTTTAGGATATTTAATATTGATGTCATGATTTTTCTGTAAAACTTCAACCACTTCTTTTAAAGACACGTCATTAAAGCTTAAAGACAACAAAGCTGAAACTCTTTTTCCTGAATTTTTCTCAGTTGAAAAAGAAATAACTGCAGCCGTTCTCGGAACTCCGAAATTGGTCCATTTTTGATGCGGTTTAAGAAAAAACACAGGAACTCCGGCTGAGGAAACAGCAACTTTACCTTCATAAAGATCAACCGCCTTATCATTTCCTGATTGTGAGATTTTAAAAACCGTTCCTAATACTTTAGTGCTGAAACCGTCAGCATTTACAATAAATGGATGCTTTTTGGATTTTGCTACGGAAAATATGGCGTCTCCTTTTAAAGCAACAACTCTGGTGTCTGCGGGAAAAGATTTTTCTACCGTAAGTTCGGCACCGGGAAATAAAGTCACCAACGAGCCGTCAGCCAAATGGATTTTCCTGTTCCCTAGATCTGCCACATACACATCCGGCTTAAAGAAAGTCTGATAAGTGAAAATTCCACCTAATGATAATAGCAGAATGATGACCGCCGCAGCCTGATAAATATATTTTTTAAAGTTAATTTTATGATTAACTATTGTTGATTGGGCGAAATAGGGCTCCAGGGCGAATAAAATTCTTTCCCTCGATTCTTTTATATGGGTTTTATCCAGGTCATTTTCAACATGAGTTTTCCACTTTTCCAACACTTCCGTTTCTTTTTGGGAAATCTTTTCTCCTGAAACCTCTCGCTGCCAAAGCCTGAAAACAAAAGCTTCAACATTTTTATATTTAAGACTCTTCATAAATTGTCAATTCACAAGTATTACTATCTGTAAAACTGTGAAAATGAAAAACTTCCCCAGCCTGTTTTTAATATTGAATTAACATTAAGATCAACCTGTTAACAGTTTTATGTGATTTTTAATGCTTTCTCAACATTTGCTATATATTTTAAAGGAGTTTTTCAGAAATAATTAATGTTGGATTTGCTAAAGTTCACAAAAAGTTAATTTTGCATTAGGTAATTTTGTCGTGTAATTATGAACCCGACAGACCACACTTTATTAAAGAAAATAAAATCAGGTGACAGACCTTCTTTCATGCTGTTGTACGAACGGTATTGGGATAGTCTGTACCGTTTTGTTTTCGTCAGAACCCGAGATAAGGAGATTTCGGAAGAGCTCCTGCAGAATCTTTGGGTAAAAATACTTGAGGATACAGCCGTGATCCAGACTGATGAATCAGAAAGTGCAAAAGGCTATTTACTGCGCTACCTTCACTACAGAATTATTGATTATTACAACAGCTACAAAAAAATTCCGCCAACTGTAAGTATCGATGAATCTGATTTTCCTATTGAAATAACAGACACAGAATATTTTGAAATTCTTGAAGAAAATGATATTTCTGCTTTATTCGTGATGATCGATGAAGTCGTTTCTCAACTTCCCGTTACCGAACAAAAAGTGTATGACATGAGAGTCCGGAAAAATATGTCAGTCGATGAAACTGCAGAAGCTTTGGGCTTGAGCAATAAAACGGTCAGTAATAAATTAAGTAAAGCTCTGGGTGAGATACGCGAACAGCTGAATCCCGATTATCAATCTTCCAAAAAACTTATTTCTTTATTAATGTTGATGGAATTATTAGCAAGTTAATTTAAGACTCATCTTTTTGAATGTATTAGTGAAGTATGTTTTATTTCACTGAATTTAAAGCTCACTTTTACAGCAACAATCGATATTATGAAAAATAATCAACCTGATTTTAAGGGAATTATTATGTTTTACTACAATTTCTATTAAAAATATTTTGGCACCAATGAAAATCTTTCTATATTTGCACCACTGAAAACGACGGTAGCGTCGAAGTTCAGGAGAGTTGGCAGAGTGGTCGATTGCGGCAGTCTTGAAAACTGTTGACTGTAACAGGTCCGGGGGTTCGAATCCCTCACTCTCCGCCAGGTGAGAACCAAATAAAATTAAAAGTCTTTAAATCGTAGTGTTTAAAGACTTTTTTATTTTATACCGCTTCATATTTGACTTGCAAATTCTCTAAATAATTAAATTCTATTAATTTTATAACTTATAATCTGAAAATTTGTAAAATATGGAGAAGTTATTTAGAGATCATATAGAAAAAGTCACAACATTAACCGATGACGAATTTCAGGATGTGATGTCCCATTTTTCATTGATGAATTTTAAGAAACGTGATTTCCTTATTAAAAAAGGCGAAAGGGTTAAATATACCTTTTGGGTTGTTTCCGGACTTTTAAAGCTTGACTATGAGGATGCTTCAGGTAAGCAGCATGTAGTAGCCTTTGCTATGGAAGACTGGTGGGAAGGAGATTATGATGCATTCTTTAGCCAGAGTTCGGCAACGATGTCTCTACAGGCTCTTGAAAACACACAGGTGCTTTGTATGACTTTGCAAGCTTATGACACTCTATGCAAGAATCTTCCTAAAATGACATATTTCTTTCTTCAGAAAGCCAACAGAGGACATATCAGTTCCCAACAGCGAATTCTGGAATTAATCAGCACTAATGCCAAAGAGCGCTACGATAAATTCCTTCACAGATACCCTATTCTTTTCCAGCGAGTTCCCCATACCCTGATTGCTTCTTATCTGGGAGTAACCAGAGAAACACTGAGCAGGCTTACAGCATCATAACCGTCTAAAATAATTGTGAGATTTGTCACGAAAAGTAAGTATTCCCTTTTGCGAACTTTGATTTATGAAATTTGAACATCTTAAGATTTTCTAAAATTCTAAAACTTACATTATTAACGACTGCATCGGTTATGGTGCAAAAAAAGAAAAGAAATGGAAAAAAGAGAATTCAGTCCATGGGAATGGCAGGACAAGTTGAGTTATGTACAGGCTGTTGAAGTAAAAAATGCAGAAGGAACATTGTATGTTTCAGGTCAGGCAGCAGTGCATGCTGATGGCACATCCAGTAATGCTGATATGCGTACTCAGCTTGCATTGGCAATAGAAAACCTCGAAAAAGTAATCAGTGAAGCAGGTTACGACCCTAAAAATATTGTTAGGCTTACAATTTATTCGACTTCTTCTGATGAATTTATCAGTAAATGTTTTGATTTATTTCAGGATTTTGTCGCAAAGCACGGAATGAAACAAGCGGTTACCCTGATGCAGGTTGTTGCCCTATTCGAAACCTTAAATGTAGAATTGGAAGCCACAGTTGTGAAATAATCATTTCAAACGATTTATTAAAAGCCATGTGTATGCATGGCTTTCTTTATGCTTAAAATTTTAAATAAAAATTATTACTTTTAATAAACAAACCAAATCAAATATATTATGCCAGAAAACAAATTACTTCGAATGGATAATATCGGTATCGTTGTAGAATCCCTCGACAATGCTATATCATTTTTCACGGAAGTAGGTCTTAAGCTTGAAGGGCGGGCTACCGTCGAAGGAGAATGGGCCGGGCGCGTAACCGGTCTTGGAAATCAAAACGTTGAGATTGCGATGATGATTACTCCCGATGGTCACAGCCGGCTCGAACTTTCACGATTTCTCACTCCTGCTACCATCTCTGATCACAGAACTGCTCCTGTAAACTCTCTCGGCTATCTACGCGCAATGTTCACTGTTGAGGATATTGACGAAATGGTACCTAGACTTATCAAACATGGCGCTCAGTTGGTTGGCGAAGTCGTTCAGTACGAGGATTCTTATAAACTTTGCTACATTCGCGGAGCCGAAGGACTTCTAGTCGGTTTGGCGGAACAACTGAATAAGAAATAGATCTTTTTGTTGATTGAAACCTGATAAATTCATATCGATTTTACAGTAATAATTAAATCCTACTGACAAACTATTGTCAGTCAACTGATTTATTTTTGAAGAATATTTAAAATATTAAAAAATGAATTTGATATCAATTAGGATTATTACTGCTAATATTGATGCATTAATAAAGTTTTACGAAAAAATAACAGGCATATCAGCAATACAGTACACCCCTGACTTTGCTGAAATTCAAACCAATACAGCAACACTAGCCATTGGAAGCACCAATACATTAAAGTTTTTTGGTGATGAAAGCATTGCTCAACCCGCTGAAAACCGAAGTGCAATTATAGAATTTTTAGTGGATGATGTAGACAGGGAATTTGAAAGATTGCGCGATTTTTTAACTTCATATCTGGTTCAGGAGCCAACATTAATGCCTTGGGGCAATAAATCTCTGTTGTTAAGAGATCCTGATGGTAATTTGATTAATCTTTTTACACCCCATACACAGCAGGCAAAAGAAAAATTTAAAATGAATGACTAATAAAAAATATTAAGTCAAAAGGCTTAACAAATAAAAAAAAACGCATCCCAAAAAAAGGATGCGTTTAATATTTTAAATCAAAAAATTAATTAATGTAATTCCGCAAGATACTTTTCAGCATCCATCGCAGCCATACAACCGCTTCCCGCAGCCGTAATCGCTTGTCTGTAAATATGATCCTGAACATCTCCTGCCGCAAAAACTCCCGGAAGGTTTGTTCTTGTAGAACCTTTTTCAGTTTCGATATATCCGTTTTCGTCTAAGTTGATTTGTCCTACAAAAATATCTGTATTCGGTTTGTGACCGATTGCGATGAAGATTCCGTGTACGTCAACGGTAGATTTATCCTGAGTTTGGTTGTTGATGACAACTGCTCTTTCCACCAAATGATTTTCACCTTCGATTCCGATTAATTCATGGTGAAATTTAACTTCAATATTCGGTGTATTTTCAACTCTGTGGATCATTGCTTTTGAAGCTCTGAACTCCCCTTTTCTCACCAACATCGTTACCTTATTTACCAGTTTTGCAAGGTAAGTTGCTTCTTCTGCTGCTGTATCACCAGCTCCAACTACCACAACATCTTTTCCTCTGTAGAAAAACCCGTCGCAGGTTGCGCATGCAGAAACTCCTCCACCGTTATATTTTTTTTCGTCGTCAAGACCTAAATATTTTGCTGTTGCTCCTGTAGAAATAATGACAGTTTTAGCTAAAATTTCTTTATTTCCTGCATATAATTTGTGAACACCGCCAACTTCTTTAGACAATTCAACCTTTGTGATCATTTCGTAATGCACTTTTGTGTCGAATCTTTCAGCTTGTTTTTGCAAATCCATCATCATTTCAGGACCTGTAATCCCTGCCGGATACCCTGGAAAGTTATCAACCTCAGTAGTTGTAGTTAATTGTCCGCCCGGCTCCAAACCAGTGTATAATTCAGGTTTTAAGTCTGCTCTTGCCGCATAAATTGCCGCTGTGAAACCAGAAGGTCCAGATCCAACGATCACACAATCTAAAATGTTTTGTTCCATAATTTGCTTTCAAAAGATTTAAAAATTTCCGAGTGCTAATTTCGTAATTTTTAATATGTAATTAAAGTTATTTTAATGATACTTGTCAATAT
>Ga0157375_10001381_pt1 | contig 20977 bp, 33 predicted proteins | sample M35metaG_FD_115311 | JGI IMG/M metagenome (GOLD analysis project Ga0157375, IMG submission 115311) | Miscanthus rhizosphere microbial communities from Kellogg Biological Station, Michigan, USA - M3-5 metaG | ecosystem: Host-associated > Plants > Roots > Rhizosphere > Soil | place: USA: Michigan... | reverse complement strand
GGGGGTGGCCAGTGACCCGTCAATCAGCGCCGCGAAGGATCGCATGAAGTCGGCTCTGGCTGCACCAGCCGCTGCGGAGTGACCGTGGTGAGACCGGAAGGAGGCGGGTAGGTGGAAGCACTTTCGTGGGTGCGCGTGCAGTCAGCGCTCGCTCGAAACCACAAAACGCTCACACTTTTACCCCAAAGAGGCGGTGATCGTGCACTAAACGTGTTCATTTTCAGTCTCGGTTACTGCGCCGAACAGGGCAATAACGGGTTCATCCCAGAAGGTGCCCTCGGACTCATTCACGGCAACGCTCGATCGGCTCAATTGCTGACCGAAGTTCGCATGTGGGTGGAGAGACCAGGGGGCTGGGATGTCAATGATTACGCGGAATACCAGCCCACCGACGACGCTGCAACGGCTCGTTCTGACAAGGCCCGAAAGGCGGCTGAGGTGCGTTGGTCAAAGGATAAAGGAGGCAAGAAATGAATGCTCGGAGCAATGCTCAAGCATCCCCGGAGCATATGCCCCAGCCATGCTCAGAAATGCTACGTACGAACGCAACGTACGCAACTAACGCACGTCATGGAACCGACACACAAATATCTCAAGTTCCTGATGCGCCAAAACCTGTGGAAACTCCGAATTCTGCTCGATGGGTGATCAGGAAAAAGCGGTTCCCGTGGACTGGCGAGCTCATGTGGAGGATCACTCACCCGTCATTGCCGAAATACTTCGACCACTCGTTGCACCTCGACACGTTCGAAGATGCCGTCCAATACGCATGCGCCAAAGAGCGCGCACTGGCGGCCGGCTGATGATCGTGAAAACGGAACTCACCCCATATGAGGTGTGGCGACTCGAGACTGAAGCGGAAACGCGTGGACTGACATTGCCCGAGCTGCTCCGAGGTGCTGCGGTCGCGCTCGTCAAGGGCGACCTGATGAAAGACCCGCTGCGTGAACTTCATGCAATCGGGATGTGTGATGCCGACATTGGCATGCAACTGGGCCTCACCTCAGCAGCCGTCAAACAACGAAGGGTGCGCATGGGACTTCCGGCGCACCCACGATTCAAACGAAAGGCCAGCTAATGAGCACCAAGAACACATTCGTCAACGAGCCAGATCGGGTGATCGTTTACGACGACCTCGGATCGGCTGCCGTGAACAACGGACTCGAATGGGTCGATGACGAGGTGGAGGCAACAGCCGCCGCGTTCCTCGAGCTGTTCGAGCCGGTCGAGGCACGCGGTCATTTCATGGCTGACCCGAACGAAGACTTCTACCAGGGCATCGAGGTCATGGCGGTCATCAAGCGCAAGTCTGATGGGCGACTGTTCGGCTACCAGTACTGGACCCCGATCGCGAAGCACAGTGAGACGGAGATCGAGCCGAACGGCGAACAGGCTGGCGTTCCATTCGAATTGCCTGATGGCTTCGATTGGAACAACGACTACTACCCGAGTGCCTACGTCTGGCTCCCCATTGAGCCGTTCACCATCACCGGATACAAGATCACCAAGACGAAAGAGAGCAACTGACCATGGCAGGCGAAACCCTGGCAAAGGAGGTGAAGTACCCCGGATGGAAACGAACCACTGCGAAGCGACCTGCTCACGAACGCTTCTGGGAAAAGGTCGACATCCAGGGGCGCGACGAGTGTTGGCCTTGGACGGGATTTGTCATGGACACGGGATACGGGCAGTTCTGGGATGGAAGCAGGCTCGTCAAAGCGCACAACTTCATCGCCCCCAGCAGGGATGGCAACGTCACCGATCACACCTGCCACAACGATTCAGGATGCGAGGGAGGTCGTTCCTGCCCACATCGGGCATGCATGAACCCCCTTCATCTTGAGGTCGTCCCGTTTCGCGAGAACGTCAGCCGCGGCATGGCGGGGAAGACGCCTCGGGCGTGGAAAACGCATTGCACCCACAACCACGAGTACACCGAAGCAAACACCTACATCGATCCCAGGGGGCATCAGCGCTGCCGCGAATGCGCAGCAGCTCGATACACGAACAGAAAGGCAGTCGCATGACCGCAGTAACCACCGTAATCGGCAACCTCGCCGCCGATCCAGAATTTCGTTACGGACAGAGTGGGGTTGCGGTTGCCAACTTCACAGTGGCGTCGACCGAGAAGGTTTTCGACAAAGCCACGAACGATTGGAAGGACGGCAAGAAGTTGTTCATGCGTTGCACCGCGTGGCGAGAGACTGCCGAGCACGTGGCGGGCAGCTTGACGAAGGGCATGCGCGTGATTGTCGTCGGCAAGATCGCGACAAACGAGTTCGAGGACAAGGAGGGCAACAAGCGCTCGAGTATCGACCTCACCGTCGATGCGATTGGCCCCGATCTTCGCTATGCGACTGCCGCTGTCACCAAAGCTCAGTCTTCCGGCGTGCGTGGTGGCACCTCTGGCGGGAGCAATGAAGAACCGTGGGCACCGGCTACCTCAACCGTTCCTGACGCGTCTGGGGACGTTTGGAACAGCTCGGGCAACTTCTCAGATGAGACGCCGTTTTGAGCCGCGCGGTCTGGAAGTTCAGCGCTGACCTCAGTTCGGGTCCAGTCGTCATGCCGGTCGGAGCGAGAGTGCTTTACGTCGATCCGGAAACATCATCCGCAGCATTGGTCGTGACGTTCTGGGCCCAGGTTGAAACCTCCATCACGGAGACCGAAGAGCGATCATTCAACATCGTCGGAACCGGGCACCCAATCCCCACCGGAGCGACGTACCGCGGCACGACACAGATGCGTGACCTCGGATTGGTCTTCCACCTGTACGAGATGCAGTCGCCCAGTTAGACGCTGACCCTCCTCGCCACCTCCGCACCATTCATCAAACCTTCTCGCGGGGGTGGCTTTGTGCTGCCCCCCGCAACCGAAACAGAAAGGCGGGACCGCATGGAACCGTACTACCAAGACGACCTAGTGACGCTGTTCCATGGGGACTGCATTGAGGTCACCGAGTGGCTCAGCGCCGACGTGCTCGTGACTGATCCGCCGTATGGAATGGCTTACGAGTCAAACTTCAATCGCATCAAGGGCACGCAGAAAGTTGGCCGCCCGGTCGCTGGCGACGAGACACCCGACATTCGAGATCGCGCGCTTGATGCATGGGGAGCAAAACCGGCGCTCGTGTTTGGCCGGTGGGATGTTCCTCGCCCCGCAGCCACCCGGCACCGGCTGATCTGGGACAAGGGCAACAGCGTGGGTATGGGTGACCTGTCCGTTCCCTGGGGCCACGCGGAGGAAGAAATCTATCTCCTCGGGACTGGCTTTGTGGGCAAGCGAGAGAGCAACGTCATCCGCGCGCAAATGCTCATGTCGGGTGACAAGTCCCGACCCGATCACCCGACCCCTAAACCGATCGGCCTGATGGAAGTTCTCGTAGGCAAAACGGTGGGCGTTGTCGCTGATCCGTTCGCCGGGTCTGGCGCTACGTTGCTGGCCGCTCGCAACCTCGGCAGACGCGTGATCGGGGTCGAACTCGAGGAGCGCTACTGCGAACTGATCGCCAAGCGCATGTCGCAACAATCCTTCGACTTCACTCCGCGCGCGTTCCCCTCGGGCCCCGAGGTGCGCTCGTCGGGATGGTCAAACCAATCACTCTTCGGAGAGGAAATCGCATGATCCCCCACGGAACCATCACCGGCCTGGCTGCCGGTTGCAAATCAGACCCGAAAGGAACCCCATGGCGTCGATAAGCGGCCCCATCGCCAACACCCACATGCCAGTCACCCAACCGAAAGACGAACTCATGAAGCCGTGCTGTGCGCGGTGCAAGACCCCGTTCGGTCATTCGGCCGTTGCGGGGATGTGCTGCCACGAGACGAAAGAGAGCGACCGATGAGCGACATCATGACGACGGAGCACGCATTCAAGCCGGGCACCCTGGGGGACGCCGAACGCAATGCGGAGAGCGAGCGGCAGGCAGCCAAGTGGGAAGCGGCTGCTCGGGAGCGCCAGGCGGAGCGCGAGCGGATCGCGCACTTCCATAGCGTGACCGTCACCACGTTAGTCGACGACGAAGGCACCGAGGACGAGTACCGCCGCGTCGACCGAGTGAAGTTCACCTGCACCGCGGCCGCCGAGGCAGAGTGCCGCACCTACCCAAAGCACTGCGGATGCGAGGCGTTCGAGTGGAACGAGGCTCGCACACATGACATTGCCGGACACCCGCGCACGAGCGGCAACGACTGCTGGATGCAGGACTGGTTCGACTCCGAGGGCGCAGTTTATGTCGGCGCCGACGAGGACGACCGGCGCGACGACTACGTGCCCGCGATCGACCGCACCGGCCTCATCATCGTCGCCTTCTCGGACGAATGGATCGAGTGGGACTGGTTCACCCCGAAACTGACCGATTCAGAGACAGAGAGCGAGACAACATGACCACCTCACCAATGTCACCGGCATCATCCACGCTTGTACGCCACCCAACCCAGGAGCCCCCCAATGCCGAGTAGCCGAACCCGCCTCACCCTGCTTCGATTCCGCACCCGCCTTCGATGCGCGTTCGGGCTGCACGAGGACAAACCAGGCTCGCACGGGCGTTGTGCGCGCTGTGGGAAAACGACTATGAAATGGAGGCCGTGATGAGCTTTGGAAGCGAACCAGGAGCAAGCCGCGACTGGACAGAGCCAGTGCCAGTCCCAGCGAAAGCGGACCCGGTGACCATCGACCGGGAGGCGCTGATCGAGCGCATGGCTAGGGCGTCCGCAGAGAGCCGGTACGACTACGTGAACTTCGGGAAGCGCTGGGGCGACCTGGGTAAGACGGAGCAGGACGAATGGCTACAGCAGGAACGTCGCCGTATGACAACCCTCGTTGATGATGTCGTAATTGCCCACCTTGCCGCACAGCCGGTGACGGGTGAGGATCAAATCATTAGTGAGGGTGAGCGTTGGAGCGTGTTCGACATCATCGACGGGGCGATCGTCGCCTCATTCGACTCGTGGGGCGTGTCGGTCCCTGAGGATCGCGCCCGAGAAGTGTTCGCAACCTACCCGCGCCGCACCTCACTTCTCCGTGAGCGAGTTGTGAAGTACGAGCGCGAGATTGTCGAGATCAACTCGCCCGAAGTCGATGAGTCAGGGCCAACCGATGGCAGCTGAACGAGTGCAACTTTCCCGATCAACCCGTGGCGGTCCCCTCTTGAAGGTGGCCGCCACAAACAATTTCACGACCCGAGAGAGGGGCGAAGGATGAGTGACTACTGGTGCAAGGTTTGCGACCGAGGCGCAGAGGGATGCATACACCCGATTGATGAGGAGGCAGGCAGTGACTGACTTCGAAGAACTCGCACCATGTGCCCGAGGTTGCACATGGACCGCAGAGAACGCCGACGAACCACCAAGACCGAAACCAGCCAAGCACGGGCAACTCTGCAACTCGTGCTTCTACCGGATCCGCTCAGCACTGAACCTCGTTCCCGACCTCATGGCGAACATGCGCGCGCAGCTGTTCAGCCTCGGGGCGGCCGACTACAGCGAGAGAGTGTCAGGAGGAGGTGGTGAGTCGCCGGCGCCGCTGAATCTCGGACCGCTGGATGCCGGAGATGGACTGTTCGCGAAGCTGCTGCTGTGGATCACTCTGTTCGCTGAAGAGTTGCAAGTGGATCCGCCGAAGATCCCGTCATGGGCAAACGGGCGCGAGGTACAGGGGTCCAAGCCAGTGTCGCCCGAGGCCGCACACCTGCTCGGGGCGTACTTTCGGGACTGGCTGAACGACCGCGCCGAACCCATCGCTGCCACTGCTCACGCCGTCGCATACCGAGACGACATCACCGATGGGTGGGAAGACTCGCGAGGGATCTTCTCGCTGGCCCGGCAATACGGGATCGAACCTCGCCCGATCAAGCAGGCCGAAGATCGAGAGTGCCCGCTGTGTGGGGAGCTCGCCGTATTCATCAAATGGCCCGACGGACTGGATCCCGAAATGGCAGTGCTGTGCGGGCGATGCTCGTGGGTGGCTGACCCCAAGCTGTACCGGAAGTACGTTGACCTCGCGGCCGGATGAGTTGCTGGGAATACCCGAGATCGCTAAGGAGTGGCGCGTCACCCGGAGGACAGTCGAGCGCTGGCTGTCCAACGGGTTGCCGTTCAGGCTGATCGAGCGACGCCGGTACGCCACCCGGGCAGATATCAAGGTCTGGTTCGGGCAAATCATGGAATCCGTCCCCGAAGAAAGGACACGCCGAAAGAATCGTAGAAAATAGCTAGACCAGTGTCGCAGTCATCCACTATGCTATGCATGTAGGCATTCTTCGTCCCCCGGGATCGACAGGATGCCTTTCGACTTTCCCAACATGAAAGGGCGCTCACTTCGGTGGGCGCCTTTTTGCGTTTAAGTCGCAACCACACACTTTCCATCCTCACCGCTAGCAACTACCGCGGGCCATTAGGCCTGAACCTTCATTCACTCGGGTGAAGGATGGAAACTTTGTAACGGGGGCTGTCGTGCTCGATGATCCACAGTTTCTTGCTGATCTCGCAAGCACGATGTCAGGCCGCCAAGTGGCCGAACGCTGGCCCATCTCGAAATCGACAGTGAACTACTACCGGCAGAACGGGTTGCCCAACGGTGCAACTACTCCGGAACGCGAAACGATCGCAGAAGGCGCATCACTCACTGGAAGCGTTGAACGAGGCGTAGACGGTGGCAGCTTCATCGACGTGCAAACCGCCGATGTCATCACCGACTGGTCAGACATCTTCAAGCGGTTCAACCTCGACCCCAACGAGTTCGTCATCGTCGACGACACCGTGCGCATGTCCAACTGGCAGCAGTCCAAAGGCCTCGAAGATGGCACCCGCGACATCGTCAACCTGTACTCGTATCGAGCAACGTTCACTCGCAAGGTTGCCGCACTCGTTGACGTCAAGGGCATGACCGCCTCACTGCGAGCATGGAAGCCGGCGAAACGCACTGCAGCCCCAATGGGTGCCCCGGTCACGATGTTCCTCGGCTGGGCAGACTGGCAGCTTGGCAAGGGCGAAGGCGACGGTACTGCCGGAACCACGCAACGCATCCTCGACAGCTTCCAAGCAGCATCCGATCGAATCACCACCCTCCGCAAGCACGGTGTGAACATCGACAGCATCCTCTTCGGGAACATGGGCGACCACACCGAAGCAGTCACCGGGCACTACACGTCACAGACGTACAGCGTCGACCTGAACCAACGCGATCAACTGAACCTCGCTCTCGAGCTCAACCTCACGGGCATCAAAGCACTCGCGCCGATGGTCGAGTTCGCTCACTATTCCGCATGCCTCTGCAATCACGGGCAGTGGCAGCGACTCGCCGGGAAGCAGATCACCGACGACTCGGACAACTCAACCGGGTTCATCGGCGACACACTTAAAACCGTGTGCGACCTGCACCCCGCGCTGAATCACATGAACTGGATCATCCCGCGCGACGAGATGATCACCACCGGAACATTCTCCGGCGTCAACGTCGCAATGTCACACGGGCACAAGATCAGCGGGAACGAAGAGAACTGGCTGGCGAAACAGTCAGCGTGGCTCCAAACCCGCAAGAACTTCCGCCCCGAGCTCTGGGTTACCGCGCACAAGCACACCGCGTTGAACGAAGACATGGGCAACTACCACCGCGTGCAATGCGCCACGAATGACCCGGGCTCAAAGTCATTCACTGACGGCACCGGGAAGTTCAGCACGCAGGGCACGACAACGTTCCTCATTGACGGGAACAGCGATCGCAAGCTGAGCCACTACGAAATCCTCTAACACTTCCCTCACCCCGTCCCGGCAGTAGCAGCTGCGCAGTCCGGCCGAACGGTCGAGTGAGGGAACTAACGCCCGGGCAGACCATTGGCCTGTCCGGGAAGCGCAAGGGCAATTGGCCCTCCATTGATCGGGAGCTCACCGAGAGACGCGACAACGAGCGAGTAACTGAACACAAGGTCAGTCCCACCGGAAACGGGACCTAGTAGGAAGCCCATCCCGCGTATGCGAAACGGGCGTTCCGATGTAGCTCAGCGGTCTAGAGCAGGTAACAAGTCCCCGGTGGAAACACAGACACAAGTTCCGGGTGGAAACCAAAACGTGGGTTCGAATCCCACCATCGGAACGGGAGCCTAGCTAGCTCCTGACGTGAGGCCGTGAGCGTACTGTCCGGGTCGCTACCGTGCTTTGAGTCGGTATCACGTCATTGATCCTCGCCGCCCTCCGGGATTGGTGGGGCTTTCGAGCGGGGCAGGTGTGCGTCTGCTTGTCATCACGACGAGCACCCGGGAAACCGGCTCAAGCCGCATGATGCCCCGCTCAACACATTGCGTGGATGGTTCAGATAGCAGCGGCAATGCATGGTCGCTGTGATGACTCAGTGAAGTTCAATTCTTCACGACGCAGCGGTTGCAGGTTCAAGTCCTGCCCCGATCATGTCGGGTAGTTCAAAGCGGGTGGGTTCACACCGTCCCGCGCCGGTAGAACAGCATGCGGCATCCCTTCGGGGCTCTGCCCTTGTACTTCCAGGAGGTGCTCAATGACTGACACTCGCCAATGCCCTCATGGCTTCCACCACCCAGCAGGACCGCACTCATGCGACGGCTGCTGGTGTGAGGGTGAACGTGATCGCACCCAGTACGGATGGCAGCACGACACCTCACCCAGCACCTCCGATCACAAGTAGGGGCGGCAATGAACGAGATTGCACAGACACTCTGGGAACTCTTCTGCGTACTTGTGCTCGGCTGCCTCGTACTCGGTGCGCTCCTGCTCATCGCCTACATGGTCATCGCAGTGGCAACGCTCTGCATCACGATCATTCGCGCTGAGATTAGGACGCGACGGGCGAAACGGAGTCAGCGATGATCACTGAGGATGTCATCCAGAAGGCACTCGAACACCTCCGCACCGGTTATGTGGCCGTGTGGGGCAACCTCGACGCTGACACCGATCTCGTTGTGCAGGAGCCATACGAGGGCGGAATCGAAGCCGTTATGACTCTCCGGCAGATCGCTGCCGCATTCAACGAAGCGCTTCAGGAGTCGTGATGCCTGACGCCATCAACCCCAACAGCGAGATCACCGCCGACACCCTGCGCGCACAGCTCACCGTTGAGACGCAACGCGACAAGGATGCACGGTTCGGGAGCTACTTCTCGACCAGCTCCGAACTTGCGGCGTTTGACATTGATGCGGTCAAGGAAGTCTTTCGGAAGGCGATCTAGTGCGCGAATGGTGCTCATGCGGTGCAGCTATCCGCGCCCGTTACTCGCGCATCAAGGAATGGCGCACGCAACACCACTGCCCAGACCGGCCCGCGAACGAACCCGAACCACAAGGGACAGTCGCCATCGTCGAGCAGGCAGACGAACCAAGCGGACACTTCGACGGCATGCGCTACTTCCCAACCATCCAAGCCCGCATCGGCTTCACGCCCAACGAAGGGTGAACAGATGGAACCGCGCACCGAAGACACTCAAGCCCCCTACTCCTGCGAGTACTGCACGACCGAGCATGCACACGTCAGCGCGATGCTGGCCTGTCTTGAGGTATGCGCGAATGATCGAGGGCGCGAGTAGCGGCGGAAGTGTGAAGCGAGGTGGGTCATGGCATCGTCCAAGCCGGCACGAAGCAGCGCCCAACGTGACAAGTTCAGGGCTCGCATCAAAGCGACCAAGGCGAACTGTCACATCTGCGGCCAGCCAATCGACTACACGCTGACCTGGCTCGACCCCATGTCATTCGTCGTTGACCATGTGATCCCACTCGCCAAGGGTGGAGCCGACCGCATCGAGAACGCGAAAGCCGCGCACAGACACTGCAACAGCAAGAAGCGGGCCCGACTCATTGCCCCCATCGTTAGGCGCTCAGGCTCGCTCGGGTGACCGCTCAGCTTTGTACCAAGCGGGGTCCGAACTTTGTACCAAGGCCCCAGGGGGGATGCACCCCTCCCAAGGGTACGGCGAGTCTCCGGTGCTAGGCGGCCTCTCTCCCCGAACTTTTTTCCACATTTCGGCCCTCTTTGTACCAAGGTCTTTGTACCAAGCTGATGCCCGTTTCTTACCCGTAGGGGGTGTCTGCAATGGCTGCTGACGAGGAACTCCTGAGCGTCACCGAGGCGGCATCGAACGGAACCCCACGGCAGTTGCTGGTTGCGATGCGTGACCGGATTGCGACTGCTGTTGAGGACGAAAAGACTGCGGCTCGTGATCTTGCTGCGCTGACCAAGCGCCTTCGGGAGATCTCGATGGACATCGAGACTATCGATGCCCGAGTGCAGCAGGAGGCAGAAGAGAATGCCGAAGCTACTGACTCCGCCTTCGACCCCTCGGCTATCTGAGGCTGCTCGCCATGTTGTGATTCCGAAGGGAATTGTCACGACGGCTTGGCCGCGTGTGGTTGCTCAGTGCGCGAAGATGGGCGTCACTTTCGATGAGTGGCAGCACGGCATTGGTGCGATCGCTTTGGGGAAGCGCAAGAACGGGAAGTATGCGGCCACTGTCGGTGGCGTCGTTCTGTCGATTCCTCGCCAGGTGGGCAAGACGTTCATCGTCGGCATGATCGTGATCGCCTTGTGCATCCTCACTCCTGGCTTCACGGTTCTGTGGACTGCCCACCGCACACGTACGTCGACGATGACGTTCAAGTCGCTACAGGGAATGGTTCGTCGGAAGAAGATTTGGCCGCACGTCAAAGCGATCCGTTCCACCAACGGTGAGCAAGAGATCGTGTTCACCAATGGCTCGATCATCATGTTCGGCGCTCGAGAGCAGGGCTTCGGCCGTGGATTCGATGAGGTCGACGTCGAAGTGTTCGATGAGGCGCAGATCCTCACCGAGAAGGCGCTCGAGGACATGGTGCCGGCCGCGAACCAATCGCGTCAGGCATCCGGCGCGCTCCTGTTTTTCATGGGTACCCCGCCGCGTCCGACTGACCCTGGTGAAGAGTTCACAAACCGTCGCGCGAAGGCCTTGGATGGCCGCGCGAAGAACATGGTCTATGTCGAGTTCTCGGCAGATGATGACGCTGATCCTGACGACCGTGAGCAGTGGGCGAAGGCGAACCCGTCATATCCGCTACGCACCCCCACGGAGTCGATCGAGCGCATGCGTGAGCAGCTCACGGATGAGGATTCCTTCAAGCGTGAGGGTCTTGGCATTTGGGATGCGCTCAGTTCTAGCCGTGTCATTGACGAGATTTCGTGGGACGCGCAGGGCAACGCCGCATCGATGGCGATTGACCGGCTGACGATCGCGATTGACGTTCCTCCGGGGCGCCGAACTGCTTCCGTCTCTCTCGCCGGCCAACGTGCTGATGGTCGCTGGCACGTCGAGCTCGATGAAGAACGCAAGGGCGTCGATTGGGTCATCCCGTGGGTGAAGTCACGCACGGAGAAGAACCGTTTGCATGCTGTGGTCGCTGACGAGATGTCGGGCCTGGTGGAGAAGCGGCGCGATCGGCACTACCTGATCGGTACGGACATTCTGGTGACGCTCGCTGCAGCGGAGGGGCGTGACATGGCTATCGCTTGTGCGAAGTATTACGACGGCATCATGGACGGCTCGGTGTTCCACACTGACCAACCGCAGGTGAACGTCGCCCTGTCTGTTGCCACGAAGCGCCCGCTATCTGGCGGGTGGGCGTGGAACCGCAAGGACGTCATGTCGAACATTTCCCCGCTCGTTTCCGAGACCCTCGCCCTCTGGGGCGCACAAACCGACAACGTATTGCGTCCAACGCGGCGCACGAGCACAAGGACGGCGGTGGTGCTTTGACTCAGGTCTTGAAAATCACCGGGCTCACTGACAGCGAGACAGCCACCCTGAATCTGTTGGCGGAGCAGCTCGAGCAGAAGAAGAGCCGGAACCTGCTGCGTTCGTCGTTCTATGACGGCCGGCGTGCGGTGAAGCAGATCGGTACGGTGATCCCGCCGCAGTACTCGAAGATCGGTCTCGCGCTCGGCTGGTCCGCAAAGGGAGTCGATGGACTTGGGCGCCGTTGCAACCTCGACAAGATGATTTGGGCTGGCGGCGATCTCGATTCGATCGGCATGGATGAGCTCGTCGACTCGAACTTCTTGTATTCCGAGCTTTCCCAGGGTCGCACTGACTCGCTGCTGCATGGTGTCTCGTACCTGATCAATACTGAGGGCGACGGGGCTGCAGGTGAGCCGAAGGCCCTGGTGCACGCGAAGGACGGTCTGAACGCGACCGGCGACTGGAACGTGCGCAGTCGCAAGCTCGACAACCTTCTTTCGGTAACGAGCCGCAAGGACGACGACATTACGGGTTTCATCCTGTACCTCGACGGCCTGACGATCAGCGCCGCGCGGGACTCTTCCGGGTGGTCTGTCGACAAGCGCGATCACGGCTGGGGTGTCCCTGCTGACCCGATGGTCTACAAGCCACGCGCTTCGCGTTATGCAGGGAAGTCGCGCATCACGCGCCCAGTCATGGGTCTCCAAGATGCCGCATTGCGCGCGCTCATCCGCATGGAAGCGCACATGGACATCTACACGATTCCGAAGCTGATCCTGCTGGGCGCGACAGAGGAAGTCTTCAAGAACGCAGACGGCTCAGCGAAGGCGTCATGGCAGATGGCACTCGGGCGCGTGCTCGGTGTGCCTGACGATGACGACTCATCGAACCCGAACCCTCGCGCAGACGTGAAGCACGTTGCTGCCGAGTCTCCTGCGGCCCACCTGGCGCAACTGAACGCGCTGGCGAAGCTGATGGCGCGCGAGACGGATCTGCCGGATGCCGATTTTGCTCTCACTGACATGGCGAACCCGACGAGCGCTGATTCGTACAACGCTTCCCGGGAGAACCTGATCGCTGAGGCGGAGGGCGCGACTGAGGACTGGTCGCCGTCGATTCGCCGCACGGTGAAGCGGGCCCTGGCGATGCAGAACGGCCTCAAGAGCGTTCCTGATTCGTGGGCTGGCATTGAGCCGAAGTGGCGTTCGCCCATCTATCTCTCGAAGGCCGCCGCGGCTGATGCTGGCGCCAAGCAGTTGGGCGCGGTCCCGTGGCTTGCTGAGACTGAGATCGGCCTCGAGCTTCTCGGGCTGGATGAGCAGCAGATCAAGCGAGCGATGGCGGAGAAGCGGCGGGCCTCTGGGCGTGCCGTGGTTGCCGCATTGAAGCCCGCACCGGCGAATGCCGACGCCCCGTGAGCAAAGGGCGGCGCTGCAGCTTCTGACGGCTGAGGCCGTGAGCGTGTCTCTGGACTTGCTCACGCGCCTCGACGGGTCGGCTGAAGCTCGCCGCGCGGCCCTGCTCGACAATGTGCCTGGGGTCATCGACTACTACTCGGATGGGTCTGCTGCGCTCGCACTGGACTTCTACGAGGAAGAGCGGGACATGGCCGGCGTTCGATCGGCGTTCACCCCCACTCTTTCCATCGAGGACAGGACGGTGAAGACCCGCAGCGCGATTGCGTGGGCGGCCGCACCTTTGATCGTCGAACTGGACGACATCGAGGCGGCCTCTGGTCGTTTGGCGGAGGTCGTGCAGCTCGAGGTCGCACGCGCGAACCGGGATCAGATCACGACCAATCGTCGCAACGATCCCGCCTCGGTCGGGTGGCGCCGCATCACTGCGGGCGGGTGCAAGTTCTGCCGAATGCTCGCCGACAAGGGCGCGATCTTCAAACAGGCCACGGCACGGTTCGCCGCGCACCCGAGCTGTCACTGCACCGCGCAACCGGTGTTCACGACGAACGACACGGGCGTTGAGGCGTCAGTCATGCAGTACAAGGCGAGTCGCCGCGGCCGTTCAGCCGCGCAGCGCGCCGAGCTGCGTTCGTACCTCGATACCTACTACTGAGTTTTCCGCGTTCTCTCGCGGAGTGGTGACCTCGACCATCTCGAGGGTCATGGGCGACGGCCCCTAAACGGATCGAAAGGGGTTCCGACATGTCGGAGCAGACAAGTACCGCTGTCGCGGGAGAACAGAACGAGCAGATTCAGGAGGGCGGCGAATTCCAGGCGATTACTTCGCAGGAAGACTTCGACGCACGCATCCAGAAGCGCCTTGCTCGGGAGAGCGCAAAGATCCCCGCCGACTACGACGAGCTGAAGGCCAACGCGGCCAAGTTCGCGGAGTGGCAGGAATCACAGAAGACCGAAGCCGAGAAGCAGGCAGAACGCACCGCAGAGCTCGAGCGTGAGAACGCGGAGCTCAAGGGTGCATCGCTGCGGGCAACGGTCGCCGCGGCCAAGGGTGTCCCCGCCGAGCTGCTCACGGGCAGCACGCAGGAGCAGCTCGAGGCATCGGCTGACGCGCTCAACACATTCAAGGGATCACAGGCATCCGGCCTGCACGTTCCCGCAGAAGGCAAATCGCCGACTGTTCAGCCCAATAGCGAATCTGAATTCGTTGGCGCGCTGTTCGGTTCCGGCGAATAACAGTAAAGGAAGTCACTCATGGCAGTTCTCGCCACCTCGGGGCTCACTCTCCCGAAGAACATCGCCGATGGCATGTTCAAGAAGTCCATCACCGGCTCAGCAGTTGCGGCGCTTTCGGGCGCTGAGCCGCAGAAGTTTGGTGAAGTCACCCACATGACCCTGACCGGTCGGCCTCGCGCCGAACTCGTCGGTGAGGGTGCAGACAAGGCATCCACGAACACCACGTTCGGGACGAAGATCGTCACCCCTCACAAATTCCAGGTCACTCAGCGTTTCAACTCTGAGGTGAAGTGGGCTGACGAGGAGTACCAGCTCGGCATTCTCCAGACCCTCGCGGATGAAGGCGCTATCGCGCTCGGCCGCGCGCTGGACCTCGGCGTGTTCCACGGCATCAACCCCCTCACGGGACTTGCTGCCGCGTCCATCGTCGCCGGCGACCGCATCGGCTCGACCACCAACAGCGTGGAGATCACCACTGCGACGCTGACCACCCCGGACCTCGTGATCGAGCAGGCTGCGGGTCTGGTCATCGCAGATGGCTACCTCCCCAGCGGCATCGCGTTCGATCCTCGCTACTCGTGGAACATCGCAACGTCGCGCTACGCGGACGGCCGCACGAAGTACCCCGAGCTTGGCTTCGGCGCCGACATCACCTCTTTCGAGGGCCTCAAGGCCTACAGCTCGTCCACCGTCTCGGGCCTCCCCGAGGCTGCGGCTGACTCGAACATCAAGGCAATCGTCGGCCAGTGGGATCTGCTCCGCTGGGGCGTCCAGAAGGCCGTTCCCGTCGAGCTCATCGAGCACGGTGACCCGGATGGCCAGGGTGACCTGAAGCGCAAGAACCAGATCGCACTGCGCATCGAGGTCGTTTACGGCTGGGGCGTCATGGACCTGGACGGCTTCTCGACCGTGAAGGATGCGGTGGCGAATGTCTAAGTTCGAGAACCTCAGTACTGGCGTCGTCGTCTCGGTGGATGACTCCAAGGACGAGCGCTTCACCTCCGGGTGGAAGCTCGCCGGATCGGTCACCAAGTCCGAGGCGCCGGACAAGTCGTGGAAGGTCGCTGATCTCAAGGCTTACGCCGAGAGCAACTCGATCGATCTTGGCGATGCCACCAAGAAGGACGACATTGTTGCGGCTATCGAGCTGCACAACGAGGCCAGCGAAGAAGACGAGTCCGAAGAGTCTGACGACTCCGACGACGAGTCCTAGATAGAAGGGGGCGGTCATGTCCGTGACTCCCAGCATGCTTGCGGTTGCGCTCGGGCAGGCCGCCCCCGAACCTGGCTCCATCTTGGAGCAGCAGTGGGAAATGTGGATCGCTGACGCTGAAATGCTGATTGAGACGCGTCGGCTCGATGTCGCACCGGATCTTGTGATCGGTGAGGCGAAGCTCGACTATGTGGTCCGTGAAGCTGTCGTCTCGCACGTCAAGAAGCCGGACGATGCGACTCAGGTCACCATCGCGGTTGATGATGCATCCACGTCGAAGTCGTACAAGTCTGGCAAGGGCCGCGTCACCATCATTGATGAGTGGTGGGCGCTGCTCGGACTCGTTGAGATGAGTGGCGCGTTCTCCATCGACACTGTCGGCGTGGGGACGATGCACCTTCCATGGTGCTCGCTGATGTTCGCCGCCATCTACTGCTCGTGCGGTGTGGACATCGCCGGCAGTCCGATCTTCGAAGGTGGTGACTGGTGAACCTGGGTGACGAGGTGCAGGCGGCTCTCCCGGAATTCCGAGTGCAGGCCGAGTCCCGCATGCGCGACACCTGCGCAATCGGCACTTTCGTCGAGTCCGTTGACCCAGACACGCTCGAAACCATCGAGACCCTGACCGACGCCCAGTACACCGGCAAGTGTCGCGTCTCGTCGGCGTCTAACGCGGTTTCGGAGAAGGTTGCGGCCGGTCAACAGATCGCCGATGAGTCGTTCATCCTCAGCGTTCCCGTGGCTGATGCGGTGCTAATTCGAACCAACGCGACGCTGAAGATCACGGCAGTTGACCCGAAAGTGGGGAATCCTGCGATGGTCAACCGGAAGTATCGGATCGCAGGTCTGGCGAACGTGTCTCAGGCAACTGCGGCCCGGTACTCGCTGGAGTTCCTGTCGTGAGCGACGCATTCACGTTCAATTTCGACGAACTGAATCAGCTCACGGCTGATCTCGGCGACGCCCCCGTGAAGCTCATCCCATTCGCGCGCAAGGCCGTCGAGGTCACTGCGCGGAACATCAAGGATGACGCTCGCAAGACTGCCAAGCGTCGCGGCTTGAACAAGTACGCGGCATCAATCGACTACGACATGCAGCTTGATACGGACGGATCGATCGGCGCTGAGATCGGCCCGAATCTTGGGAAGGCTCAGGGCACGTTCGGCTTCGTGGAGGATGCCGCTGGTGGTGTTCGGTCGACGCCTCAGCATGCTCTCCGAAACGCGGCGAAGAGCAACGAGGCCGACTTCGAAAAGGGCCTGCTGCAGGCCGGAGAGGATGCGTTGAAATGACAGCTGCTCTCCATTTCGCTTCGGTGAAGGCCCAACTGATCGCCTCACTCCCGGTCGCTGCGACAGTCGAGGACACGTTTCTGGTGAACACGGACGGCACGTTGAAGCGTGGTCAGTACGTGATCTTGGAAGGTGGCCCGCCGAATGTTCTGAATGACTGGCGCCTCTCTGCGCCTCAGTCTCCTGACTCCGATGCCGAGTACATGTATGACGTGAAGGCGGTCTCCGCTACTGCGGATGGTTGCCGGCAGGTCGTTCAGAAGGTTCTCGACGGTGTTGTTGGTTTCCGACCGATCATCGACGGGCGCAACTGTCAGCCGATCGAGCTTGATGATTCCGACAAGGTTCGCCTCGATCACACCGTGAAGCTCTTCTACTGCGACATGACCCTGCTCCTGAAGTCGTCCCGCGCGTAACCCACCGCACACATGGCCCGTTCATTCGGGCTTTTTTTGTGCCCAAAACTCTCCCTGTCTCTCAGGGAGTCACTTACCCCGGCCACCGGGGAACCGAAAGGAATATTCCTATGGCTGATGCGCCAGAACTCTTTGGTGGGCCTCCCGCCGTCGACCAGTCCGGAAACCTCACCATCTGGTGGGTGCCGGGTGGTGTCGCTGACAAGACGAAGCCGAAGCTCACCGAGCTTGCCACCGCAACGCGTCTCACGTACAGCTTCACTTCGGACGGATGGTCGTTCGATGCGACGACCGAGAAGCTGAAAGATGACCGCCTGACGTCGCCGCAGTCGCGCGAATCGCTCGGACGAACCACTCCGACGTTCAGCGATTTGAAGTATGTCGACTCGAAGGACCCGAAGTCGGCCGCAGTGATCCTGAAGGCGGGCGGTCGCGGTGACTTCATCGAGCGTCGCAACATCGCGCAGACGGCGCTTGGCACGATCGGTGACCCGGTGCGCGTACTCAGCGTGAATCTGGGCGACCAGTTGCCGGGCCCGACTGCCGGCGACGGCAAGTTCAACCTCAAGCAGTCCGTTGCCGTTGAGGGAATCATCGGCGCCGAGGTTCTGCTCGTCGCCTAGCCAAGCCCCTGCCGGGGTGTGCCACCGTGCGCCCCGGCAGGCTTCTCTTTCTCACGGTGCTGACATGGTGGAGGTAGAAAGATGACGAGTCCCAGCGAACAACTGGCCGCAGCGAAGGCAGCGCAGGAGCAGAATCGCCCGTTTCGGGATGTGACAGTCCTGCTCGATGCCGGTCTCGCCGAGAAGCGTGACGAGCTGCGCGAGCAGTTAGCTGCGGCGAAGGCCGAAGTGGCGCGCGATAAGCGTCTCTCTGCCGGTGACCCGCCCGCTATCGTGGAGCTACAGGAGCAGCTTGACGCGATCCTGGTCGAGTCGGAAGCGTCATTGCAGACGATCCGGTTCGTGAAGGCAACTCCGACGTTCTGGGCGAACGTGACCGCCAGTTGCCCGGTGCGTCTCGGCGCTCCGACCGATGAGCACTATGGCTACAACATGACGCGCGCGACTCAGCTGGTCGCCCCGAAGTGTGGCGGATGGCTGGTTGACGGTGAGGTGTTGCCACTCGCTGATGACGCTGAGTGGGCCGACTTGTTCGAGACGATCTCGGGCGGCGAGTTCGCCGAGATGGAATCAGCGGTCTTCGATCTCAACGTCTACGGACCCGCTGTCGCTCGAGCGGCACTGTCAAAAGAATTGGCGACTCGCCCCGCCTAAGAGGTGAGCTCGCTCTGGCGATGAAGCTCGGCATTTCACATGCCGAGCTTCTGGGCTGGGGTGAAGATCAAGTCGAGCTGATGCTCGCATATCAAACGTTCATGAACGGCATCGGCCCGAATGGTGAGCGGATGTCGGAAGCGACATCACCGAAAGCTGCCCTGGAGTACTACGGCGAGGACCGCATCCGCTATGCCGTGACTGGCCCGCACACGAATCATGCGGAGAAGATGCGCCTGGACGCGATTGCCGCCTATCAAAAGTCTGCCGGTGACGAGAACACGAACGGCATGTTCTGGTCAGTCGACAAGGTCGACTAGCGACGGAACAACGAACCGACCGCGCCTGCTATGCCGACCAAAACGCCGGCACCAAGAACGACGGCCCCGATGACGGCGAGTCCACCAGCCGCGTCGCTTGCCGATGCCGCAATCACGATCAGGACAAGCGCGAGCAGCACGAGCACACCGGATGTGCGAACGGCGGTTGCTGACCACCCCTTTGCGGTCAGAAACGTCTCTTCAGTCATGCCCAAACCATACAGCTAAACACCGACACGACGGAGGAACCCATGGCCGATCGCGTCGTAAAAGTAACGCTTCAGGCGCAGGTTGCGAACTACATCGCTGGCATGGAGCAAGTGAGGAAGAGTACTTCGGACACCGCCAAGGCTTCCGGCAATCTGCAGGCGCAGCTCGAGTCTCAGAAGCAGGCAATGGCCACGGTCGGCGCCGGGCTTACTGCTATCGGTGCTCTTGCTGCGGTCGGTGTTGGTCTAGCCATTGCGAAGTTCGCCGAGTTCGACGCTGCTATGTCCAACGTGGCCGCCGCCACTCATGAGTCCGCCGAGAACATGTCGCTACTACGTGATGCTGCTCTCGATGCTGGCGCGCGCACGGTGTTCTCCGCCACTGAAGCTGCGAACGCGATTGAGGAACTTGGCAAGGCCGGCCTGTCGACTGAAGACATTCTGTCTGGCGGACTCAACGCCGCCCTTGACCTCGCTGCCGCAGGCGGGCTTGGTGTTGCGGATGCTGCTGGCATCGCGGCTACGGCCCTCAAGGTGTTCAAGCTTGAGGGTAAGGACATGGGCCATGTGGCCGACGTTCTCGCCGCCGGCGCGGGCAAGGCGATGGGTGATGTCACCGATCTGGCTGCGGCGCTGTCCCAGTCGGGCATGGTGGCGAAGTCCACGGGACTGTCGATCGATGAGACGACTGGCTCACTCGCGGCCTTCGCGTCTCAGGGGCTACTCGGCTCTGACGCTGGAACATCGTTCAAAACGATGCTCGGCGCGCTCACCCCGAATTCTGCTGCGGCCAAGGCTGAGATGGACAAGCTCGGGATCTCGGCTTACGACGCGCAGGGCAAGTTCGTCGGCATGGAGAAGTTCGCAGGCAACCTGCAAACCTCTCTCTCTGGGCTGACGGATGAGCAGCGCTCCGCGTCACTCGAGATCATGTTCGGCTCTGACGCAGTGCGCGCCGCGACGGTGCTCTATTCCGAGGGCGAGAAGGGAATTGCCGACTGGAACGACAAGGTCAACGACTCGGGCTATGCCGCCGAGACAGCCCGCATGCGACTCGACAACCTCAAGGGCGACGTCGAAGCACTCGGCGGCGCTTTCGATACTGCTCTGATCAAGAGCGGCTCGAACGCCGACGGCGCGCTCAGAATGCTTGCGCAAACTGGCACGCAGCTGATCGACGTTTTCAACTCCGCCCCTCCTGTCGTACAGAATGCCGCGCTAATGCTCGGCGTTGTGACAGCTGCTGCTGGGCTTGCTGGCGGGGCGTTCCTGCTCGGAGTTCCGAAGATTGCAGAGTTCTCGCTGGCTCTCGCGACGCTCTCGAGCTCGACGATTCCCGGCGTGGCGGCCGCTGCGGTCAAGGGGCAAGCTGCTGTCGCGGGCATGAGCGCTGGCATGGGCAAGGCTGCCGCGTTCATGACTGGCCCATGGGGTTTGGCATTGGCTGCCGCAGCTGTCGGGGTTGCAGTACTGAGCAGCGCTCTTGACAAGTTCTATGCAACGAGTGAAGAGATGGGCAACAGTCTCGCAACCTCGGCATCTGCAGTCGACCTCTGGGCGACCGCCACTAAGGGCGGCGTGGCCGATTGGGCCACCAGTTCGGTTGACAGCCTTGAAAACTTCAAGGTTCACCTTGACGACGTGCGCGAGATGCAAGAGAACTGGTTCGCCACCCTGGCGCACGGCGCTGATGGCACGTTCGACTTTCAGCAGGCTATCGGTCGGATGGGCGATGGCCTCGCAGAAATGGCTGCGACCGACCTGCCTGGGGCACAAAAGGCATTCGGTGATTTCGTAGCTTCGCAGAAGCTCTCCGACGAGCAGGCGATGGTGATGCTCAACGCCATGCCCAAGTACAAGGATGCGCTTGTCGCG
>Ga0157375_10001376_pt1 | contig 21007 bp, 14 predicted proteins | sample M35metaG_FD_115311 | JGI IMG/M metagenome (GOLD analysis project Ga0157375, IMG submission 115311) | Miscanthus rhizosphere microbial communities from Kellogg Biological Station, Michigan, USA - M3-5 metaG | ecosystem: Host-associated > Plants > Roots > Rhizosphere > Soil | place: USA: Michigan... | reverse complement strand
TAGCATAGCGCGCGATGTCTCCCACACATCCCATGTCATCCGTGTTGTTTTCCGATCTAACTCAGCAACAATTCGCGTTGCAGACGATCGCAGCGGCACATCGCGAGTGGTTCCTGACGCCGGACCGACGTTCACCACTTAACATCAATCACGATGAGTTCGAATTTTCAGTCGAGCACAACCGATTGATTTTTTTGTGCTGGACGGAAGCCGGTTCACGTTACTGGCGAGTGAACGAATGGAAATGGAGCGATGACAAACTGCTCCTGAAAGTTACGCGGCGAATGGGCGCGGAAGCCGCGACCATCGAACTCATTCCGCGAGCTTCGGCAAAAGCGATCGTTGCAAGCATTGTCGCCGCGCGTCAGGAACGATGCGAGAAGTTGGCGAGGCTGATAAGTGAATTCGTTGCGAACTCGAAAGTCGAAAATGTGAAATTGAGTCCCGGCATGCGACGCGATCAGCCCGGCCGCTACGCACGCATCATCTTGCGTCTGCCGCACGAGCGAATTGCCGTAACCGGCACGGTCGCAGAAAGCGACTTTCGCAATGTGGACTCTTTGTTTTCATCAGCTTTGCTCTGGTTTCAACGTGTACTCGAATCGCCGAAACGTCCGTCTATTCACCGATTGCTGCTGGTCGTCGAGCGCGGAATACTTGACGCCGCCCGGCAACGGCATGCGCTGTTGCGTGATTCCTTCCGTGATCGGATCGAGCTGCTTGAGATGGGCGACGATTGGACGGAAATCGCATCGTGTTCGCGATTTGAGCGAAGGCATCTGTGGCGCAAGCGTCTGACTCGGTTTCCTCCTGTGAATCAGACAGAGCTGAGCGACCGCGCGAATGAAATTTTGGCTTACGCGCCGCACGCGATTGACGTGGTCTCGTCGCATCATGGACAAACGCTGCGTTTTCACGGCCTGCCATTCGCGCGTGTGCGAACCGTGATGAATCAGGATCGTGTCTGGTTCGGTATTGAGGGCTCGCGGCGGCGACCGCTCGACGCATTTCACCAGGAGGATTGGGCGAAGCTGTTTCGCGATCTTGAAACATATCGAAATGAAAATTGTCGCGACCGCCGGCATTGGTTCCATCGAGCCTCAGGCGAAGCGTGGCTTGAATCGATTCTGCGTCGCGACATCACCAAACTCGATCCGGGATTGATCGTCGCGCCCTTGCATGCGCAGTTTAGGACTTCGCACGGCGGTGCGTTTGGAAGTAAGGGCGGAGCGCGCCCGATCGATTTGCTCGCCCTGCGACAGGACGGGCGTCTGGTCGTAATCGAATTGAAAGTGACTGAAGATCGGGAACACGTCTTCCAGGGAGTTGATTACTGGCGCCGCGTCGAAGCTCATCGTCGTCGCGGCCACATTGCCGCCGCCAAATTGTTCGGCGATCGCGAAATTGGTGAGGAATCACCACTCGTCTACCTCGTCGCGCCCACTCTTCGTTTTCATCCGTCGTTTCGGATGCTGGCGCGAACAATTGCGCCTGACATTGAGATTTATCGATTCGATATCAACGAGGATTGGCGTTCAGGAGTGCGAGTGGTGCGCAGGGAACGGGTTAATGCGTAGGTTGGAGCGCCGACATCCTTGTCGGCGAATCGCGAGCATCCCCACTCGCAATTGCGATGAAGGCGCCGGCAAGATGCCTTTGGCCCGCGCGCAGGATGCGTGCGCTGCTGTTTACGTCGTCAACCTTCGATAAATTCCTGGGAGTCTCTCCGGCAACGACAATACATCGTCAATGATCGTGTAGCCCACTTCGCCGTAAAGGTCGCGCAGCTCGGCTTCCGACTCACGATCGATCGTGATGCAAAAGGGCGTGATGCCGCGCGTCTTCGCATCGATCAACGCTTCACGTGTGTCTTCGCGCGCGTAACGCGCGTCGCCGTAATCGTGATCATACGGGCGGCCGTCGGATAAAACGATCAGCAGGCGGGTGCGCGCTTCCTGCTTCTCAAGTTTCGCCGTCGCATGACGAATTGCCGCGCCAAGACGCGTGTTGTTTTGATAAGTAATCCCGCCAATCCGTCGCATTACTTCGTCGGAATACTGCTCGTCAAAATCCTTCATCACATAAAACTTCACATTGCGCCGTCCTTCCGACGTGAAGCCGTTGATTGCGTAAACGTCGCCGACGGCCTCAAGTGCCTCGCTCATTAACACCAGGCCTTCTTTCTCGATCTCAATGATGCGGCGACCGGGATGCGTGTAGGGTTGCAGCGGATGACGCCCAATCGTGCGCGCGGTCGACGATGACTGATCGAGCAGGAACGAAACCGCAACATCTCGCCGCCGCCGCAGACGCTTCGTGTAAATGCGTTCAGACTGCTGACCATCTGCGCGGCGGTCAATGAAGTAGTCGACGACGGCATTCAGATCGTAGTCTTCACCATCCAGTTCGTTGGCGATCTTCGTCAGATTTTCCGGCTTCATCATCTGAAACTGATACCGAATTGACGAGACAACGCCTTTGTAACGTTCGCGCGTGTCGTCGACGAATGCGCGATTGCCGCGCTTCACTTTCTTCTCGATCACGCGGCACCAGCCGACGCGATGGTCAGTCAGCTCGCGGTCCCATTCGTCGTAATTGAATGCGACCTCGCCTTCCTCGAGCCCCTGCTCCGGTGTTTCACCTTCACTCCATGCTTCGCTGCCGTCCAGTTCGTCGAACTCGCCTTCCGCGTCCGTGTTCCACGCATTGAACAATTCCCGCGCATCGCGCCGCTGCGGCTGACGGTCGCTCTGGTTCGGCGTGAGCGTTTCTTCCGCCAACTTGCTCGCGTCTTCCTGATCCTGCTCGTCGGGAACTTCGATTTGTTGCTCAGAATCTTCCAGCGCAATCGACTGAAAGAGCTCGTAAACGCGACTCGTCGCCATCAGGCTGTCAGCAACCGTGGCATCGCGGCGGTTCAGATATTCGGCGACCACAGTCTCAATTTCCGAAACGACCTGCCGATAGTATTCGCGCGCGTCGTCGAGCGCTCCACCCAGCATGGTGATCTGAAACAGCAACTCGAAGGGGACAAGCGTTGCCGGCAACTCGAGAATCTGCGGTCTTCTGCTGCGCAAATGCGCGCGAATCAAATCCAGATCGCGATTCAGGCCGCGATACTTATTTCGCAAGCGTCGATCGATGCGACCATTCTCGAGCGTGCCGAAAATGCGGCGAGCGAGCGCGGGGATCGGAAACAACTGAAGAACGTCGCTGTAGCGCAGACTGCCAGCCTGCGCGCTTTTTATTTGATCAGGCCGCAGGCTACCAGCCTGCGGTATGTATCCGTCATCGGCAAACGCCGCTCGCTCATCTTGTCTGGTGGGATCGTACAGGGCCAACAATGACGTATGCGCAGCGCGCAAATCGTCCGTGGCCTGGTCGTACGTTCCGAACTCGATTTGCCCGGCCGCATTCGCCGCCAGAACTTTATACAGTCGAAAGTCCAACTCTTCGTCGCCAAATTCGGCGACCACGTTGGGCAGATGGATCGTGCGGCCGTCGCCGATGCGCGACTCGACAGGCACCACCGCCAGCGAAGCGATTTCGACCGACCGTCCCGTCAACGCTTCGACATACAGACGCAGTAGCTGCTGAACCGATTCGAGCGACACGCCACTCTGATCGCTCGCGCGTAGAGCCTCGTTGCTGCTCCGCGTTTCCAGCGAGTAGTAACTGCGACGCGCGCGTGAATCGCCAACTATCAGCCCGGCGCGTGCCCATTTTTCAAATTGTTCGATCGAAACCGTGCGCAACGCTTTCGCGCTAATGCGCATGCAGGCAAGCGCGCTTTCAGCGTCGACGCGGCCGATCTCACGTGTCAGCGAAAGAACTTGGCGAGCCAGCGTTATCGCGGACTGCTTCGATTCAGCGGTTGCGATTGTTTGGAAGAATTGCGGGCTCGATCGGATGAAAGCAACTAATCCGGCGTTTCCGTGCGGCGCAATCGCCCACAGCAACTCGATCCAATCGTGAAAACATTCAGGAAGCGCGCGCAGAACTTCTCCCCCGGACAACAGCACTTGCAATGCAGGCGCGCCACCCCGTTCGAGAAAATCCATGGCGCGGTTCATTAGGCGCAGCGATTGTTCGCGGTTGAGTTTTTTCGTCGCAGACGGCAATGAAGCCCACGCATCTGCGGCAATCCCGCCTGCGTGTTCCGCGAAAGATCTGGCGAGATTCACGGCGACGTCAACAATCGAATCGTCTAGCGGCGGGCTACCGCCCGCCATCGACGAGGGACCGGCGGGCGGTAGTCCGCCGCGAAACGAGACTATTTGATTGTTGCTGCGCAGCGACTCGAAAACGGCTGGGGTCGAACTCAGAAACTCAGCGCTATGTTTTGCTGATCGCCGCGCAATGGCGCCCGCAATTTCGTAGATCTGGCGCAACGCATCAGTGTCGTGAACCTGTGCGGCCAGCAATGGCGCTGCGCCAAAGGTTTGCGCGGCGGTACCGGCTGAGAGAATCATCTGGCGCGAACAAACTTGCAGGACAAACGGTCGCACGCCGGATGGGACCGTGGCGAAATCTCCAACGCCGGCCGCAAAAAAGTTAACGCCTGCTTCAACCTCAGCCATCGTTAGCCGCCGTCCGATTTCGCCCCAAGCCCTCAACTCGGCCGCTTCAAGCACGTGTGCCGCATCCGATGCGACACGCAGGAATTCAATACTGGCGCGCAACGAAATCGCGGCGATCGCCGCGCTGGTCTCAACCGCGGCGCGCGCATGGTCGAGCGGCAGGTGACTCAACGCCCGCAACAGTCCAGCGATGGTGCGCCGCTCGCGCGGACTCCTGACCGCCCGCAGGTGTGCCTCGATTTGACCTGCGAGATTCGCCTCACCATTAGGTTCCTGGTTCTCAGACACTTGAGACTTTCTTATTCAGCAAGGTTTTCGCTACGCACAAAGTATAACCAATCCAATCGCGATTCGTGTTAGCATCCGGCGCAATTTCAAACAAGGAGCCGAAATGTATCGAAAACTAATTGGATTAATTGCGTGCATTGCGGTTTGTTTCGCGTCGGTGCTTGCCCAAAATAATCTCGCACGTCTGAAATCCTGGGAAGGAAAATATCCAACCGAGAAAAAAGGAAGAGTCACGCATCGATTCTTCAGCGAGCCCGAAATCCGTACTTCACTCGGGAAGCTGCTCAGCCGGGAAGACTTCGACTTGCTCACCAAAGAGTACGCGGTGGAAACGCCGGTGATGCTGAGCGGAGATTACCTCACCGTGAAAGTTTGCAAGCCGCACATGTGTTTCGAATGGGGAGCGTTCGCGATTAATCTCACGAATGGTGTTATTTACGTGCGCATGGCGACCGATGAGAGTTCGCGATGGTTTAGTTCGAAAGGCAATCAGTCAGACTTGCCGCCCAAAGTCCGCGACTACATGGAAGATTTTTCGAAATCCGAAATAGGTTCCCGCTAAATTACGGTGGTTATGATTTCGCGAATGCTGCGCTGCAGATCACGATCATCAGTGATCGGAGAACACATTGCCACTTCCGCGGCGCGCGCGGGCGAGATTCCATTCGAAATCAGCTGTGCCGCATAGATCAAGAGTCGCGTAGAGACACCTTCCTCCAATCCATGGCCGCGCAGGTTGCGAACTTTGTGACCAATCAAAACCAGATCGCGCGCGGTTCCTTCATCAACATCACCTTCGCGCGCAACAATCGCCGCTTCTAATTCTTCTGTTGGATAATCAAAGTCGATGGCGACGAAACGTTGACGCGTAGACTGCTTCAGGTCCTTCAAAATCGACTGATAGCCCGGGTTGTAAGAAACGACCAGCATGAAATCCGACGGCGCGTCGAGAATCGTGCCGCGCTTTTCAATCGGCAGACGACGCCGGTGATCGGTGAGCGGGTGAATTATCACCACCGTGTCTTTGCGCGCCTCGACGACTTCGTCGAGATAACAGATCGCGCCGTGACGCACGGCCGAAGTGAGCGGCCCGTCGTGCCAAACAGTCTCCTCGCCTTCAATCAGAAAACGCCCAACTAGATCCGTTGAAGACAAGTCTTCATGACACGCAACTGTGATAAGCGGCCGCTCGAGCCGCCACGCCATGTACTCGACAAAGCGTGTCTTGCCGCAGCCAGTCGGGCCCTTCAGAATGACCGGCAAATGGGCTGCGTGGGCGGCTTCGAACAAGCCGATTTCATTGTCGACCGGCAGGTAAAAGGGCTCGTCAACGATTCTGTATTCTTCAATTGCGCGTTCAGCCATTGCGAAGTTTCGGGTTTCGAGTTTCGGGTTTCGAGTTCTTCTAGTTCCACGGTATTCTAGAGCATCGAGCAAATAACTCGAAACTCGTAACCCGAAACTCGAAACTGATGCGCATCGCAGTAGCCATGTCAGGCGGCGTGGATTCGTCCGCAGCCGCGGCCATTTTGCAGGAGCAGGGTCACGACCTGGTCGGCTTCACGATGCAGTTGTGGAACCAGCGCCGCGGTATTAGTGTCGACGAAAACGGCGAACCGCTGCCTTCGCGTTGCTGCTCGCTCGACGACGTATACGACGCGCGCCGAGTGGCGGAAGAACTTGGCTTCCCGTTTTATGTTCTGAATCTGGAAAAGGAATTTGAGCGCGACGTTGTCCAACCTTTCGTCAACAGTTATCTCAATGGCGAGACGCCGATTCCCTGCGTTGCTTGCAACAGCCGTTTGAAATTCGCTTCGCTCGACAAGTTGGCAACCAGCCTCGGCTGCGAAAAAGTTGCTACCGGACATTACGCGCGAGTTGAATTCGATGAAGAGACAAATCGTTATCGCCTTTTGCGCGGGCGCGACCCGAACAAGGACCAGTCTTACTTTCTTTGGGAGCTGACGCAGGATCAGCTCGCGCGCGCGATGTTTCCGCTCGGCGAACTCTCAAAGAGCGATGCGCGCCAAGCGGCGCGCGACAGTCATCTCGCAGTCGCGGAAAAGAAAGAGTCTCAGGAGATCTGTTTCGTGCCCGACGGTGATTACGCCGGCTTCATCGATCGGTATCTCGCGGCTGAACAGCAAACTGATCGTTTGCCTGGCGAAGGCGAAATCGTGACCAATGAGGGATCGGTAATCGGAACCCACGGCGGCATTCATCGATACACAATCGGCCAGCGACGCGGCATTGGGATCGCGAACTCGAGGCCGCTGTATGTGCTCGGCGTCGACACCGAAACGAATCGGGTCGTCGTCGGCTATGATGACGAATTGCTAAGCGGCGAATTTTCGGCGGCAGGCGTCAACTGGATTGCCATGATCAATCCAACCGAACCGGTCCGCGCGGAAGTTCGCGTCCGCTATCGCCACACTGCCGCGCCGGCGACGATTAAGTCTCAGCCCAACGGACGCGCGATCGTGAGATTCGACGAGCCACAGCGCGCCATCACACCTGGCCAGGCTACGGTGTTTTATCGTGGCGATGAAGTCGTGGGCGGCGGCTGGATAGTTAAGAACAGTAAGCAGTAAGCTGTGGGCAGTGAGCAGAAAAAGCGTCGGGCCCCGATAACCTGCTTACTGCTACCTGCTCACTGCTTACTGGCGTAAACCTTTTCCGTCCCTCGCTCGTACTGACGTACGACAAATCTCAAACACACAGGATTCATCGATATGGCAATGTCTACAACTCGCAAAGTCGTCCTGACGATTTCCGGAATCGTTTTAGGGTTCATTCTCATCGTATTCATCGGCATGGCGATTCTGGTTTCGGCGATTCGCGGCGAACAGCCGTCCATCAAAGACAATAGCGTGCTCGCACTGAGAGTCTCTGGCCCGCTGCCTGATTACGTTCCTGACAACACCCTAAATCGCTTGTTTGGAAATCCGCCACAGTCGCTCAGCAGCTTGCTGGCGCAATTCCGCAAAGCGAAAACCGACAAGCGCATCAAGGCAATCATTGTCGACGTCGATGCGTCGGACACTGGGTGGGCCAAGGCCGAAGAAATTCGTGGCGCGATCGCAGATTTCCGTGCGTCGGGCAAACCCGTTTACGCGTACATGGAGACCGGCTTCAACAAGGACTACTACGTCGCGGCTGCGTGCGACAAAATTTACATTCCGCCTTCCGGCGAGTTGTTCGTCACGGGTCTCGCCGCTGACGTGATGTTTTTCCGCGGCACGCTCGACAAGCTCGGCATCTATCCCGACGTTTACCAGATCGGCGCATATAAAAGCGCCGGCGACATGTTTACGCAGAAGCAGATGACTGACGCGCATCGAAAATACATTAACGAGCTGCTCGACGATTTGTATGGACGGCTCGTCAATGAAATTGCTAAAGGCCGCGGGAAGTCTGCTGACGACGTGAAAAAGATAATCGACAACGCGCCTTACACCGCGAAGCAGGCGCAGGAGCAAGGTTTGATCGACGGCGCGCTCTATCGCGAAGACGTCGAGAAGATGATCAAGAAGAACCTTGGCTACAACGACAACGATGAGCTGCGTGTCGTCAAGGCCTCCGACTATCGAAAGATCACGCAGGAGTCTCTCGGCCTCAACAAAGGCGAAAAGATTGCGGTCGTTTATGCCTCGGGCGACATCATGTCGGGCAGCTCGCAATTTGGAAGTAGCGGTGAAGAGACTATCGGCTCGGATTCGCTCGTGCGCGTGCTGAATGAAGTGCGCGATGATACTTCAATCAAGGCAGTTGTGCTCCGGATCGATAGCCCGGGTGGTTCAGGTCTCGCGTCGGACATCATCTGGCGCGGCATTGAATCGTTGAAAGCGAAAAAGCCGGTCGTGGTGTCGATGAGCGACGTGGCGGCATCCGGCGGCTACTACATCGCTTGCAACGCGAACAAAATCGTCGCGCAGCCTTCGACGATCACGGGTTCGATCGGCGTCGTCGGCGGCAAGCCAGTGGTGAAAGGCTTCTACGACTGGATTGGCGTCACCAATGAATACGTGATGCGCGGCACGAACGCCGGTATGTTCCGCGAAACTGAGAAATTCAGTGACAGCGAACGCGCCAAGTTCCAAGAGTTTCTGAAGAGCACTTACGACGACTTCACTTCGAAAGTCGCGAAAGGTCGCGGCAAGGATCAAACTTACATCGATTCGATCGGCCAGGGCCGCGTCTGGACTGGGCGGCAAGGAAAAGACAACGGTCTGGTTGATGAATACGGCGGCCTCGACAAAGCGATCGAAATCGCCAAGCAGCTCGCGAATATTCCGGCCAACAAGAGCGTACAGCGAATCATCCGTCCCATACCACCGAGCTTCTGGGAACAACTCTTCAGCGATTCCGACGAAGACGAAACCGAAGCTGCGCCGGAAATGAAACAGCAGGCTGCCGTGCTCGCCGCAATGCCGGAAGACGTGCGTCACGCTTTTCGTTTCTTGCAACTGATGGATCGCGCGAAGCGTGGAGAGGCGGCTTATCTTTTGCCGTTTAGCCTGCGAATACGATAATTTAGCAGTACAGAGCCGCGCGCGGTAGCGAGCGGGATAAGGGCGCAAGGTTCGAAATAATTCGCCGTCGCACGGAAGTTGAGTCTTGATTCCGCTCGCTACCGCTCGCGGTTCTGGATAGTTTCGTGAACCTGCGGCGATCGGCCTCCGTATTCTTTCTTACTTATGTTTTGTCCAGGCTGCGGATCGGAAGAACGTCAGGCGAGTCAGTTTTGTCGCGCTTGTGGCACTGATCTACGCGCCGTGCGCGTGAGTTTGGAGCGGCCTGATTCGATCACCGCTTCAGCCGTCACGGCGCGGGAGGAAATCGGCCGCGCGGTCGCGGATCAAATTCGCCGGGTCGAAGACGCCCACGATCTCAAAAGAGTTGCGGAAGACGTCCTGCCCCAAATCGAAAAGTTCCTCGAATCGCCCGAAGAGAAGCGGTTGCGGCGCGTGCGCGCCGGAGTCGTCACCGCTGCCGCGGGTTTGGGCGGCGCAATTTTTCTGGTGGTAATGTCTGCTTATATACCGGGTGCCGATGCGTTGTTTGGAGTTTCTGGTTTGGGGTTGGCAGCTTTTATGGTTGGCCTCGGACTGATCATCAACGCACTTTTCTTCACCAACCTTCGTAAGGGCGTCGAAGACCATTCCCCAGATGCAAGCGCCCAGACCATGCTCGACACCGGATATACGCCGCCTCAATTGAAAACCCAAACGACTTCGAATCTTGCGCAAACTCCCAGCTCAGTTACTGAGCACACCACGCTTCACTTGAAATCCGATCGCTGAGAAAGATATGGCCGTTACTCTCGAAGGCGGTTGTCGCGTTTCCGACATGCGCGAAGGCGAGCCGGTTGTAAACGGCACCCTGCGTATTTGGAATCAAATCGGCAAGGCCACTGGCGCGCAAGCCATTTCCCTGCGTGTGATGGAATTTGCGCCGGGCTTGTCACCTGGAATTCGCAACGGCGATTGCGACGAAATTTTGTATGTCCTCGGCGACGAAAACCAGGCACTTGAAATTACGATTCGTATCGATGACAACGAACACCGCATCGGTGGTGACACTGGAATCTACATGCGCCCGCGACAAACTTTTGTCATCAACAATCCAAACGAAAATCCAGTCGTCGTGATTAGTTCGCGCTGTCCCGATCCTGCCGCGACTCCCGAATTTGTCGCTCCCGCCGCGGCGTTCTCCTCGCCATCCGATTCTGAGGGGTCACCAATTTTTCAGCTTCGGAATCGCGCACCGCAATCAACCGCCGATCGCTGGTATCGCGTGCTGGTGGACGACGAAGTAGGCAGCGAGCAGGTGACGCAATTCGTCGGCTCGATTCCGCCCGGACGCGCACCCGATCACTTTCACACATATGAAGAAGTCCTCTTCATTCTGAAAGGCGAAGGCCGCATGTGGGCGGGTCAAACGAATACCTCGATTGGTCCCGGCTCCTGCATTTTCTTGCCGAAACGACAGGTGCACTGCGTTGAAAATACTGGGAACGGCGAGTTGCGTCTGTTGGGTGTTTTCTATCCGGCAGGCAGTCCGAGCGTAAGGTATGAGGCATAAGAAAACCTCGACAGGATTTACAAGACTTACACGATGGGCACAGATCGGATCATTCACACCATCTAACGCGTTCGCATCCGGCTAATCTTGTAAATCCTGTTAATCCTGTCCGTCGTATTCATTGAATTCTTCATCGACTGCGCTCACACAAGCTCAGCCAAAATCGCCATCGCCTCCCGCACTTCCTCATCAGTATTGAAGAAATGCGGCGACATGCGCAGGCCGACTCCTGGGCGGCAATCAACAAAAACGCCACGTTCGTTCAAGCGCTGAACCATTCCCGGTCCATCTTCAACATAGACCATCACTGAGCCGCCGCGCTGATTCACGTCGCGCGGACTGTTGACTTTCCATCCCCGGCTCAACGCGAAGTCGATCATCCATTCCGTCCGCCGTTCTGATTCGGCGCGACAAGTGTCAACGCCGACTTCTTCGATTATCTGCAAGCCGGGAAGCACCGAATAGAGCGCGGGAATGCTGGGAGTGCCTTGCGCGAAGCGACGCACCGAGCTGTCATAGTTGATCGGCGGCGCAGCAAAGTTAAAAGGCGCAGCGTGTGCCACCCAACCTGTTAGTTTCGGCTGAAGCTTGCGCCGCAAATCTGGCCGCACGTACAGATAGCCGCACGCGGGGCCGCCGCACAGCCATTTGATCGTGCCGCCGATGAGAAAATCGACTCCCCACTGTTCGGCTTGAAACGGAACCACGCCGGCCGACTGATAGACATCGAGCAAAACAAGCGCGCCATGTTTGTGCGCGCGCTCGAGGATGGGTTCGATTTCGACACGATACGAACTGCGAAATGAAACGTGCGAAAGCGCCACGAGCGCGGTGCCGCCGTCGATGGCGTCAAGGATCCGTTGTGTGGGTATGGTCACGCCGTCGTCTGACGAAACGGTTTCCACGCGCGCACCCATAGGCGTCTGCGCATCGAGGATGTAGCGCATCGAAGGAAAATCGAGAGCACTCGCGACAATCTTACTGCGCTTGGTTGAAGTAAAATCAAAGCAGGAAAGGACGCTCGAAAGGGCAATCGAAGCGTTGGGCTGAACCTGAACCGAACCAGGTACGCCGCCGACGATGTTCGCGATGCGATCACCAACTTGCACGGACATCTCCCACCAACTCGTGGCCCATGCGTCTTCGCTGGTGTGGTGTTCCCAAGCGTCGTAGTAGGCCAGCATCGAGTCGCGCGTCGCGCGCGGCACCGGACCGAGGCTGTGGCTCAGCAAGTGAATGCCGGACGCGAGCGTGGGAAACTCTTCCCGGCGGCGATTGAAATTAGTTTCAGGCTTCATTTGGAACGCCCGCATCCTTGCGGGCGGTGCGCCGACATCCTGTCGGCTCGGTCACTAATGTGCGCGCAGGGATGCGCGCGACCCGCCGGCAAGATGCCGGCGCTCCTAAGCACGGATATTCGACAGCATCTTCTCTAGAGCTAACGGATCGGTCGTCAAACTTTTAAGAATTCCTTCCGCTTCTTCACCAATCGGCGGATCGATTGATTCTTCGCGGATGTGCCGCAGGATTTCGCTCGCGACAAATTCAGGTGTCATCTTCGGAACGTCGGCGCCTTTGGCCATGTCGGTATCGATCGTCGTTGGCATAACAGTCATGACGTGCACGCCCTTGTCTTTCAGATAAGCCCGCAGCGCCTGACCAAGCGACAACAGAGCGGCTTTGCTCGCGCAGTAAGTCCCAACCAGCGGCAGATTGATCTTCGCGAACGCGGTTGCAACGTTTACGATCATGCCTTCGCCACGTTCGACCATCAGCGGCGCGAGCGCCCGCGCCATTTTCAGCGCGCCGAAGTAATTCACCTCCATCTCGCAGACGGCATCGTCGAGATTCATCACAACAGGATTTCCGTAACTCGCTACACCTGCATTGTTGACCAGGATGTCGATTGCTCCGAGTTGCTTTGTCGCGTCCACCTCAACATCACTAGTGACGTCGAGTTTGATCGGGCTGATGCGATCGACGGCAAGTTGCGCCATGGCAGACTGATTTCGCGCGCCAGCGAATACTTGATGCGCGCCCGCCTCCACAAAAGCCAGCGCCAAAGTTCGCCCAAGTCCACGACTCGCGCCGGTCACCAGCACTGTTCGTCCTTCGATGTTCATTGCGATTCACGCGCGCGTCGGCGCGCACGTCCACTCATCCACTTACTGAACAGATAAAGCAATGCGGCGAAGGTTGACCAAAGCACGGCGAGTTCCAAACTGGTCAGCGCATGCTGCGCAATTCGTTCACGCAGACTTTGGGTCATCAATGTTTGCACGTCCTGCATCACTTGCACCGCAATCAACACACCCATCGACAAAACCGACAGCAGCGCCGCAACCATCATTAACCAGCGCGGGAGGTTGACGCCAATCTCGTCATAAAGTTTTGGATTCGATCGCGGCAGAATGAGAAAGGCTACGCTGTGCAAACAATAAAGAATCACGAGCGCGAACACGGCGATATTCAAAGCCAGTGATAACTGCTTGCTTATGAGCAGCGCCAAACACGCGATCAGATTCAGTGTCAGCGACACTGTCGGAGTTGCTGTGCGTCGACTGATAAACCCGAGCCAATTCGGGGCGAGACCATCCTCAACGAAGATCAGAGCCAATCGCGAAGGCACAATCAGCGTCGGATTCAACGATGTCGTTATCGCCATGATTGCGCCCAGAGTGACGACCACAGCGGCACCCCACGGCAAATAGACGGAGGCGACTTCTGTCATCGGCGCGGCGCTTGCTCCCAACCGGGTCCCCGGCAGCACGCCGAATGCGACTGCCGCCATCGCGATAAAGATCAATGCGGTCGCAGTGACGCCTTTCAAAAAAACCCAGGGCAAACGGCGGGTGCTGTCTTTCGTCTCTCCTGCCGTTTGCGCCAGCGATTCGAAGCCTGCGTAGGAAAAAAAGATTGGCGCAAGACTCAACGCAAAACCCTTCGCGCCATGCGTAATGAACGGCGAGTAGTTCGCCGGATGAATCGCGAATAATCCAGGCACCACCAAAACAAAAATTGAGACACCCAGCAAAGCACACATCGCAACTTGAAGCCGCCCGAACCAACGGACTCCGACGACGTGAACAAGATAGAAGAAAAGCAGACTGCCGACAGCCAATGCCTGGTGCGCAAACTCGCCACTGATGCGCCGGCCGCTGAGTTCGATGATGTAATCTGCCAAAGCGCTCGCGAGGTAAGCTCCCGCGCCGATGTAAGCGACTATTTTCAGCCATGCGCCGATGTAGGCGATTTTGTATCCACCAAAAGTGCGCGACAGGTGCAGGTATTCGCCGCCCGGTTCTTTGCCGAGCGAAGTCGAGATGAAAGCCGCATAGGGAACTGATGTTGCCAGAATTGCCGGCATCAATACCGCATAGCCGAGAATCACGCTTGGGCCCGTTAGACGCCACGCGTCGCTCGTGACTTTGAAGATACCTGCGCCAATCAGAATCCCAATTAGCGAAGCGTAGGACTCAACGGTGCCCAGGTCACGGCGCAGGCGCGAGACAACGTCAGCCGAATTGGTTTGCTGATTCATCTACTGAACAGAAAAAATGATACAAGGGCCGTCAGGCCCGACATCTTTGTAGAAGCTCAATCAAAAGTGCTAAGAAAGGCCCGTAAGGCCGACATCTTTGTAGAAAGAATCCGTTACATTTAGCACGAGGCCCGTAGGGCCGACATACGCACTCATTCGATGGACTTGAAAATGTAACGCTCGTCATAAGGCACACTAAACTTGTCGAGCAATTGCACATACTCGTCGCGAAAGGAGCGGGCCTGATGATGTCGTTGCTGGTTCTTGATGTAACGAACGACCCTGTCCAATTGCGACCGCGAATAAGAAAATGCGCCGAAACCTTCCTGCCAATTAAATCTCCCCCTTACCCAATACCTTCGGTTAATAAAGTTCGTTGACCCCGACTTAAGATCGCCGACCAAATCTGAAAGTGCGCTGTCCGGGCGTTGGCCAATTAGCAGGTGAACGTGATCGGGCATGTTATTGATGACGATAAGCTTCTGTCGTTGCGCACTCACGATGCCGCTTATGTACTTCTGAAGTTCATCATTGTGTTCCGGATCAATTAAGCTTTGCCGGCTTTCGACCGCAAACACAATCTGAATGTAGATTTGGGAGTAGGTGTTTGCCATTTCTCTTCCTCATTCGAATATGTCGGCCCTACGGGCCTCCCCAATTCTTACCGGGGATTTCTACAAAGATGTCGGACCTAACCCCCTCAGCCGTGCGCGATCCCCATAAAACCAGTTTTCCTTTTTGGCGCCTGGTACTGACTCTTTTTACCGTTTCATTAATTCATTCGACGGCAGTTTCGGATCGAGCACCTTTTCGGCAGTCTCAACTCCCGCCACCGGCAGCTTCTCTGCGTCAATCAATCCCAACTGCGCCAGCACGGATGCCTGATCCCAGTAGATATGTTCGTGAGCCAGCTTGCCATCGCGGAAATGAACCACGACTATGAGCGGCACTTTCACATGCTTGTTGGTCGGCTCGACACCGGGCAACATCCAATCCATCTTGATCGTGTGCGAAAACTCAAAGACCATTTCGTCAATGACGCGATCGACTCCGATGGTGCGCGAAACCGGCGTCATCGAAGTGTCCGGCGGCATCTGCGGAATGAATCGTTGCGAATAGAAATCGCGCAGTTCATCGTGTCCCACGCCACCCGTCATCACGGGAACATGATTGACGTAAGCATCCACCACCATCGTCTTCAAAGTGTCTTCTGTGTCGCGCGTGGCAAACTCGTACTTCACATGTTCGTCCCACTTGTCGGATAGGACCTTCTGCGCGTTCGCGAGGCCTTCACCAGCCAGGTGACGAACAAAAAACTCCACCGTGCGCAGATTGGCAAGTTCGGCGGCCGCGGCATCATAGTGCGCCCCACCCGGACGCCCGAATGCATGATCCTGCTCAGGATAATCGTGAGTGGTGACGAGCGAATTTGCATCGAGCGTCGCGTGAATCTGCTTCTGAGCATCGGGAGGGCAATACTGATCTTTGCCGGCGATGTGCAACATCAGCGGTGACGACAGTCCTCTGGCTTCATTCAAAGTCTTTTCAATGCCGACACCGTAATAACCGACCGCGCAATCCGGTTTGAATCTCACTGCCAGCAGCCACGCGAGATTTCCGCCTAAGCAAAATCCCACGGCGCCAACGCGGCCCGTACACGCTGGATGTTTGCGCAAGGATTCAGCAGCGGCCGCAGAATCTTCGACAGCTTTCGCGAAGTCGAGACCCTGATAAAGTTGAAAGGCTCTTTGCCATTCCGCTTCGGATTGATCGGTCAGCACAATTCCCGGCTCTTGCCGCCAAAACAGGTCCGGACAGATGGCGACAAATCCGTGCGCCGCGTACCAATCACACACTTGCCGCATGTAGTCGTTGACGCCAAAGATTTCCTGCAACACAACAATGCCCGGGCCGTAACCACTGGCGGGCAAAGCGAGATAGGCGTCAAACTGTTGGTTATCGAGCGACCTGATCTTGACCATCTAAAAAAGGTCACCTCCGCGCGAAGTTTTATACGCGAAGTAGATGAAGTTTGGCGAGTCGGGGCAGTAGCCCGACCGTGAGGGAGGGCGTCGCACCAGTAGCAAGAAACGCCTTCCTCACGGTGCGCTAGCGCCCCGATCTCAAACTCACCCACTCCTGGCCGGCCGCACAGAAATCGAGGAAGCTGCACGTTCGGCAGTGTGAGTTGGTCAGCGCCGGAAAATCTTCGGCTGCAATCGTCCCGTCCAGCGAAACTAGTTCTGCCATTACTTCATCGACGGCGCGAGCACAAGCTTGATCGCTGAGGAGTTCCGCCGCCAGCGTCTTTTCAACGTTGGGTTGGATGAAGTGCAGCGTCACCCGCAAAGAGTTAATGCGCACAGCGCCTGGCAGCAGTTCGCGAAAAGCCAGAGCATAGGCCTGCATTTGCAGCCGGTAATCGTGCGCGGCATTTTCAATTTGCTGATCTAGCGTTTCCTGCGTGGACGGTTCCGCGACGATTGTGCAGACGTCCGCCACAGCCTCAAAATTGAAAGCAACCTGTCCGCGCGGCGCCTTCACGGTTGATCGTGAAACCGTTGTCGTAGTAACGCGTTTTTGCGCCGATCGGTCAGACGCGCGCGGAAATCGATTGGTTTTGAAATCGATGATCTCAACGTCAATCCCATTCTTTGCCGGCGTAATTAAGAGTTTGTCGATGGTTCCGGTCAGCGTCCCGAGCGGCCGTCGCAAACGAAAACGCAATTCGCTCCACAAGCCGGGAACTGATCTCGTGGTTCCCATGGTGAATTGCGAATTGTCTGCAAGTTCGGTGCGCGCGGCTGCTCGAACTCGCTGGAACACGTCGCTTGCCAGGTAATTTTGCGCCAGCGGCAACAGATCAGAGACTGCGACATCGGCGTCAACCTGCAATGTCCTGCCTGCCAATTGCGCAATGCGAATCGAGCGCACGTGCTCAAAGCTTTGTCGCAAACGTGCTTCGACTTCGTCTCCTTCGCAAAACGTTTCGCAGAAGCGATGGATCACCGCACCTTTCAAGGTGGCAGTCAGATTTGCCGGTGGTTCAGGAGCTTCCGCATCGTTCCACACCAACAATTCTTCGGCGCCGGGCGCGCGCAACAAACGCTCGAAATAATATTGTCGCGCGCATCGCTGAAAATTGAGGAGCTGCGTCACGGTGAATCGACGCAGTATCGAGCCACGCTCGACAGCGACCGGACGCAGGAGCGGAAATGTCTTTTCGAGCGGCTGCGATGTGTCGATCGATAGTGTATCGCTTTCTAAACCCAATGGGACTGTTGTTTCGCGATTAACAGTCTCTCGCGTGACACGCAGATCGACATGAACTCCATCGCCGAGCTCCAACACGCCGGTTTGTGGATGCTCGTCCAATTCCAGTGTTTGCCAAAGCCACGCGAGCCATTGGTCGCGCGTCGTCGTTTGCAGATTCTTCAAATCGTTCTGCGTAGTGGCGCCGGAGAAGATCAGGCGATCCTCGGCGCGCGTGGCGGCGACGTAAAGCAATCGCATGCTTTCAAACTGTTCGCGTCGCTGACCACGCTCGCGCAAGTATCCAAACGTTGCACCACGAGCAACGGTGCCGCGACCATCGGGCACCGCGACGCTGAATCCTTTGTGACGATCGAGAACAAATAACGAGTTGTCGCGTTCCGATGATTTGTACCGGTGCACATCCGGAATGATCACGACCGGAAACTCGAGGCCCTTCGCCTGATGAATAGTCATCAGTCGCACGACATTCGCCGTCTTGTCGATTTGTCCTTCAGTTTCACGGCCGCCGGCTTCTTCAAACTTTTCAACGTAATGAACGAAATCGCGAATCAGTTGGCCCGTCTTCTCGAACGCTTCCGCCAAACGAAAAAGCTTCTCAACATTCGAAATGCGATGCGCTCCGTCAAAGTTTGCGGCAATCACTGACAAGAAGTCCGTGGAGGAAACGGCGTGACGAAGCAGATCCGCAATCGTGTACCGATTTCTCCGATCCAGCATGTCACGCAGGAACGCGGCGACGCGATCGAGTTCGATGTGTTCTTCCTCATCAATGAACTGAATCTCGCGGTGCTTTCGGATGGCCTGCCAAAGATTGCGGCGGGCCAACTTCTTTCCATCCGTCAACTCGCCAATAAGAGGCGCCGAACGCAGCGCGAAAAGCGCGTTGTCTGAAATGCCGCACAGTGGCGAGCGCAGCACGGCGGCCAGCGCAATCTCGTCGGTCGAGTTATCGAGAAAACGCAGCAACTGCATCAGGTCGGTTACCTCTTCGCGCTGATAAAAGCCTTTGCCTTGCACCGTCAGGTAGGGAATTCCCGCGCGACGCAAGGCACTCTCGTAAATCCCGACTCCGGTGAGTGCGCGAAACAGAACTGCGATTTGGCCGTAGGTGACGTGGCACAGACTTCGGTCTGTGGTTCCGTTCTTAGACAGACTCAAGTCTGTGCCACTAACTAACGCTTCGATTCTTTCAACCAGCTGCGCGGCATCGCGCTGCCGCACATCTCGGCTTTCGAATCTTGTTTCTTCTTCGTCGTCAGCATCCGGGTTTGTGGTTTTGTTGTCGGGCACGATGCTGAGCAAAAACTCAACCAGCGGAGGCGCGTCGCGCGCGTCCCGTTCCGCGACGCTTGCTTCATGTTCTACATAGCCGAGCTGGCCCAGTTCTCTCGACTCGACGCCGGCAGGCGCACAAAAGACTTTGGCAAAGATGAAATTCAGCGTGTCGATCAGCGGCTTTTGACTGCGAAAATTCAGGTGCAGCGGCTGTTGAAATCCGCCGCCTTTCTCGATCTCGTCCGTCATCTCGCCAAACACGTCGACGTCAGCGCCGCGAAATCCATAGATGGATTGCTTGCGATCGCCGACGATAAAAAGATTCGCCCCGCGTCGCAGCCCAAGCTTCATCATCAGATCGCGCTGCAGACCGTTCGTGTCCTGGAATTCGTCAACCAGAAAATAGCGATAACGTTCGGAGATGCGCGTGAACAATTGCGGATGCTCATCGAGCAGTTTCAACGTGCGCAGTTGCAGGTCGTCAAAATCCAGAACAGACAATCGCTGCTTCTCTTCATCAAGACGCCGTTCGACGTCCTGCATGAGGTTCAGAACCGCGAGCGAATAGTCCTTTGCGAGCAGATCGAAGCCAAGACGCGGAAGTCGTCCGGCCAATCGATCATTCGTGTCATCGCCCCACAGAAGATCGTCGATTGCGACAATTTGTGGAATGACGTTTTTGGCGGGACGAATTTCGCGAAAGTCTTCGATCAACTGACAGTACTTCGCAATTGTTTGCTCGGTGGGTGGTTGCGCGACGATCGCGCGCACCTTCGGCCATTCAGCCCGCAGTTTGCTCTGCTTATTCTGCGATGCTGCTGTTCTCTGCCGAGACTGAAGCAACTCGCCCATTCGCGCGTCCAGTTCAGCAAACGTTGCCCCATAATCGTCCGCCACCGCATGATTCGCGATTGCCTGCTGTTTGATCGCAGAGAGCGCCAACCCCTCGCCGCGATATCTTCTGTATAGCTCAGCCAGCAGAGCTGAGAGCGTACCGCGACCGCCAATGCCCTGAGCCAACTTCACCACCTTGTCATTACTGTGATGAATCGCGTTGCTCAATGCGTCATCAACAACGGCCTCAAGCATCAGCGTCGATTGCTGCTCGTCGAGCAGCAGGAACTGCGGATCGATGTTCGCTTCGACAGGAAACTCGTGCAGCACCCGCGAGCAGAAACCGTGAATCGTCGTGATCACCGCGCCCTCAAGGGCTCGTTTATGCCGCAACCATCGCTGCCGCTCGGCGCCTGAGGTCGCGCGCAAGAGCGAATCGATTTCGCTGCGCACACGCTCGCGCATTTCGTTCGCCGCCCGATTCGTGAAGGTAATGGCAACCAAGTTATCGACTGAGACTTTCTGCGTGCGGAGGATGTGAAGATAACGTTCGACGAGAACTTTTGTTTTGCCGGCGCCCGGCCCCGCCGAGACGGACAAATGCCGGTCAAGAGTGTGCGCGGCGGTCGCTTGTTCGGGTTTGAGTTGGCGCGTTTGCGAGTTTTCCTTCATTCCACGAGCACCGAGAGACAAATTAAGTTGACCTAAAAGTTTTTGAGAGTCAAAGCTCAACGAGCCCGCTTTAGCGGGCGGCAGAATTTAGCCGATGGTGCAGCGAGCGAAGCGAGCGGAACCTTGGGTTTTACGCAAACAAACATTTGAGCCCGCTTTAGCGGGCGACAGAGTCGGCTAGTCTGTCGGCATGCTAAAGCGGGCTCTAACAAATCTAAAACCACTCAACCCCAGGGCTGCGCTTCGCTTGCCTAGGGCTAAATTCTGCCACCGGCTTCGCCGCTGGTTAACGATTACGTCAACGACGTTTTGAAATCTATTGACCCGGTGTGGCTTGTGCAGCTTCTGTGGCTTTGGGATCGAAGGGAGTTTCGATGAATTTCTTTGCGACCGACTGTGCGTTGTCGTAGTTGCTGCCCGTCTGCAGAGCTTTGTTGTATTCGAACACGGCCTTGTT
>Ga0157375_10001373_pt1 | contig 21024 bp, 14 predicted proteins | sample M35metaG_FD_115311 | JGI IMG/M metagenome (GOLD analysis project Ga0157375, IMG submission 115311) | Miscanthus rhizosphere microbial communities from Kellogg Biological Station, Michigan, USA - M3-5 metaG | ecosystem: Host-associated > Plants > Roots > Rhizosphere > Soil | place: USA: Michigan... | reverse complement strand
TGGTTAAACGCACCGATCTGGAAGAAGAAACCGTGAAAGAAGTGTTATCTATTCTGCAGGCTGAGTTTGAATAAACTAAATAAGCAAAATTAAAATCGTATTTTTGCAATATATTAAGCAGAGAAAGCAATAATAAATGTCAGAAGACAAAGGAATAAAATTAATAAAAGCAGTAAAGGAACTCAACATTGGTATGGGTACCATCGTCGATTTTTTAACCGCCAAAGGTTATAAAGTCGATAAGCAGCCTATGGCGATGCTTAGCGGTGATATGTATAACACCCTGTTGAAGGAGTTTGCTGCAGATAAAATTATTAAAGAAGAGGCCAAACAGATAAGTATCGGCAAAATCAGAAAGGAGGAGCCCGTTCATACTCCTGAGAAACCGGCTGAACAGCGCCGTTCGAGAGATTTTGAGAACGAAGAGATACTGATCAAAAATACTGGCCATTTTTCTACTCCGGTCGAAAAACCGAAGCCTGAGCCTGCCAAGGCCGAAGATCGTAACGACGTGAGCCTGCCAGGTGTAAAGATAGTGGGTAAGATTGACCTTAATGCGCCATATCGTGCCGAGAAAAAAGAAGAGCCGGTAGTTGCTAAAAAAGAACCGGAACCTGTTGAGGAACCGATAAAACCGGAGCCCAAAGAAGAGATAAAAGCAGCTCCTATTGCAGAAGTTGAACCGGAACCTGTTAAAGAACTGGTAAAACCGGTTGTTGAGAAACCTGCTGTAGAGGAAACTCCAGAAGAAGCCGAGCCGGAGAACGAGGTGATAAGAGCAAGGGCACAGCGTTTAAGCGGCCCTAATGTAGTTGGAAAGATTCAATTACCGGTAAATGAGCCAAAGCGCAGTCAGCCGGTAGCCTCGTCATCTAATGCCAATAGCGCCGCCGATCATAAACGCAAGAGAAAGCGTAAAGACAACCAGGGAGGCGGCGGCCAGCAACAAGGTGGCGGCAACAATCAGCAGCAGCAGCAACCCAGTGGAAACCCTAACCGCCCGGATTTCAGGAACAGGAGTCAGAATTCAGGAGGTAACCGGCCTGATTTTAGAAGAGGTGGCGGCGCCCCAACTCCGAAAGAAGAGCCTTCAGAAAAAGAAATACAAGACCAAATCAAGGCTACACTTGCCCGCTTAAGCGGTGCAGGTAAATCAGGTAAATTTGCGCAACGAGCTAAGTTCCGTCGCCAAAAACGTGATGACGTTGCTGCGAATGCCGAAGAACTGGCATTAGAACAGGAGCTGCAATCGAAAGTATTGAAGGTAACCGAGTTTGTTACCGCAAACGAGTTAGCTTCGATGATGGATGTTTCTGTTACACAGATCATATCTACCTGTATGAGCTTGGGGATGTTCGTATCCATCAATCAAAGGCTCGATGCTGAAACTTTAACCATTGTAGCCGACGAGTTTGGATACCAGGTTGAGTTTGTGAAACCGCAGGATGAAGAAGCTAACCTGGACACTCCGGATGATCCGTCAGACCTGGTGCCACGTGCTCCGATTGTGACCATTATGGGCCACGTTGACCACGGTAAAACCTCATTACTTGATTTTATACGTAAAACTAACGTAATAGGCGGCGAAGCAGGTGGTATTACTCAGCACATTGGCGCTTATGAAGTGACTTTGCCCGATGATAAAGGGAAAATAACTTTCCTTGATACGCCGGGCCATGAGGCATTTACAGCTATGCGGGCCAGGGGCGCCCAGGTGACCGATATTGTAATTATTGTGATTGCAGCTGACGATAGTGTGATGCCACAAACACGTGAGGCAATCAACCACGCGCAAGCAGCGGGTGCACCTATTATTTTCGCATTCAACAAAATTGATAAACCCGGTGCCAACGCCGATAAGGTTCGCGAGCAATTATCAGCAATGAACATTTTGGTTGAGGAATGGGGCGGTAAATATCAGTCGCAGGAAATATCGGCCAAAACAGGTTTGAATGTGGATAAGCTTCTCGAAAAAGTATTACTCGAAGCAGAATTGCTGGAGCTTAAAGCTAATCCTGACAAACGCGCGATAGGTACCGTTATCGAAGCTGCTTTGGATAAAGGCCGCGGTATTGTAACTACTATATTAGTACAGGCAGGTAAACTTAAAGTAGGCGACCCGATCTTGGCCGGTTGCTACAGTGGCCGTGTAAAGGCATTGACTAATGAGCGTGGCCAGCGTGTTGATTCTGCAGGACCGTCAACTCCTGTACAGGTATTGGGTATGCAGGGTGCACCAACAGCAGGCGATAAGTTTAATGTGCTTGAAAGTGAAATTGAAGCACGTGAGATTGCTAATAAACGTATGCAATTGCAACGCGAACAGGGTTTACGTACGCAGAAACATATTACACTGGATGAAATCGGTCGCCGTTTGGCTGTGGGCAACTTTAAAGAGTTGAACATTATAGTTAAAGGTGACGTGGATGGCTCAATCGAGGCGTTGTCCGACTCTTTACTGAAACTTTCTACCGAGCAGATACAGGTAAATATTATTTCAAAAGCAGTGGGACAGATCTCCGAATCGGATGTATTGCTGGCTTCGGCGTCCGATGCTATCATAATCGGTTTCCAGGTACGCCCATCAACCGGTGCGCGTAAACTGGCCGAACAAGAACAGATCGATATCAGGCTTTATTCAATTATCTACGATGCGATAAACGAAATCAAGGCAGCTATGGAAGGCATGCTTGCCCCTACATTTGAAGAGAAGATCGTTGCTAACGTTGAGATACGTGAAACCTTCAAGATCAGTAAAGTGGGTACCATTGCAGGTTGTATGGTGCTGGACGGCAAAATTACACGCAATAGCAAAATCCGTATTGTACGAGAAGGTGTTGTAATCTACACCGGTGAACTGGCTTCCTTAAAACGTTTTAAAGATGATGTTAAGGAAGTAAATGCAGGCTATGAGTGCGGTTTAAACATCCAGAACTTTAACAACATCGAAATAGGCGATATTGTGGAGGCTTATGAAATAGTAGAAGTTAAGCGTAAGCTTTAATATATACTTCCCGAAAAGTTAAGAGGGCTCACTGATTATCGGTGAGCCTTTTTGTTTAATGATGTTTTTTTAGCATATGATGATGCCGTTTTATGCTATGATGCCTTTTATGTTGATGCACAGACTGTGCATTTGCAGCCTGATAGCTGAATGTCGCTAACAACACGATCGCCAATATTTTTAAAGTTTTCATAAATATTAGGTTTGAAATCGATTTAAACCAATACAATATAAACAATTAGTTTTAGACGAAATAGACAATGTAATTATTGTAATATCAATTATTTATTGATTCGCAGTAACAAGATTGCTACAAACGGGACTAATCAGTAAGTATTTGAACTAAACATTTGGTTTGTAACTAAAACGGTTGTAAATTCCAGCCACTTTGCCTTAAGCATCTAAACCGATATTTAATGAAAAAGCATATCCTGAGAATACATTTTTTTTGTTTTTTAAGCATTTTTTTTATCAGCAGATCATTTAGTCAGGCAGCATACTCAGATAGCATCAATTCACAACAAACAGTTTCACATTTTTACAAATCAATCGGTGAGGAGTCAAGATTGTATAATGGGCATGAGTATCAGCCTTATGATCCTCAAATAAAAAATAGTGCGCTTTTCCCTTACGATGCCAAAACCTGGGCTGCCGGCGACATTAATTACGATGATGTATCGTACAACAATGTGCCCATGATGTACGATGTTTACAAAGACGCCGTTGTTGTGCTTTTGTATAACAAATTTTCGATGTTCAGTTTATTAAGCAACCGGGTGCGCGATTTTGCCTTTTTGAACCACCGTTTTATCAGGCTCGATGCTGACCAAATCAGTGATAACCAAGTGGGCCTGACGACTGGCTTTTATGAGCAACTCTATACCGGAAAAATAGAAGTACTTGCCAAAAGAAGTAAGACTATTCAAACTTCAATAAATATTGCGACAACCCCCGAAACCTACTTTTATGAAAAGAATAATTATTATCTGAAGAAAGGTAATGCCTATTATAAGATCGGCAGTAAAAGCTCTATTTTAAAAATATTGAAAGATAAGAAAAGTGAACTTCAGAAATATCTTAAACAAAATAGTATCAATTACAAGGATAACCCGGAAGATGCAATGGCCAAAATAGCATCATATTACGATCGTTTAACCAACTAGCATGCTGTGTTTTAGGAAGTTCACTATAAGCTACAAAAACAGGCTGGAAAACTAACATATTATAAAAGCTATTATTGACCCGGTATTCTAATGAAGAAAATTTGCCTTTTAGTCTTGTGCATTTTTGCTTTCTTTAAATTGGCAAACGCCCAGGACAAGGAAGAAAAATTAATAAGTGTCGACTTCCATTCGGCTAATATCCAACACTTCGCTGATGATTTGCAGTCAAAAACCGGATGCCGTTTTTATTACGAGCAGGCACAATTTGATAGTTTGAAAGTTACCCTACAGGCAACTAACAGAACGCTTTCGGCTGTTTTATATATGGTTTTTGATAAAACAGATTATCATTTCTCAATTGTTGGCCAGAATGTTTTTTTAACAAAGAGCCGCGAACTGCGACCCAATCTGGCTGCGGGCTTCTTTTCACCCGCTCCCACTACTACGGAACAAACTCCTCAGGCGGTGGTAGATTATTCGGAAGAGAAAATGGCAAAAGTACCAGAGGCGACCACAGAAAACAAAATATATGAAATTGGCCTCAGGACAAGCAACTTAAAGGGCACGGCAAATTTGGCCGGCTATGTAAAAAATGCCAAATCAGGTGAAGGGATAATCGGGGCAAGTATCTACAATCCGGACACTAAAATCGGCATCGCTACCGACCAGTTCGGATATTACTCGCTTACCTTGCCCAAAGGCAGGCAAACGCTGGTGATCAAAGGATTGGGGATGAAGGATACACGCAGAAAGATTATATTGTATTCGGACGGAAAGCTAAACATCGAGCTGCAGGAACAGGTTACCTCGCTGAAAGAAGTAAAGATATCGGCGGAGAAAGTAGCCAATGTCAGGAGCGTACAGATGGGGGTAAACAAACTAGATATAAAAAGCATTAAACAGATCCCGACAGCCTTTGGGGAGGCAGATGTATTAAGGGTAGTGCTGACCCTTCCCGGCGTACAATCGGTAGGCGAGGCTACCACAGGCTTTAACGTAAGAGGCGGTTCGGCCGACCAGAACTTAATTTTGCTGAATGACGCCACTATTTATAACCCCTCGCACTTCTTCGGCTTCTTTTCGGCCTTTAACCCGGATATTGTAAAAAATATCGAACTGTATAAAAGCACCATCCCGGAGAAATACGGAGGCCGGCTGTCCTCGGTACTCGATGTCACGGACAGGGAGGGAAACAAAAAGAAATTCACTGGCACTGCAGGTATTGGTCTGCTAACCAGCAGGCTGAACGTTGAAGGACCAATCATTAAGAATAAGACCTCGTTTATCTTCGGAGCAAGGACCACCTATTCTGACTGGCTGCTGAGCTTGCTGCCAGAGGCATATAAACACAGCTCCGCCTCGTTCTATGACGGTAACCTGGATATCACCCACCAGATCAATGATAAAAACAGCCTCTATCTGACCACCTACCTGAGTCAGGACAAGTTCAGACTTAACAGTGATACCGCCTATGGCTACAGCAACAAGAACGCTAACATCAAGTGGAAGCACAGCTACAGTAACAAGCTGTACAGCGTATTCATGACAGGGATAGACGACTACCGGTATGATGTATCCAGTTCGGCCAACCCCGTGAATGCCTACAAACTGAACTTCTCGGTAAGACAATATGACCTGAAGGCGGATTTTAATTATTACCTGAACCCGAAGAACACAATGAACTTCGGACTAAGTTCAATCTACTATAAGCTAAATCCGGGAGACAATGAACCGAATAGCTTACGATCCCTGTTGGCGCCCGACCGAGTTCCCATGGAGCAGGCACTGGAGAGCGCACTGTACCTGGGCGACAAATATGATGTGACGCCAAAGCTGTCTATTAGTGCAGGTATCCGATATTCGCTGTATGCTTACCTTGGCCCGCAGACGGTGGTCCACTATGCGCCAAATTTGCCGAAGGAAAGTGGGAACATTTTGGACAGCACAACCTACACCAAAAACAAGGTGATTAACACATACAGTGGACCGGAGATCAGGCTGTCAGCAAGATATACCATCGGTGATAACACCTCGGTCAAGGCATCTTACAATACGCTGAGACAATACATCCATTTACTGTCGAACACGACAGCGATCTCGCCGACAGACATCTACAAGCTGAGTGACCCGAATATCAAACCGCAGTTTGGCAAACAGGTCTCGCTGGGCCTGTATCATAACAACCAGGCAAATACGATAGAAATGTCGATAGAGGGGTATTACAAATGGATCAGTGATTATCTGGATTACAAGAGCGGGGCAACGCTGATATTGAACCATCACATCGTGCAAGATGTAATCGAGACACAGGGGAAAGCCTATGGCGTGGAGTTTCTGGTGAAGAAAACAGCGGGTAAACTGAATGGCTGGCTTAGCTATACTTACTCAAGAACGTTCCTGCGGCAAAACGATCCGGATGCAGGAGAGCTGATTAATGGCGGAGCTAATTACCCCGCAAATTATGATAAACCGCATTCGGTTAATTTCACGGGGAATTATAGGTTTAGTCATCGGTTCAGTGTTTCTCTTGACGTCACTTATAGTACTGGCCGGCCTATCACGTTACCAATAGCTAAATATGAATACGCCGGATCGGAAAGGGTATTCTATTCAGATAGGAATGCTTATCGTATCCCTGATTATTTCAGGACGGATTTTTCAATGAATATAGAAGGTAATCATAAGGTGCATCAGCTAACGCATAACTCGTGGACGATAGGCGTATATAACCTAACCGGCCGTGCTAATGCTTATTCAACCTTCTTTAGTGAACAGGGAGGAGCCATTAATGGTTATCAGCTTTCAATATTTTCAAAACCAATTCCATTTATTAATTATAACATCAGGTTTTAATAATGAAGTATCTCTATTTATATACAATCGTTTTACTTGCGATAATACCTGCAAGTTGTAAAAAACCTTATAACCCTAAGGTTGCTGCCGTACAAAGTAATTATTTGGTAGTTGAAGGGGTGATAAATAGCGGGCAAGATGCTACAGTTATCCATTTGAGCAGGACAGTAGCTTTATCGGATTCAATGAAGGCAATTCCGGAATGGGGTGCCCAGGTTACAGTGGAGAGTGATCAAAATGCAATTTATCCTTTACAGGAAATAGGAAATGGGGAATATGCGTCGCCGACTTTAAACCTTGATCAAACGGGTAAGTATCATTTGCATATAAAAACAAAATCCGGCAAAGAATATATTTCAGACTCTGAACCGGTAAAAACTAATCCTCCTATTGACAGTGTCGGCTTTTTTACGCAGAGCAGCAGGATACAATTATATGTAAATACTCATGATCCAAATAATAGCACCCGCTATTATCGATGGGACTATGCCGAAACCTGGAATTTTCATGCCAGATATTATTCGTCATACATTACAGATGGAAAAGAATTAAATGTTCGAACGCCAGAGCAGCAAATCTTCACCTGTTTTGCGAACAATAGCTCCCATGAGATAGTTTTGGCGTCTTCAGCCAAATTAACAGCTGATGTAATTTATCAAAACGTGTTGACACAAGTGGCATCGACATCCGAAAAGCTGGAAACCAAATACAGTATCCTCGTAAGGCAATATGCTTTAACTAAGCAAGAGTATAATTTTTGGCAAAACCTTAAAAAGAATACGGAACAATTAGGTAGTATTTTTGATGCCCAACCATCTGAATTGCCAGGTAATATTCATTGTACTACTGACCCATCAGAACCAGTGCTTGGTTATGTAGGGGTCACTAACATTCAGCAAAAAAGAATATTTATTAGCAAAGACCAACTGCCACCAACATGGAAGGCAGGCTATCCATATCAGTGCGGCTTAGATAGTATGTTTCTTCATTCCTTTACCGGTGAAAATCAGGTGGCTTCGTTTTTAATTCCACTTGGAAGCAGGCAGTTTGCTATATCACCCTTTACTGATCAGCGGGGCAGTTTGCTTGGCTACCTTTCTGCTGATGCTGAATGTGCTGACTGCACGATAAGGGGTACCACCACAATACCTGCATTTTGGAAATAAAGTAAAACAAGAAACAATGAGCAATAAATTGTTTGGTTGGCTAAACTATAACATATAAAAGAATGGCAATCGTACTCAGAAATATAATATGGAGTCTTTTATTGACAACATTTGCCACATTAAATTCACAGGCTCAACTGTTGAATGAGGTGCAGAGCAGTTTTAAAAACTATAGTCAGGATGCGCCGCAGGAAAAGGTATTTGTTCATACCGACAAGGGGGCCTACCTTACAGGCGAGATACTTTGGTTTAAAGTATATGTGGTAGATGGCAGTTATCATAAGCCGATTGATCTCAGTAAAGTTGCTTATGCTGAGGTTCTGGATGATGCACTGAATCCCGTAATGCAGGCTAAGGTAGAATTACATAATGGTGTAGGAAGTGGGTCGTTGTATATTCCCGTTACATTGAAAAATGGCAATTATCATTTGAGAGCATACACCAACTGGATGAAAAATTTCAGCCCCGACTTTTATTTTGATAAAAAGATAACCATTGTTAACCCACAAAGGGCCCCAGTTTTAGCCAAAAGCAATACAACTGATTTAGATATCCAGTTTTTCCCTGAAGGTGGTGACCTGGTGAACGGTATAACCAGTAAAGTAGGTTTTAAAGCCGTTAACAAAAGTGGGATGGGAATTGATTTCATTGGCGCTTTGATCGATCAAAAAAACGATACCATAGCGAAGTTTCAGCCATTAAAATTCGGCATGGGCAATTTTTCATTTACCCCTGTTGCTGGCAATACCTATAAAGCAGTTCTCAAAATGGGTAGTACATTAATTGTAAAAGACATGCCAACAATTAATGAAAAAGGATATGTAATGACGCTAGCCGATAGCAGGCCTGATAAATTGCAGATAACGGTAAATAGCAATGTTGTAAGTTCTGATGGGTCGGTTTACCTGTTTGCGCACACCAGACAGGTTGTAAAAATAGCACAGAGGGCTCCTGTAGTTAACAATACAGCCACTTTTATTATCGACAAATCGGTTTTGAATGAAGGCATATCACAGTTAACGATTTTTGACGGAGACAAGCATCCCGTAGGCGAACGTTTGTATTTTAAACGCCCGGCCAAAAACCTGTTGATCGAGGCTTCTTCGGATCAGCAAAATTACGGCAACCGTAAAAAGGTTAATATTTCGCTGGCGGCCAAAGATCAGTTGGGCAAGCTGCTGAATGCTAACCTGTCTGTGTCGGTGTATCATCTCGATGCTTATCAGACTCTTGAACAGGGTGATATAGCAAGCTACTTCTGGCTAAGCTCAGATCTACGCGGCCATATAGAATCGCCGGAATATTATCTCAAAAATAATACAGCCGAGGCGGCTGAAGCTGCAGATAATTTGATGCTTACCCAAGGATGGCGTCGATTTCAATGGAACGAGGTATTAAAAAACAAGCCTGCTTTATTCGGTTTTTTGCCCGAATATAACGGTCATATGGTTACCGGTAAAATCATTAACACAACTACTAATGAGCCTGCATTGGATGTGATTGCCTATTTTTCTGTTCCGGGCAAACGGGTGCAATTGTTTACTGCAAAGAGCGATAGTTTGGGTCATATCCTATTTAATACCAAAGATTTGTATGGGCCGGAAGAAATTGTTGTCCAAGCAGACTCCCATCGTGATACGACTTATCATATAGATATTCAAAACCCTTTTTCGGAACAGTTTTCAAAGCTGCCCTTACCACCCTTTGAACTTACATCAGATATGCAAAGGCCACTTGAACGGCAAAACATAGCGATGCAAGTGCAAAATATCTATGCCGGAAGTAAGACCAGGCAATTTTACGAGCCTCATGTAGACAGCACTGGTTTTTATGGCAAGCCAGATAAGGTTTACAGGCTTGACGACTATACCCGCTTTACCACGATGGAAGAAGTATTGCGTGAATACATCAGAGAGGTGAACGTATTTCACCCTCATAAAACATTCCAGATAAGGGTTATAGACGACAAAGGCTTTTTGGACAGTGATCCGTTGGTGCTGCTTGACGGCATACCCATATTTGACATGAATAAAGTGATGGCCATAGATCCGCTTAAAATAAAAAGGCTTGATGTAATAAAGGACCGATATTTCTGGGGGCCATCAGATGCAGAAGGGATATTGAGCTATGCCAGCTACAAATCTGATCTTGCCGGTGTGGAAATAGATCCCCATGCTGTGGTGATGGATTACGAAGGAATGCAGCTGCAACGGGTATTTTATTCGCCGGTTTATGATACGGACGCCCAGGTTGCGAGTCACATGCCGGATTTCAGAAACTTGTTATACTGGGGGCCAACTATAAAAACAAATATCAGTGGCGAAAGCCAGGTAACGTTTTATACTTCGGACGAGGAAGGCAAATATGTAGCAGTTATACAGGGCATAACGGCAGATGGAGAATCCGGCAGTCAAAGCTTTACTTTTGATGTAAAAAAATAATAGAAGCTACCAAAGTTTACAGTCTATTTAAAAACCGGACAAAGATATACTTTCCGGCTTTCGCCCATTATTAATTGTTGATTATCTTTATAATAAGCGCTTGTAATATCTTTAACTGAATCCTGGGTCGCGTAGTGAATACCCACCATACTGGTGAGCGAATAAATGAGGTTCTGGGAAGACACTTTTGCGTCTTTATGCTGCAACAAATTTGATATTTTATCGGGATACTTTGCTTTCAATTTTGGCGAGTACCATATAAAAAGAGGTACCTGGGCTATATATTTGGTAGGTGGTGCCCCCTGGTGATGAGATGTTAATCCTCTGCTATCGTCCATTAAATCCTCGCCATGGTCGGAAATGTAAGTAACGGACGCGAATGCATTTTGTTTATCTGCCAGGCTGATAACACTATCAATTACCGCATCAGTATAACCTATGCTATTATCATAACTGTTTATCAGAACATTCTTGAATTTCTTGTTAGTCATTTTAGTATTGATGGTTTTATTGCTTGGCTTGAATATGTCGAACTTTTCAGGGTACCTTGCGCTGTAACTATAATGGCTGCCTAACCCGTGAATAACAATGAATTTTTTATCCTCGGGCTGGCTCAATATCTTTCTCAGCGTATCTACCAACTGCATGTCCATAACCACATTTTTAGTGGACCTAAAATCGGTCAGTAAATAATACCCTTTTTGGGATTCCAATGAGTGCACTTTGAAATAACCTAAATAATCTGTCTGATTGGTAATCCAATACGAATTAAAACCAGCCTCGTTGAATGCCCCGGTAATGCCCTTGCGATGAAAATTTGATTCATAATTGTTCGCGCCAACTCCAGTTAAAAGCAAAGGAACAGCCCATTCTGTCATAAATCCCCCAGATGCTACGTTGCTGTAGGATACCAGATTTTGCCGCTTTGATAGGTAGGGCGAAGTGTTTCTGGAATAGCCATTAATGGCCCAATGATCATAACGGCTGCTTTCGCCAATAATTAATATATGGACTTGTTTATCTTTAATTGAAGTATCCTGCCAGCTATGAAAGCTAAAGTTTTTGCGCTCGCTTTCGCCTTGCTTTACAAATTTATCCTGGTATAAAACGTTGACAATTCCACTTACTACGTTGCCGGGAAATATATCGTACAGGGCGTCTTTTATGTTTTCAGAATAACTAACGTTGTGGTCATAAATGGGCAGCGGCGATATAGCCAAAGCCATTAGTGAAACGGTAGAAATGTACACCGTTTTTTTGGTGTTAATCGTATTAGGAACTCTTCTGTATAAGAAATAAAGAACTGATAAGTACAAGCTCATGAAAATAGTCAGCACCACTAAATAATTTCGTAGTAGTTCCAGGGCCTCATTTCTGTTGGTGTTTATGATCATCAGAATAGTTGCCTCCGACATTTCGGAACGGAAGTATAAGATGTATGCCAGGTTGAATGGAACTGCCAAAATTATGGGGATCAGAAAAATTAAATAAAGCCTTAAATGTTTTCTGAACAGAAAAATTGGCATGAGAAAAATCAGTACACCGAAAGAGAACGTAAATACCCCTTTAAAAAACTGGTGGCGCAATAAATTAAAGAGTAATTCGGAGAGCGGGATTACTGATATGATTAATAAAAATGGAATAATAGACGATGCATTCCCCCGTGGGAATACACGGTTTATAGTTGGTTGCATATTAGGGGAATATTACTAAAATGTTAATTGAATATAAACAAATATCGCGCCAGCAACCCAATTCCCCAATGGTTTGTGGGGATCCGGCAAAGCTTCTATTTAAAAGCCGGGCAAGGATAAACCTTCCGGCTTTCACCCAATATTAGTTGTTGATTATCTTTATAATAAGCGCTTGTTAGATCTTTAAGTGAATCCTGGCTCGGGTAGTGGATGCCAACCATGCTGGTTAAGGAGTAAATCAAATTCTGCGAGGATACCTTTGCATCTTTGTGTCGGGATAAGTTTGATATTTTTTCAGGATATTTGGCTTGCAGTTTTGCCGAATACCAAACAAAAAAGGGCACGTGTGCAACGTATTTGGTTGGCGGCGATCCCTCGTGGTGCGAAGTTAATCTCCTGCTGTCATCCATTAGGTCCTCGCCATGATCAGAAATATAAGTGACCGAGGAAAATGCATTTTGTTTGTCTACCAGGCTGATAACGCTGTCAATTACCGCATCTGTATAGTAAATACTATTATCATAGCTGTTGATCAGCACATTCTTGAATTTCCCGTCAGTCAATTTTGTAGTGATCGATTTATTGCTTGGCTTGAATTTGTCGAATTGATCGGGATACCTTGCACTATAACTGTAATGGCTGCCTAAACTGTGTACAGTAATGAATTTCTTATCGCCGGGCTGGCTCAATATTTTTTTCAGCGTATCAACCAGTTGCATATCCATTACCACATTTTTGGTAGATCTGAAATCAGTTAGCAAATAATATCCTTTTTGCGCTTCTAATGAGTGCACTTTGACGTATGCCCAATAGTCTATCTGGTTGGTGATCCAATAAGATTGAAATCCAGCCTCATTGAACGTGCCGGCAATTCCTTTGCGGTGAAAATTTGATTCGTAATGATCAGCTCCTACTCCAGTCAGAAGCAGGGGAACGGCCCACTTCGTCATAAATCCTCCAGCGGCAACATCGCTGTAAGACAAAAGATTTTTTCTCTTTGATAAATTGGGAGACGTGTTTCTGGAATAACCATTAATACCCCAATGATCATAGCGGCTGCTCTCGCCAATAATTAATACATGGATCTGCTTATCCTTAATGGAAGTATCTTGCCAGCTATGATAGTAAAAGTTTTTGCGCATGGTCTCGCCTAGCCTGATGAATTTATTCTGGTATATAACATTTGCGATGCCTCTTACTACGTTGCCCGGGAATATGTCATATAGTGCATATTTTACATTTTCAGAATAACTGACATTGCGGTCATAGATGGGAAGCGGGGATATGGCTAAAGCCATTAATGCAACACAAGAAACATAAACCGTCTTTCTGGTATCAGTCGTATTCGGAACCCTGCGGTATAACAAATAAAGAACAAATAAATATATCGCTATAAAGGCGATCAGCACAGGCAAATAATTCCGTAATAATTCTAAAGCCTCGTTATAATTAGTGTTTATAATCATCAGAATGGTTGCTTCCGACATTTCTGAATGAAAATATAAGATATAGGCCAGGTTGAATGGAACGATTATTAGGATAGGTATCAGGAACATTAAATAAAGCCTTAAGTGTTTCCTGAACAGAAAAAGTGGCATAAGAAAGATCAGCATCCCAAAAGTGAATGTCAATATCCCCTTCACATACTGATAACGCAGGAAATTGTACAATAATTCAGAAAGAGGAATTACTGATATAATTAATAAAAACGGGATAATAGACGAGGTGTTTCCCCCCGGAAACATCCGGTGTATAGTCGTATGCATGTTATGAAAACATTAACATGATATTATTAAAATGTAAACAAATTGTAATTGTTTGATAAATATGGAGAAATAATTGGTGGGCTGGTAATATGCTGACTAACAGTTAAAATTGTAAAATGGGATACAAATCCAACAGGGTTTTAGTGGCACTATGCTATTAACATTAAATGTGCTTAAATACTCTATCGAAGGGGGATCTTTGAGAAAGATTAGAATGGCATTAAAAATGATTAACGACTAAACTGCGCCTTCATTTTTTTGTCTAACCCTTGAAAACAAAAATTAAAATTCTGTTCTAAAAGTCATGAAAAGGTTATTTAAATACGCTTCGGTATTCGCGCTGGCAGGGTTTCTTTCGCTGGCATTAATTTCTACAGCTAAAGCACAGCGTGGGTTTCACAGCGGTGGCGTCGGCGTTGGAGTAAGCATTGGTGGTGGTACCGGCTTCCGCGGTGGGGTTGGTTTGGGTTTTCGTACCGGTGTTTATAACAGTGAATACTATAATAATCCGGGAGTCGGTTTCCGTATAGGGTATTTGCCGCATGGTTATTATCCTTTCTACTACGGCCCTGACCTCTATTATTACTATGGTGGTGTATTTTACAGACCATATGATGGTGGCGGATACGAAGTTACTGTTCCCCCTGTGGGTGCCGAGGTACCAGCTTTGCCAAAAGGTGCAAGCTCAATTGTGATAGATGGACAGCAATATTATGAGTTTGACGGAGTTTACTATCAGGCTATAGTTAATGATAAAGGCAAAACGGTATACGTAATCGCCGGTAAAAACGGTGTATTAAATACCGATGGCAACGATGGTGCCGTAGATAATCCTCCTGCTCCGGAAGTTGGGGATGTGGTAAATCAATTGCCTGATGATTGCCGCAAGGTGAAACTGAATGGTAGGAAATATTTTGTATCACCTGATGGTATTTACTATGAAGAGTTTACCGATAACAATAATGTGAGGGCATACAGAATTGCCAGTATCCCGATGGATGACGAAAAGCAAAATTAATTTCATCTGCATATGTACAAGGAGCCGGGCATTTGTTCTGGCTTTTTTGTTTTCTTACTATCTTAAAATAATTAACCAGGACACAAATAAACCTTTTAAATCGTTCATAGTCTATAAGATGTTATACTCAGGAAAAGAGATTATGAAAAGATGGTTTAAATATATGTCAGCGCTTGCATTTACAGGATTGCTGACAATCGCATTGATCGCTACAGCGGGCGCACAGCATCGTGGCGGTGGCGGTCACGGTGGAGGTGGCTTTCATGGCGGTGGTGGAGGCGGTTTTCACGGTGGTGGCGGCGGTGGCGGCTTTCACGGCGGCACCGGCTTTCATGGCGGAGGATTTAGCGGAGGCGGCTTCCGGGGTGGAAGTGGCTCCCACGGCAGCAGCGGTTTTCACGGAGGTGGATATTCCGGCGGTGGATTCCGGGGAGGAAGTGGTTTCCATGGAGGTGGCGGTTTCCGTGGTAATGCAGGTGTTCATGCTGGTCCATCCTATCGTGGTTCATTTAGTTCAAGGCCAGGCATGGCTTATCGTGGCGGTGTAAGAGGCGGTGCAGGCGTAAATAGTTATCGGGGCGGCTATCGAAGTGCGTATGGTTATCGGGGTGGTTACGGTTACAGGGGCGGTGCCTACTACCATGGCGGCAGGTATTACGGGGCTTACCGTGGCGGTTTTTATCGCGGCCACTATTATGGATATCATGGTTACTATGGCCCCGGCTTTCGGTTTGGCTTTGGATGGGGCTATCCAAGCATTGGGTTTTACTTAGGGGCATTACCTTATGGATATTATCCTTTCTATTGGAATTCATATCCATATTATTACTACGGAGGTACCTTTTACAGGCCATACAATGGCGGATACGAAGTGGTAGTGCCACCAATAGGTGCTGCAGTTCCTTCGTTGCCATCAGGTGCTGAACCGATTACAATTGATGGCATACTCTACTATGAATATAACGGGGTGTACTACCAGGAAAGCCAGGATGAAAACGGGCGTACCATATACATAGTTGCCGGTAAAGACGGTGTGTTAAATACTGATAACGCGAATGCGACTATAGATGATCAACCGATGTCGGATAACGATGATCCTATTATGGATAACAGTGGTGCCGACAACCAATCGGATAACACGGCTTATACGACCAATGTAAAAGTGGGTGATATTGTAGATCAGTTGCCTGAGGATTGCCGCAAGGTTACCCTGCATAACAAGAAGTTCTATGTATCGCCTGATAATATTTTTTACGAAGAATTTAAAGATGCTGATGGTACCGGATATCGTGTTGCAAGCGTACCAGGAGCGAATGATTGAGTGATTGTCAAACATGTCTAAATGGAAAGCCCCCGATTTATCGGAGGGCTTTTTTTGTTGATTTGACGTCCTTAAAAAAGGTCATTAGTGTGGATTTTAAGCTTTTTTAATGGGTGCTGATACTTCAAAATGATTGCACAATGCTATTTAGCCCATTGGCATCGGCTTTGCCTCTTTTTATGTGAATGTATCCGGAAAATGAAAATCCTACACCGCATATTTTTAATTGCTCTTGTTTTCATGCTTACGATAAGCGTAGCCTGCCACACCCGGAATAAAACAAAAAAAGGTGCGGCCATTGGTGCAGGAACAGGCGGCATAGTTGGTGGTTTTATTGGTAAATCCGCAGGCAATACGGCTTTGGGTACTCTAATAGGCGGGGCAGTTGGCGGAACAGCAGGAGCTTTTATTGGCCGCAATATGGATCAACAGGCCGACGAATTAAAACACACCATACCCGGAGCCACGATAACACGCCAGGGCGAGGGTATCATTGTAAATTTTGATTCAGGTATTTTGTTTGATCGTGGTAAAGCGGATATAAAATCAGAGGCGCAAACTAATCTTCAAAATCTGGCAGCTTCATTGGGAAAAAATCCTGAAACAGATATACTAATCATCGGTCATACCGATAATACTGGTGAAAGTGATAATAATATTGACCTATCGGTACGTCGCGCAGCCGCCGTAAAAGCTTATCTTGTATCAAATCAGATAAAAGCAGTACGCCTAAAAATCGATGGGCGAGGTGCAACAGAACCTATAGCCGATAATAGCACGGTTTCGGGTCGCGCCTTGAACAGGCGGGTCGAGATTGTTATAGTTGCAAACAATAAATTGAAAAAGCAGGCTAAAGAGAAGGGAGATAGCGATTGATTTAATTAATGAACGCCGAATTCTGAATTTCGAATGATGAAGTAAATGTCATATCCTGAAAAAATGGATAAGACGAGAACTTCGGTATTCAAAATATTGGGATTTTAAAGCAAAATAAAAGCCCCCTCACTCTTGCAGTTTGGGGGCTTTCAACCTAAACCTTATCACAATTAAACCGGCAAGAATGCCAGTTCACATAAAGTATTACAATTACTATACCAATAATTCCCCGCCAATATCATTTTTATATTATATGCCTAAATTGACTTTTTGATAAAATGTTGGTGTAAACACAGTGTGTTATTTTCTTTACATTAGTGTTTCCTTTGTAGTACACTTTTGCCTTGTTATACCTGTTTTGATACATCTTTTCTGCGCAACCAGCCATCAAAAAGAAATAAACCAAGCACGGTGTCAAAAAACAGAAATCCCTCCAGCACCGGTTTGCTCAGGTAATTTTTTATGTCAGGAAGTCGCAGGCTGTCAGGCACATGTCCTGAAATATTGACAGGTGTCAGGTGCACGGTTGACAGCATATAGATCAGCAAAAGCGCGATGCTAACAATAAAAAACCCCGAAATACTTTTAATTACCCGCTTGTTAATCCCTGCTTTTAATGGCTGCTGTGCATGCTCGGCGCGAATAGCTTCCATAACATTAAAGGTAAATGCCATCGGCGGTTCATCCGGCTCCATTTTCGAAAACTCCTGGTTCAGGGCCAGTAGCTCTTCATATTTGCGGCGATAAACCTCGTCCTGCGCAATGAGTATCTTGATGGCTTTCCTTTCCTCATCTGAGCAGGTGCCATCGATATAGTTCCAAAGTTTTTCTTCTATCGTATTCATATCAATTCTTTCACCTCATGCTTTAAATTATGCTCCAGCTTTTCCTTCAAACGCTGCCTTGCCCTGAATAGTTTAACTTTAACCGTATTAGGCTCAACACCTAATGTTTTACCTATTTCGTCAAGCGATTGCTCACCCATATAAAACAGGGTGATGATCGCAGCATCATCAGGCATTAATTGCGTTATAGCCTGATTCAGATAATACGACCTTGATTTATTCTCGGCCGAATTAATATCATGCGCCGATGAGCTATTCTCTAACTGAATATAAGTATTTTCATCGTCAATGGAGTCGGTGTCAACCCTTTTCTTCCGCAAAAAAGTCATGGCGGTAGTGTAAACAATACTATACAGCCAGGTACTGAATTTCGACTGCCGTTGAAATGCTGATAACGAGCGGTAGGCTTTAATAAAACAGTCCTGGGCAATCTCTTCGGCGTCCTCGCGGTTTTTTGCAAAACGCAGGGCGAGCGTAAAGACGAAACGCTGATGCCGTTTTACAAGGTCGGCATAAGCCGCCTGGTTCCCGGCCAGTGTCTGGTCTATCAGTTCTATATCCGAAAGCTTGCTCTGCATTGTATACAACCTCTCTGACTGCCCCGCGGTTGTTTAGGTTACAGCCTTAATGTAAATATAGTTCTTATTCTATAGAAATATTTATGGTATAGTAGCAGGTGGTAGCTATACTGATAATATATAAAAATCTTCCGACTGCTACTGTAACTGCCACTCAAAACGCGCACAAATTTTTTTCAGAAGAACTGTAACCTCCTAAAAAACCATGTCGTCATAGCTTACAAATACACCGATAGGATGATTTGAAAAACGAAAAATTAGTAACTTAAAAAATTAAATATCATGGATAATATGGATACCGGAAATTTAGGAATAATGGCAGGCATCATTATTTCGCTCGGCTTCTTCGGAATGATCTTTGGGGTTATTTACCTCTATAAAAGAGAGCGAATGGCAATGATAGAGCGCGGAATGGACCCACGCAGATATAAACCGCAGTCTGCACCTTATCAAACTTTAAAATGGGGACTGTTACTTATAGGCGCAGGTTTGGGATTATTTCTAGCTAATATACTTTGCCGTACAGTTTTTAAAACCACTGATTATGATGATGCTGGCAATGTTGCCATATATTTTGCATTGATATCACTGTTTGGTGGGTTGGGTCTGTTTACTTCTTACCGTATGGAGAAAAAAGAAACGACGAATAATCCCGTACAGGAATAGTCTATTGAGGTGAAAGCTTAAAGGTGAAAGGTAAAGGGTTTCCTAATCTTTCACCTTTGTTTTTTATAACCTTCGGCATTAACCTTTCAGCCATTTACCTGGAAAATACCTTTTGCCTTTCACCCTTCACCTCAACTTAGAGATACCTCTCTTTGATCAACTTTAAATGATATTGCTCGTGTCCGGCGGTCATGTATACTAATCCCCTCACCGTTACAGGATAGCCACTTGCCTTGCCTCCGCGCAGTAATTGTTCTTCACTGAATGAACGGTAAAGGAACATATTCGACTCGCGGGTGGCTTTATATTCATCGGCAAGACTTTGTATGCTGCGGCTGTTAAAATCCGTATTGTTAACGTAAATATCCTGGTCAAAGCCGGGTAATTCAACATCGTTTCTCGAGAAACTAAATGCGCGGTAAGCAAAAGTGCGTTCGGTATCTATCATGTGGCCCAGTACCTGTTTCAGTGTCCATTTGCCTTCGGCGTAAGCATGCATGGCTTGTTCTTCGCCGAGGTTGCGAAACAGGTTGTAGGTAACCTGTTTGGTGTCTTCAAGCAATTCTAAAACATTCTCATCAGGAACTGAATCGACGTAAGCTTTGGCAAGCGTTGGGTATTCATTAGGTTGTGGTCTGTGTATCATGAGTTAAGCTTTTTAATACAATGCGGAAAGTGGTGCCTTTACCAAGTTCGGAGTCTTTTACAAATATCTGCCCGTCGTGGTAGTTCTCCACCATACGTTTAGTCAGCGAAAGCCCCAATCCCCATCCCCTTTTCCGTGTGGTGTATCCTGGTTGAAACACGGTATCGAACTTGGAGCGGGGTATGCCTTTGCCGGTATCGGTAATATCAATGTAAACCTGTTTTTTGGTTTTACTGCCCGATATTTCAACCTTAATATTGCCGGTATTTTCAATAGCATTTACCGCATTTTTTAGCAGGTTTTCCAATACCCAGTCAAACAACGGTATGTTCAACCCTGCACGTAAATATGGATTGCCGTGAATTTCGAAATGGATCTTGTTACTCACACGGATCTTAAAATAATCAACAAAATCTTTGATCACATCATAAACAGAGTACTCCTCCATCACAGGTTTCGATCCGATCTTTGAGAACCTGTCGGCTACTATTTCCAGCCGTTTGATGTCATTTTCCATCTCGGCTATCAAAGGATCGTCCTCGGCATTAAACTTCTCTTTCATCAATTCTACCCAAGCCATCAGGGATGATATCGGAGTCCCCAATTGATGAGCCGTTTCTTTGGCAAGGCCAACCCAAACCTGGTTTTGTTCTGATTTGCGTGAAGTATTGAATGCGGTATAAGCTACCAACAGGAAAATAGCGATAACTGACAACTGTATGTAAGGAAAAACCTTTAATTGGGTGAGCACAAACGAGTCTTCATAATAAACATACCAGTTGGCGCCAAACACTTTAAGGCGGATGGGCTCATGCTGAGCCTTCATGTTCTCCAGTACGGCTTTAAAATACTCCGGATCATATGTTTTTTTTGAATTTGTTTTTATGCCGGGCACATCGGGTATCTTGATGTAGGTTTTAGTAGAATCCAACCCTTTTGTTGTGATAAACTCCCCCTTATCGTCAACTATTATAGCCGGCACGGTTA
>Ga0157375_10001372_pt1 | contig 21024 bp, 23 predicted proteins | sample M35metaG_FD_115311 | JGI IMG/M metagenome (GOLD analysis project Ga0157375, IMG submission 115311) | Miscanthus rhizosphere microbial communities from Kellogg Biological Station, Michigan, USA - M3-5 metaG | ecosystem: Host-associated > Plants > Roots > Rhizosphere > Soil | place: USA: Michigan... | reverse complement strand
CTTCACCGTCGGTAGATGCGCTGAGCGGACCATTCCATCGACTCCGGCAGGATTACGAGTGATTGGAGTCATCAATCGACATCGTAACCAACGATTCCGGACACCGTTGAAAACGACTTCCTCAAACTCGGGTAGGTCCTTGAAGACAACGTGTCCGCTCTTGCTCAACCCTTCGGTTCCGTCAGCGATCGGACTCAGTAGAGTTGCGTTTCCTTCCTCGCCCGGCCCCTCCGTACAAATCTCCCACTGAAGCGTCCGCCGATCCAACTTACCTTCACTGCCCCTTTCCAGGACAAATTCCAGATCCATTTGATTGGCCGCCGGCCAGTGGGGGTATAGATCGAATCCGACGTACAGGGTGTGGGGAAGAAGCTTCACCCGCTTTGCAGTCGATGGCGCTACGGAGGAAGCGACGGCGGTGGCAGTCGACGGAGGCAACTGCGGAACGATGGAATCGTATTCTATGTATCGATCGCGATCGGCATCGCGAAGTACAAGCGACTCCAGCTTTGCTGGGACGACGAGAAGTTCACGCTCCGTTTCAAATATTACCGGGTCGCTTTCCCCTTTAGCAGGTGGGGCTGCGACTTGTGTGCCCGCTGGAACGATAGCAAAACCGATATTTTCGGCGCTGGGGTAGAAGGTCACGGGGACCCGAGCCGGCTGCGCCGGTCGATTGGAAACGCCCAGCAGATCGAGGAAGGCTAGAAAGTTCTTTTCAGGCGCTTTGTTCAGCCGGTCTATGGTGATTTCGCAGAAACGCCCGACGATGTTCAATAGCGCCTGGGACGGTTCTTCGCCTGGTTGCAATTCAGGAACGGTCTTCGATAACAGAGTTTGCAACTCTTGCACGATATCGAACGCCTTGCGGTTATCGATTTTTGGCAGGTCAAAACTCATCACAGACCTACTGCGAGATAAAACGGATACACGAGGTTAAAAAAATTATTGGTTGAGCGCACCCGATAATGGATCGTGATCAGCAACACTTCACCGCGATGTCTCACATCGATGATCACGTTCAGCACGTCGATGCGTGGCTCCCATTGAACCAGAGCGTGACGTACTTCATGGACCACCTGTCCAGTGGTAGCCGCATCGTTTACAGCGAACACAAGATTGTGAATTCCGCATCCGAAATCCGGGCGCATCACGCGCTCTCCGGGAGCCGTCGCGAGAATGATCCAGATCGAATGCTGGATGTTTTCTTCAGCCTGAGTCATCTCGATCGAGCGCTCGTTGAACGCTATTGGATACTTCCAGCCCTTACCGAGAAAATCCTCACCGAGCATTTGAGCCCCCGGAGCGGAAGGCATGCGCCGCCAGCAATCGTCGTGATACGGAGCAAGTCCAAGAGATCATTGCCTGTGAGAGTGACACCGGCATCTCTAAAGGGATGTGAGTCGCGGGCTCTATATCGTCTTTGATCTGACCTTGTGTCATATGTCTCTATGCTCTCAGTTAATGTTTACAACAGCGCCCTTAATGATCATCGGCGCAGATGCCTGCAAAGACATCGTCGCGTTCGCTTGAACCTTGACGTCGGCGTTCGAAGTAATTTCGACGCCGCCATCTGCGTGCAGCTTCAACTTGCCCGTGCAGGTAATCGTGAGGCTATTGTCCGAACTTTTGATCGTGATGCTGTTGCCTCCCGTTTTATCGATGAACTCAACCTTTTCGTCACCGGCGGTATCGTCAAGCCGGATGAGATGCCCGCTCCTCGAATGGATCACCCGAATGTTATTTTTCCCGTCATCATTCGTCGCCGGCGGCTTGTCGACACCGTTCCACAAGGCGCCCAGGACGTAGGGGAACCGAACGTCGCCGTGCTCGAAGGCCACGAGGACTTCATCATTCGGCTCAGGCAGAAAGTAGACTCCCCTTCCCGAACCGGCCATCGGAGCGGCGATTCGCGCCCACCAGCTCTCATGATCATCGGAGAGCCATGGGAACTTGACTCGGACGCGACCCAATTTCTCCGGATCCTTGTTGTTGGTAACGATTCCCACCATGACACCAAAAAATCGGTCCGACTTCGCCGCACTTTTGGGAGCAAGCAGATCGATGAGACTGTGACTCATGAGGTTGCATTCCTTTTTACTTTGAAGCTTGTTTGATAACCGCTGCCGCTTATCGAATGCGTGAGTTCATCAACCAGATAGCTGCCATCGAACCGCGGCCCCAGCCCCTTCAGCTCAACTACGTGTCCTGGCCGCAGGTCTGGTACGCCAATGGTCGCGGCGCTTCCGACAATCAGATTCAGCGCCTTGTTGTTGAAGTCAGCCTTTGCCCGCTGGTCTCCTTCCTCCTGCGTGGTGAAAGGCTCTCGAACGCTGACGGACTTCCGTTCGGTCTGGAAACGGGTACTGAGGGCCTGCGCTCCGGTCTGTGAGCCACCCATAGTCGACGTTTGGTCCGATGGCCCAGCCTTTGAAACAAAGGATTGCTTCGTCATCGAATCGTAGGCACGGTGCTCTACACTCGTGACGGCCTCAAAGAAATTCAACTCCGGGCTGAAGCTCTTCAGCGGCAAAGTGTTCGGATTGGAACCGAAACTTTTCTGGGTTTGGGCCCACAAGAATGTGTATTTCTTGCCTTCGCCTTCTTTTGCCTTCCTGAAGATCAGTTTTTTGTTCTGGACCAACACCTCGAAATGAATACGCCTCGCCCTTTCGCGCAGGAAGTCCAGGTCCGACTGGTTGGGCTGCATGACATAGTCATACTGAATCTGCGTGTCCTCGACTTGCGGTTCCAACTTTGCGTCTGCGGCAATTTGCTCCACAATTTGCTTATCTGTCATTTTCTGGAACGTACGCGTTTTGTTCTCGCCGTGCAGGCGGTGGAGAAGCGTATGGCCTTCGACCGCAAGCGTGGGCGTTCCGCTTTCCGGGAATGTCGCCTTGATCGTCGTAATCTCACCTTCGATCATTTCCTTCAGGTCGTCCACGTACCCCATTTTGATCTTGACCGATTGGCTCTCGCGAAACAGATCTGCATCTTTGGTGTGGGTCCATCGCAAGTTCGGAAACGCGTTCACGATCGTCAAGCTGAAGGTATCCAACGTGTCCGACTTACTGACTACCTGGACCTGCTGGATGTTCATGGATATATCGGCTTGCAATCGTGCACCGTTGACTTCAACGTTGAAAGCCGGTGCGAAGTAATTCGTCACACCCCGTCCTCCGAAATCATTTGATTGCCGGTATCACCAACCTGGCGCCTGGCCGCAATCGGCAGGGATCATCGAGATTGTTTGCATCTGCAATGGGACGCCATTTCCCAGGATCGCCGTACTCCTCCGCCGCGATAATGTCGATCCTGTCTCCGGTCTTGACGACACGAGTCTTCGTGTGGTCGGCCGACTGAGTCGGATTCACCTTAACCAGATGCTCGACATCGATAAATTCCTTGAACGTCACACTCAGCGTGGCTCGTGCGGGAGTGCCATTCGCCAGAAACAGTGTGAACTTGCCGCTGACGTGATCCAGCACCCCGCGGAAATTAAAGTCTCCCCACGCTACGCGGCATATGGGAGGGACGTGTGTTGAAGCGTCGATGTTCAAGAGGTCATAGACCTTGTCCGTGTGGGTGCGGACATCGGATCGCTCTTCATACGTATCGAAGAAAAGCTCCATCGAAAGCGTGCGAGTATTGCCATGTACGAACTGAAGGATAGGAGCTGAAAGGCCCGGTACTGCCGCTTCGGCAATCTGATTCGACTTATCGATGCCGTATTGCGTCGGATTAAACAAGACGTTGAATGCCGACTTTCCTTCCGGCTGAATTGAGACAACCTGACGTTCCATTTTCTATATCCCTCTTCGCTGACGCTCGCTGGCCAGCCGTTGCACTAGCAGGTCGTAGACGCGATCTGCCAAACCGGACAAGTCCGGGGCAGGCGTTGTCGTGTTGTGCCCCGCCTGCAGTTGCGTTAGCTCGGGCAGAGCTTCCGGGCTCTGGGTACCCGCCATGGATCCCGTGATGGATGGTGCCGGCAGACGTTGAATGCGTGCCAGGTTTGGTAGAAGCCCATCGGAAGGGACGCCGGAATGCCACGCTGGACCCTGCGCTACTCCAGGCGGTCGCTGCGCCGCTCGATGGGCGCTGAAAACCCGTTCCACGCCGATGGGTCTGCCCTGTAAATCTCGTTGCGACGTCTCGCCTGCTCCCATCGAGCGCGACCGCGATACAAGCGGCAAAGCCGCTACAGGCTGACTCACCACCAAGCTTGAGGATTCTGACCGCGACGCATCCAACGTTTGCCCGGCATGCACTCGGGCGAGGAGTCCGGCTGTACCGATATTCACCGGGTCAAGGATAGAGACACCCCCAGCTACAAGTGTTCTTTCGGAGGAATACTCGCCTGAATAACGGTCGCTACTTTCCTGCAAACTCCGGCCAGCAACGGTGTCTTGCACAGCGCCCTCGTTCTGTCCAGAATCGGGTAGCCGACTCAGGGAAACCTGCTCTTCAGTGGCACCTGCGTCATCACTTCTGGATACTTCCTTTGCAGTGCGCTCGGGAACGCGACGTGAAGGATGAACAACAAGAGGTGCGTTGCTCTTTGGCTGGGAAAGCGTAACGATCGATTCAAATGCGGCGACAACCGCGCTGTCCTGATATCTATGAAGCAAAGCCGCGCCAAAAGGCGAGACTAGAGACGGTTGGCGAACATTTCCTGCTTTCAGTGACAACCATCCACCCTGGCTCTGGTACTCGCCGGGCAGTTTTTCTCCCGCCAGATTCCGTGTGGTGTCGCCTCCGCTGTCGCTCAAGTCAGCGGACAGATCACTGGAGGGAGAGCCGTCATGTACAGGAAAAGACCCTTTCGCCGAATCTTTGGTGGAACCCGGAACGGGTGTTACCCGGGAGGCCTGAAGTGTCGACGGGGAGTGAGACACGTGCGTTGGCAAACGGCCGGGGTTTACCACGTTCGGGCGTTCATCACGGCGCATGGGCATCGCGGGGATCGCCGCATCGTTCCTTGCGAAAGAAACGTCCGCAACGGATTCCAGGGAAGCACCGTGACTAGCGTTCGGCGTCTCGGCGTAAGTATTGTCTTGGCCGGACAGGTCGCGACTGGCTTCGACTGATGGGGCGGACGTCGGCGTACCCGCTCGAGCGACGATTGATGGCTGAAACGTATGCGCGGATGGATTGGAAGAATATTTCTCAGCGATTCCTTCTCCAAACTTTCTCGTTGTTTCGTAGCTTGGCCCTAATTGGTGCGGCAGCGCAGGCGGAGTCTCTTTCGATCCCGAACTTTTTCTTCGCGCAAGTATGGGACGCTGGATCAATGGCACGGGAGAGGTCGGATCAAATTTCCCCGCCAGGTTGACGCCAAACGCTTCGCCCTGCCGTGCTACTGCGATAGAAGTGGGAGGTTTTATGGGACGCGCAACAGCAGTCGTTGAGACATTGTCGCGATGCGACGAGGTACTGTCGTCAACGTTGGAGGGCCGTTGCAACTCTCCGTTTTCAGACTGCGACGTGTCGTGTAAAGACCCCGCCGCGGCGCCGGACACGTCCGCCTCTACCCTTTCCTCCGGCGTAGCCACTCCCATATCCTGCTCCGAAGGCGCCGAGTCCAAAGCCTTGCGATGCGCAGTCTGAGCCGCTGAAGGGGCCAATCCATGCTGCTCCGACGGCGTTGAATCGGAAGCCCTACGACGCGCAATCTCAGCCGCCCGCGGGACCAATCCATCATGCTGCTCCGGCGCCGACGTAAGATCACCGAAGGAATCCCCGGCTAGATTGTGATGCATTTCCGGCTGCGGATTGTTCAGGTGTCGCGCTCGCTGAATTGAAGACCCAGACGACACCGAGTTCGAATCGGTGTGAATCTCAGCCGCTTCTGGGGCTGAGGCGGTGGTGCCCTCCAACGAAATTGGTATGGTAGGAATAAGGCTATCGGGCGGCGTGGCGGTCCGCTCGATTCGGCCAGGGGTTAAGCCCTGTTTATCGACAAAGCGTCTCCGCCTGAATAAGTCCCCAGTATACGCATGGCGCATCATAAGTGACGCCGATGCGGGTGGCTTTCCAATCGCCCACCGCTCTTGAATCTGCCTCAGGAGTGGCAGCCGGTCGAAGGAAAAGAAGGACGCCTGCGCCCCGATGTCAAATCCTGCTGCGACAAGATTCGAGGCGGGGCGGTATCGTTGGTAGATCCCAGCCCCAAGATCAACCTCTCCTAAGCTTGACCGCGATTCGCCGCGCTGGTACGGCTCTGATTGTTTTGGATCGTCCGGCATAGCACCTTCAACTCAGTCCGGGCTATCTAGGCGCGAGTCCGTCGTGCGCAAGTTCCAACGTTTCGACAGCAACTTCGGATGTCGAGCTTTTTAAACCCGGGCCGGCCCACTTCACGGGATAAGCCTTTTGAAAGTTCCAGCGCTTTTTCTCCTCGCCAGCGCTGTTCATCAATATGACGGAAACATTTTTCCGTACGATCTTTCCTTGCATGACGTCGCAATACCAGGACCACAGGGTGGTCGTATCGGTCATTCCTCGTTTCAGAGTCAGGTTCGACGGATAACGCGCTGGGCCGGCGCGCTTGTGGATATATTCGTTGACGCCGCCTTCGCGATAGTCCTGCACTTCTATTTCCGCTTGCAGTCCGGATACCTCGTTGAACCCACCAGCAACGAGTCCTTCGATCTCCACTGCGAAATTGAAAGTGAGATACGGATCTTTACGTTCACCCGTAGCCATTAACTAGGACTCCACCTTCGCCGATTCGTTGAGCTCCTGGTTGATTCTGGAAATCTCGGCTACCCACCGTTGCCGCTCGCGATGATCCAATCCCATGATTTGTTCGCGCGGCCAGTGCAGGTAATAAGCGATAAAAGCTATCTCCTCGAACAACGCGTCCGAAGGGTAGCCGATCATTCCCCCGAGGCATTCATCTCCACTTCGAACTTCGCCTCGCAATGCGGGCACATCACACCCAAACGGCTATGACCGTTCTCATTGATACGCCTGTAGAAATCCTGCAGAAATGCAAGATCCGCAGAGAAGAGACCTTCAATCACCTTTGGATTGATGTGCGTGAGATCACCCAGCTTTGTAATCACCCTTGATAACAGAATGATTACGAGATAGCTGGGGTTCGTCTGCACGCGCGGGTCTTTCATAGGCGCGACTTCATCAAAAGCGGTCGAGAGCTTCATGACGCCGTCGCGGTGAACGCTGCCGTCGGAATCGACGTAACCGCGAGGCAACGTAAAGGGAAATTCGGTCTGCATACCTACGCCTTCGTGAGACCCTCATGAACGATTTCCAGAGTCTCGACCGCGATTTCATTTGATGTTGCGTTAAAGCTTGGCCCCGTCCACTTGGTGGGCCATCCATTGACGAAGTTCCAGCGCAGCTTCTCCTCACCGGTCTCATCCATGAGGACGATGGATCCGTTCTTGCGGACGTTCTCCATCTTTCCTTCGATCACCTGCTTACGCCAGTCCCAGAGGGAATGATCGTCGGTAATGCCTGACTTGAGCGTGATATTGGAATGCTTGTTCAGGCCACTCAGTTTGCGTACGATGTTCCCTTTCTCATTCCCTTCACGATAGTCAACGGAGTCCGTCGATGCATCCAGGCCGGAGCATTCTCTGAATCCGGCCTTGTTGATTGAATCGATCTCCAATCTGAAGTTGTATCCACGAAAAGGGTCTTTTCTGTCTCCAGTCGCCATGGTCTAGTTCCTCCTAGGTTATTCGGGTCGGGTTGGGCCCAGAATGCTGACGCCGCTCGCTCCGTGAATGAGGCGAACAATCACGAACTCAAATGGGACCATCGGAGCCAGGCCAATCTCGGTCACCACTTGATTTGTGTCACGAAGTTCTGGCGGGTTAGTCTCGGCATTACACTTGACGTAGAAAGCTTCCTGCGGCGTATCGCCTTTTAGCGCTCCCGCAAGATACAGATCCATAAAATAGGTTTTGAGTTCCCGTTCGATTCGCGCCCATAGACTAAAATTATTCTGCTCAAACGTAACGTCACGCATGTGCCAGTTGATCCAACGGACAGCAGTCAAAAATAAACGTCGCACATTGACGTAGGTCCAGCCGGGTTGTCCGCTGAGGGTGCGCGCGCCCCAAATGCGGATGCCACGCCCGGGAAAGGATCTCAAGCAGTTGACACGTCTGGGATTCAGATAGTCCTGATCATCATTTGACAGGTTGCGTTCCAGGCCAACCACTCCTTCCACGATCTCATTTGCCGGCGCCTTGTGAACGCCCCGCGTTTGATCGGTACGCGAGTAAACTCCGGCAACGTGGCCACAGGGAGGAACCAGCGTCAGTTCTCCATGGAAGTCGTGCACCTTGACCCATGGGTAGTAGAGCGCGCCGTTCGCTCCGTCGATCGAACTCCACTGTTCCCAAACGTTGTCACTCCCATCTCCGCGTCGAGAATCCAGAATGGCAAAGCGGTCGCCAACAGTTTCGCAGTGCTTGACGACCACTTGTTGCAGCTTGAAAGCCGCATCCCTTGACGGAATGCTGGTAAGGTCCGGAGCGCAAACCAGATCGATCGTCTCGAGCGCGCCGATGAGATCCAATCCGCGCTTCAGTTCAGACTCCGTCGTTGCTTTCAGAGGCACGACGTAGCAACCCTTACCGCCGTTCTCAAAGAAACCTCGTACCGCATAAGCGAGGTCGCAATGTGGCACCCGCTGGTCAAAGTGTTTTTCGACTTGAGCCCAGAGCGTTAGCATCACGGCCTTGTCCTTGAATGCCGAGTCGCGTGGCAAAGGGACCACGCCAAGAAACGCCGGGACCCCGGTAGTGAATAGTGTCCGGGTGGGTAGCCTGAATTCATCTTCCCGATAGACACCAGGAGCCTTTCGGTCAAAATAGTCTTCGCGCCCTAGGGTTTTGTCGATCTCGGACATACGCACCAATCGAGACTGGGGCTATTTGCCCTGGGGCCCAGCCCACTGAGAAATCCGGAAGATTACAAATTCCGCCGGTTTTACAATCGCTACTCCGATCTCCGTCGTAACGCGCCCGAGATCTCTTTCCTCCGGAGGGTTGGTTTCATCGTCGCACTTCACGTAAAACGCTTCCGCGGGGGTGCTGCCGAACAACGCCCCTGCACGCCAGACTGTCGTCAGGAAGGCAGTTACGTTTCGGACGATCTTCGCCCACAATGTCCGATCGTTGGGCTCGAAGACTACCCACTGCGTTCCCTCGTCGATGGACTCCCTGAGAAACAGGAGGGTTCGCCGCACGTTGATGTACTTCAGATCTGTGTTGAAATCACCACCGACCGTGCGCGCACCCCAGACGACGATCCTGTTGTTCATTTCTCGGATGCAATTCACGCCGGACGGATTGAGACCATCCTGTATGGCTTTGCTGATTTGGTACTCCACGCTGAGGGCCCCTCGAACAACTTCATTCGCCGGCGCCTTGTGAACACCGCGCTCGTTGTCGACGCGTGCATAGATACCTGCGATGTGCCCGCTTGGCGGCACTGCAATTTCGCCATCGCCCTTAGGGTCTTGCAGTTTCGTCGGGAGGTCGAAGACTTTAATCCAGGGGAAGTAGATTGCGGCGAAGTCTGTGTTTCGCACCGGAGCAGAATTGATCCCATCAACGGTGAGTATTTTCGGTTTCTGAGGTACATCGAGAATCGCAAACCGGTCCTGCATTTTCGTACAGTGGTCCACAACCATTTGTTGGACCGCCGGAACAGTAATGCCGGGCGCAGCAACGAGAGCTATTTCATCAATGGCTTCCAGATGCGAGAAAGCGTCAGCGGAGAGATCAGCCTCACTGGCGTAGCGGACCACGTAACACCGTGTGCCGCCGTTATTGAAAAAACCGTAGACGGCGTGCGCTAACACGTTGGCAGTCGATAATAGGGTTGTCGGCGCTGACCCTGCAGGTGACGCTGGTGTCGGCGCTGCCTGCGCAGGCGGCGCTGGGGGTATTGAGAATCCGCCGAACGACCTTGTAAAATCGGTAAAATTTGTGCACAACACCGGGGTATCAGCTTCTGCGTGTGTTTCGACGAACGCCCTCCGCCTCTCGGCGGACGCTCTCGGCCCCTCAGCGTCTGCGACGGCTGTCGACAGTTCCTCTGTCCTCTTTTCCTCTTTGTTCTCGGCCAAAGCTTTCTTCTTGGCCGCCAAATCATCGGAGGCGGTCTTTAACGCTGCGGATGCGTCCTTTAACGCTTGTGCCCTCTCCTCGGGCTTGTTTATGAACTTGAATTCATCCACAAGAGACGGCTGGTTGTTGTCATTCACTTCCTTAGTTGGATCGTATTTGGGATTCTCCCTGGGAATCCGGATAGCGTCAAAAATACCTATGAAACAAGCTGTGCTGGTGCTGACGCCGGCGATGGGCTTAACAGCCGATGGCACTTCTTCAACGTACACACCGGGTGACAAATACTGAGGCATGTTAGTCTCCTTTTGATTGAGATATCGATTGTGTAAATTGGTCGGCGACGATAAAACTCTCGCCATGATCAGCGCGTGAATTATTGCTGAAGGTTTCGGGACGCCGCAAAACTTCGGCAAGCTCAGTGCAACCTCTCATGCTCGCCTTCCGCGTCGAAACCGCATCTTTTCTACCGAACGCTCTGCAGAAGGCTGCACGGACGGAGATACCTCACCGCTCGTGGGCTGCTTTTCCGGCTCTTTCGGTTCTTCCTTAACTTTGGCGACCTCTGCACCTTCGGCCGCCGCGGGTGCGGGCTCGTCGTCTTCATCGTCGGGGAGCGATTGAGGCACCTCCTCTTCAGGGTCAGGTGGTTTTCGAGGTTTCTTAGGTCGATCGGATGGCTTGTCGGGATTTTGACTCATCGCATTTTCACTCCTGAATTGCCTCTAATGATTCAGAAAAAGTCATGGTTCTCCCACTCTCCGCACAAAGTCCGTCTTTATGTCTCTCGAGCGAGAGTGACGTTGACTGTTTGCACTTCGCCCGGCTCCTTAATCGTGATGGCCTGCGACGCGGAGCGGTACCCCTGAGCAACAATGACGACCGTGCGATTTCCCGGCTCGATTCCGGCCAGCAAATACTGTCCGCGCGCATCACTGAAAGCGCGCTCGCCACTGCCTTTCACTCGAACTTCGGCCATCACTACACCCGCTTTCTGCCCTGTGGCTGTGATTTTTCCGCTGACGGCCGTCGGCTGCAGGGGAAAAGCTACAAAGCTCGGCTTGAGGGCTCCACTGTCATCGCGCGCGACAACGGTTGTCTGGCGAACTACTCCGTATCTCTTGCCGAACCGTGGAGCAGCCGCGGCCAGGGTGTATTTGCCATCAGGCAAGTCGAGAAAATAGAAAAGGCCGTCGGGCCGAGTGCGCGTCCTCCCCAGTCCGGCGCCCTGCGGAGCCGCACCGTTAGCGAATCGCTTCAGCGCGCCTTTCAGCTTCTCCTTGAAAGTAGCCGGCATTTCCGTAATGACGACCTCAGCGTCGCCGATGGGCTGATTACGCTGAGCGTCAGTGACGCGACCACTGATCGCAACTTGATGCCGAGCGACTTCCCACCAGATCATCGCGTCGCCTCCTTGACGTCACCAAGTCGCAGTGTCTTGGCAGCCACCGGCAGTTCGGTGTCGACACTTCTGTCGGCCGAGATGCCGATCGTCACGGTATAGTTCAAAGCAGCCTTCGGCTTGCCACCGAGGGCCTGCCAGAACTCGGCCACGCTCTGCAAGCGGCCGGGCTGCAATGTGCTGGATGGCAGCGGTGGTTCCTGCCCCCGCAGGTTTCCCTGCAGCAACACATCGGGAATCGTGGGATGGCGGAGCAGGACCTTCATCACTTCGCTGAGTAACCGATGCTCATCGAGAGCTCGCGTCGTAGAACTCTCGCTGGACCACGCCGTGATCAGGTACGAGCAATCGATACGAACCGGCGAGCGCCTTTTTGTTGCCGTGCCATCATCGAGCCGATCATAAATCCACTCGCTACTGCGCAATTCGCGGTTCTCGCGGACGTCGTAGAGAAACAGATCGACGGCCGGGAGTGTGACCGATGCCGGGGGAAACTCACTATCCGGAGCAGCAAAACTGATGGCGACCTGGCCCACTAACCCCGAAGAGAGTTCACGCCTTAAAAGTTCTTCCACCGTCCGGTCCAGGTCGTCAATCATGCCGATGTCCCCTGAGCTTCCGGGGAAACCTCGCAGTTGGGCCAATCCGCCCGATTGATATTGGGGTTAACAATCCTGCGCTCGAAGTCGATCCATATGCGTTTGTCGTTGCGACAATCGTAAGCCCGGCACGCCAGCGGCCTGTTTGCCCGAATCGTGCAATGGCAAGTACCCTGTTCGATATGAGAACAGTAACCCTCCTTGTCGTGTGCGATCAGGTACGGACGGCCCAAATCCCATCGAACAATTCCTTCGTGCACATCCTGCCGGGACAGAGCAAACCGCAGCCGGCAGCATGTGGCATGACATAAGTGAATACGATTCTCGCAGTCGATGTGGGCTTCGCCCTTGAAGGTGTACTTATCTTCATCGGGATCCTGCAGCATTACTCCAAGACCCTTTTCCTCGAGTTGGGCGACTAACCGCTCACCGACTTCCTTCTTCCGTTTGTCGAGCTCCTCAACGGAAATGAGTCCCTGCTCGCTCAGGAGTTCAATCAGTGCGTAGAGGAAAGCCGACGTTTCAAGCGTCTTGTTTGTCCCCTGACTCAAACGCACGTGCGTATAAAACAGGCCGTCAGCCACTTGTCGACGGAGATCTTCTGGCGGCTGAGTACTACCGTTCACCTGAGATCGTTCATCCTCGTGCCGGCTGTTACTCATTCGTCATCTCTCAGGGGGCGAAATGATCCAAAGGTTTTCTGGTACTGACTAAGAGACTCGCTCAAGACCTTCATCAACTCTTTCGCATAAGAGGGACTCGTTATGATCCGAGTATGAAATTGCGGGTCCTTTGCTTCGGAGTACTTCTGCCCAAAATCGATCAAGAACTCGAATTCGTTGTGGCCGACCTGAAAGTAGTTGGCATACTTTCCCTCGATTTCAGCCCTTGCGCCCGTGTCCTCCTTAGATTCTTCAGGCACCAATCCTCCTCCGCCGTTTCCGCCTTTGATCACACTCTCAAATTCAAGCGCCCCACGAGCAGCTCGATGGGAACGGCTGTTTGCACTTGAAAGGCCAAGCGGATTTGGCGCGCCGGTTTTTGAGTTACGTCATGGATCCAAAGAACTTCTTGATACTGAAGCGTGGTGATCCAACCGCCTCGCACTTGGGTTCTGTAACCACGCAGTGATACAGAAAGCTATCAGCTGGAACCACAGAGAAGCAGCAGAGTGATTCACAAGACGTCTTTTTTGATTGAAGTCTTGGATTACCAAGGTGTGCAGCATGAAGGCTTTCTTTCCGAGAGAAAGTCTCAAGGTGTCACAAGGGTTCTTGGTTGGGTGTAACTCTGTGGCAAAGAAGTTACAGGAGGGGCATACTCAGCTGGCCGAGGAGTTGACGCGCAGGCGTTGTCCTGCAGCGTGAGGAGGGTCTAATGGCATTTCTTCGCATTCAGGCGACTCGTCTGCCGAAGCATTCCAACAAGGCGGGAACTCAGGGCCGACTGACGCTACCAGTCAAGATCACGACGAAGAAACAGTTACCGGACCTAAGCCCTCGCCAGGCAGCCATTCTTCAAATGCAACAGACACATGGCAATGCCACCGTAATGCGCATGATGATGAAGGGTTCCTTGGCTCGGCCGCACCGAAACAGGGATCTATCCGTCGTGCAGCAAACTGGCGAACCGCAAGCCATCCAGCGCACCATGGGAGACGATCACGATCTCCGTTCCCCGCGGTTCGCCGGTGATCAGCGCCTTGAGGCATGTTTTGACGATGAAGCCCGCCTTACTCAGGGGGCCCGCGGCGCGTCGGTCCAGAAGGTACAGCAGTCGCTGATCGATCTCGGCTTTGACCTTGGGCCTGAGGGGGCCGATGGCAACTATGGGCAGATGACCTGGAATGCTGTGAAGCGTTTCAAGGCCCATGAACAGCTTGGTTTTGAAACCATGGGCGACGTCGGTCCCGGCACGATGAAGCGTCTGGATGAATTGTTTCCCCCGCCTCCTTCGAACGTCGACTTTGGAGAAGAAAATGACGGACTGTCCTGCCCAACTGATGTCGATATCGTGACCGCCCTGGAAGCCCGGCCCGCCAGCATCAATGCGCTTGTCACGACCGAGAGGATCGTGGCTGCGTCCGCGCCTGTCGGCGTAGCAGCCCCACATATCGGGATCCCCGAAGCGGTCCGTCGGTTTAAGGCAAAGGTCAATGTTTCGGGCGTCGCCGAGCCCCTGAATGTCAGCCAGAAAGGTCAATTTTTCTGGGGGAGACAACTCGGAATCTCGGTGGAAGCCGAAATCAACCGGATGGCCGCTGACGCCAGTGCGGCGGCTTTTGTGACGAAGGCGAGAGCTGCGTTTGCCAGAATAATGAACTTCCAGGATGGAACTGCGCTCGTCAACGAGCTCAGAGCGATTGCGGCGACAAGTAGATCGCCAGAAAAACCTGCGATGCAGGCCCTGGTTCGGAGTCAGAGCCTCGGCGGAGGAGGACTCGAAAATGTTCTCTGGACCGCGCTTAACAGAGATCCGACGGATTCCCTCCCAAACCTTGTGCCATTCCGTTCCCTCACCACGCTCCAAAGCCTTCGCAGTTTCGACAAGGCAGGGTGTGGCAGCCACGCTTTCCAGATTGCGCAGCGGCTCAAGAAAAAGGGAGGAATCACCCCAGCCGATCCCAAGGTCCCATCCGTTGGAATAAGTCTGGTAGGCGATACCCTCATCCGTGACCGGCGCCCGATGGGCAGTCCCGCGAGTACGACGGAGCCGGGAGCGACAGCGGCAGTGGATCCAAGCAGCAGTTTCCATTTGGGTGATTTCTTCAGCCAGAAGGGCGCGGCCTCGGCAGTGGCGCAGATGCAGCGCGCCCTTGACGCCGGTCAGTTAATCCATGCCAGGGTAATGAGCGGAGTCGGCGCGGGAACTGACCCGGATGTCCGTGCTGATCGAAGCGCCAGGAGAATTTCGCTGGGCATTCCACCCCCTGAAGAGCATTCGTTGCTTGTCATCGGCTTTGACGGCAGCCAGTTCGTGTTCCATGACCCCGACGCGGCGGTGTCGCACTCGCCGGAGAACGGCTTCGGCTCCTTGTTTCTAAGCGATGGCCGTCTGAGCACCGCGCCAACTCCCGGAGAGATGCCTGTCGATTCCCACGGGGTGCACCGTCGCGGCGACAAGCGTTATCAGGTCATCAGTCTCACGACAATGTAGTGCGGGGTACACATCGTTGAGTCCAGAGCGTAGATTCTTCCAGTATGAATTCTTCGTTTTTAGGGAAGTTCAAGCCGGGGTGCAGGCGTGGATGTCGCTCGATCATGCATAAGGAGCTTATGGTATCGGGGCACGCAGAATTTTGGAGCGAAAGACCTTTTTCCAGACCGAAGTGCTTTCAAGTGGATACAAGAGAATGCAATCATGCTCGGCAAAAGTCGCGGAAGTGTCACACGAGAGATGGAAAGTTGATGTAACGCCGCCAAACGGATGTTACACAGCTTCGCCTTCGCAACATCCAAAACTGACGCGCATAGGGTTAGTACAAGGTGGGCGGTAGCTAGCTTAGCTAGGTGAGAGAGGCCAGACTCACTTTAGTCTCGGTCTGCGAACCGTCCTCATTGTCCCGTATGAATCCGTGATACCACGGTATCAGAATGCCTTGTCGGCGCCCTAGTCTAAGGACCTCCCAAACTGGGGGAAATTCACTGATCTTAGTCTCCACTATCGCTTCCCAATATGGGGCAAAACTGCCGTCTTCTCGCTCAATCACTCGATTCTGACCATCATTCCAGAAGGTTTCACGAATCACCCGTTCTGCCTTCTGCGCTTTGTCTGAAAGAGTCAGCTTGGTCATGCGGACAGTTCGAACATCGACGTTTAGATAATGGATGGCATGATTGTGCTTCGGTACGGCGCCAAATCTCACCGGTTCCCCCGGCAGCAGGTCGAAAAATTCTTCCGGTTCAATCTCAAGACGTTTCCACGTTTCATCATTCACAAGCTGGTACTCAATGGTTATGCGTATATCGGAGATGGTATCCATCAACTGCCTCCCCTTTTACCTAAGTCCCGGCCTTCGAATGCTTTCATGATCTGTCGATGAGTTCCCGGATCCAACGTACCCGCATTTTTCATCGCGTCCAGTTCAGCTGGCGTTTTCTGAAGCAACTCCTCAATGTTAACACCTTCGAGATTGGGGTTTGTCCTCAGATCCCGTAGTTGACCCTTGCCTTCCAGCTGCTTGGCAACAGAGACATTCGGATCGATGGTGGGCTGCGGGGGGGCCACGTCTGCCGGTTCCGGCAGTTTGCCCGGGGGCTCTTGTAACGGCCCTTGCGGTAGCTGGTCCTCAACGATATCCAGCCTGCCCTCCGCAGAATCGAGTTCAGGTTTTACCAGTCCATCCAGTTCTTCCGGTGTCGCTCCCTTTGCGACTGCATCGGCGTCCTTGAGTTGGCCCCTGATCTGTTCGACCTCATTCTTCAAAGTTCGTTTGTTTGGATTAGCGTCCGGCAACATCTCGTCTATCCTGCGCAGCGCCTCGAACGCACGTTGTTTTAAGTCTTTGAGCCGGCTTACGATCCGTGAAGCAGGGCTGTCCGATTTGGGAGGTTCGCCTTCTGGCGACTCAGGATTTAGTTTCTTCTGACGCGCATCTGCCAATTCCTTTTGAAGTTGCTCAATTTTCTCGGCTTTGATAGCCGGATCCACCTCGGCTTTAGCGACGTCGAGTTTCTGTTGCAGGTCGGGGTTTTCTTTCAGTTCGTCGGCGAAATTGAAGTGCAGTTCTTCACATGTGGTGCAGATGAAGATCCGGCCGTCTTCGAGAACCTTGATCTTGTGGCCGTCCGCGGTCGTCCGCTCGGCGGCCACACCTTTCTGGGAGTCTGCCTCGGGCACTGTGTCATCGCCGGTTTTGCTTTCGGGCGCATTCTCTTCAGGCTTGATCTCGGGGGCTTCTCCCGCCTTGGCCTCGCCCTCGACCTTGACGTTGATCTCCGGCGCCTTTTCGCCCTTGAATAGTCCGGCGACTGCCTCCCAGATCGATTTCGCAAGCTTCGCCGCGAGTTCGCCCAGCAGTAGCAGCGCAACCGTGATCGCGATAGTCAGGGTGCTGCCGCCAATTTTGCCGTAATCCTCTTCATCTTCCTCGGATGTGTCGTTCCCGATCGCCAGGTCCGCCACGGACTTGACGATGACCGCTGCTTCGGTTGCAATCAGCGCAGCGACGAGCGCCTCGCCTACTTCCCCGGCGAATGCTGCTCCAGCGAGCGCTCCGGGTATCGCTCCGGCCCCGCCGAAGAACGCGCCGATGATTGCGCCGATGAGGACCGAAGCGATGAAGAACCAGCCGTAGAGATTGCCAAGGATGCTGTTGACCTTTTGGCCGATCGTGAGGACACTGTCCAACGCCTTGCCGACCTTGAAATCGGAGATGGCTGACCAGGCGGCCTTGATCTCTTTCCAGATGTCCTTCAGATCGCCCCAGACTGCCGGCCACGGCCAGAGGAGGTTCCAGCCAACTTTTTTTAGCTCATCCCACCAGTGATCCTTCAGGTGGGAAAGCCCTTTGCCAAGGTGACGGATGATCCCCTTGATGTGGGTCCCTGCAGAAACATGCCGCTTGGCGGGAGCCGCCGTCGAAGGGGCAGGCTGCCGCTGGATCGCAATAGCCGGCGCCGGAGCAGCCGCGGCCGGAGCGCCTGCTGCGGGTGTAACCTCCACGTCGCCGCCGAGCAGGCCGGAAAATTCCTCAAGCTTGGCCATCGCCTGTGCAGGCACTGCCGCGACCATCGCTCCAACGGAAGTCTTGATTCCTTCGATAACCGTATCGGGGTCGTCCTGGACTTTCTGGGCGCCCTCCAGGAAGGGTCCAAACTTCTGCAGCAGATCCAGAAGTTTTTCGAGGGCCTCCATTGCCTCAAACGGGAGCTTCGCGAGGAACTCAAGGATGTCCAGAACCGCGTTGAACGCGGCCTGCAACACCGATAGGGCCGCATCAAGCGCCGCGCCTACAAAGTCCAGAATCGCATCGGTCGCAGTCTTCAACGCTTCTGCAGCTTGATTCACCGCCTCCGCCGCTTGATTAACCTTTTTGTCGATCCATGCGCGGGCCTTGGCAGCAAGTTCGGGGAACGCCGCGAGGGCGAAGGTGACGAGGCCTTTGACAAACTCTCCAAACTCCTTGATGAAACCGATCACCGCGTCCCGCGCTGCATCGATCAGTCCGCGGACGACGCTCTTGGCTGTATCGATGATTGTTTTGACAGCGGCGCGAAGTTCATCAAAAATGCTGTTGATTGCGCCTTTGATCGTGTCAAAGGCGTCGGAAATGGCCCCCTTGACGCTCTGCCACCAACTCTTCGGCTTGTTTTGGGCTTCCTGCTTCTTCTGGGCCGCCTTGGTCTCTGCTTCGATTCTCGCCTTTTCAGCTTTGGTCTCAGCCGCGGTCAACTCTTCGTCGGCGCGCGTCTCCGATGTCTGAACCTTGGTCTGAATTTTCTGGTCTATTTCCTCCTGTTTTGCCGTCGACTTGGCTGCATACCCTTCCTGAACCTTGCGATTCTCACTCCGCCATTCCTCACGTTTGGCAGCTACCTCACTTTGGGCTTGCGTACGAAGATTCTTTTGCTGGGCCTGGGCTTGCGCCGTTCCTTCAGCAATCCGCTTTTCACCATCCTCACGGACCTGCTTGGACTGCTTTTCGTACGTCTCCTGATCCTGATGATGCTTGTCGACCTGTTCCTTTACCTTGGCGCTCAATGCCGGAGTGGAGCGTTGATCAAACTCTGCCCGGGCGTCGGCAGGTAGCGCAGGTGGATTTGGGGAAGGAGTCCCTTTGGTCCGGCCCGGCGCGGAAGGCTTGGTGGACGGCCGCATCCTCTCCGTGGGCAACGTGGGATAGATGTCGTGTTCGCCAAAGTCTTGCGTGGTGGCAGCATCGCTTTCCGAATGGCGCGCCGCGACTTCCGCGTCGGTGGTCTTCCGGTACTCGGCGTCTTGTTCTGGATTGGCCGCACCGCCGAGGTCTACCCTTGAACGCTCCCCGGCAGAGGTGGAGAGACCGGAGTCTCTAACCGGTAAGCTGGATACAAAATTGCTGACTTTGTTTACAAGCCAGTCCCACCAACTATCTCCCGAATCCTCCGCGGGTTCCGGAGCGGCAGTAGAAACCCGGCTCGCCGGAAGGGGTCCGGACGCGACGACGGAAGAAGCGCCGGATGCCGCGTTCGCGGGACCGGCACTGGAAACCATCGGGGTAGGAACCTGTCCGGCGGCCACTGTTGTCGCCGGAGGCTCCTTACTTCGCGGTTTTGCTGGTAGTCCGGTCGGTTGTTCGATTTCCGGGAAGCTTGATTCAAGCTCCGACTTCTCGTGCGCTTGAATTCCGGGTGCAGCTGCAGCAGCCTGACTTAACGCTTCTCCGAATGAGCTGGCGGGAACGCCGGCCAGTGATGTGAGCACGGCTTCCGTACTACTGGTGTCCACTGAACTTGCTGCCGGCGCCGCTTTGGTTCCGGCGCGGCCGCCGCCGGAAGGCGCATCCGCGCCGGCATCGCTACCGGTCCGAGGCGGCGCGTTCGGTGCGGGCGGCGTTACGGACGGCCGCGCGCCGTTGGCTGCGGGCTCTCCTGGCGCGTCTGGGCCTGAGGATGCTGAAGATCCACGGGGCGACGTGCCGTTTCCGGTAGGGTTAACCGAAACACCCGGACTGTCGGGAGGCGGTGGGGCTGCGGCAGGAGCGGATCTATCCCCGGCATGATCTTCCCTGCCGCTCGAACGCTCAGGGGATTCCTGTGGTTCCGGTTCGCTCCGCAGTGAGGCAACGACTCTCTGTAAATGAGTATTGCCTTGAAAGCGCCCGATGTGGCTGGCGATCGAGCGCCGCTGTGCGGCCTTCAGCCGTTTATCACCCAGACGGCTGGCTTGAACCTCAATGGAAACGCCCGCGGCGCCGGCAATCAACTCACTTCCTGAAGCCCGCGAGTCAACCGAAGCGGAACCCGGTTCGTGACTCTCTGTTGTTGCTCCGTACTGATTCTTCGCTTCAGTACGCGCTTCTAATTCCTTGACCTGGACCGTCATCAGTTGCTCTTCGAGCCGAATACCAGCTTGGTTTCTCTCTACAAGCCGCCACACCCATGGAAATCAGACGCGCAACGTGCGACAGGTTTCAAGTCAGTTCCTTCCGGGCTTGGATGCCAGCTGCCGCAATCGTTCCTTGCGCTCGTTTGTCAACTGGGACTCCCCCAGCAGCTTCTCGAGCTCCTGTTGGTCCGCTGAAGCGGTGTATGTTTCGGCCAGTAGCTTTTCAACGTTGGCCATGGCACGCTCATCGATGCGCCGGAGTTGCAGCTGGATGTTGAACCGCTCTTCATTGTCCTTGCTGTCCTTCAGCGCCTGCAAGTAGCGGGCTCGCTCTGCCGGGTCGGTAATTAATGACGGATCGACTTCCCCGGAAGGATAGACCACTCCACGGTAAGACGACGGCGGCGGAACTCCTTTCGCGGGCAGATCTTTTGGATTCCACTGTGGATCAACGTTCCGGTCCAGTGCCGCGAAGAATCGCAGCCAGTGGGTCAGACCGAGTTTACGAGCTGACTTATCCACGAATGGTACGTCCTTAAGGTTCGCCTCGATTGTTTCCAGCGCCTCTTGTACTAACGCAGGCTGTCGTTCCTTCTCAAAAGCGGCAAACTTCTCGGCCACTTGTTTATCTGTGATGTCCATTTGAGGTTCAATTTCCCTTTTACTCGAATTACAACCGAGAACTGTGACTAGACACAAACTGGGCAGAACAACCGTCAAGTTCATCGCCATCAGGGGCATCCCGGATTGATGACCTGCCCCGCGGCCACTGTGGTGGTGACATGGGCGCCGGCCTTGTCAGCGGTCAGGGTGGACGCGTCGGCAGCCAGGCTCATCACTTGAGCGACAGTCGCAAATCGGTGGAAGGCGCCCGCTCCAATCT
>Ga0157375_10001370_pt1 | contig 21047 bp, 43 predicted proteins | sample M35metaG_FD_115311 | JGI IMG/M metagenome (GOLD analysis project Ga0157375, IMG submission 115311) | Miscanthus rhizosphere microbial communities from Kellogg Biological Station, Michigan, USA - M3-5 metaG | ecosystem: Host-associated > Plants > Roots > Rhizosphere > Soil | place: USA: Michigan... | reverse complement strand
GTTGGGGGGGAGGGGGGAGGGGGCAGGCGTGGGCGCGGCCCAGCCAGGCGTGCGCCAGGCGTGCAAAGTAAAGAGCTGTCCGGATCGTGAGACATTCCCGGATCCGGGTTGACGCGGGGGCAGACCTGAGGCAGAGTTCTCATCAGCAGCACACAACAACTCAACACGGCAGGCCCGCTGATCCACCTAAGTGGCTCTCACACACGGCGGCCAGGAGTTGACAGCAAGGCGTACCACATGCTAGGTTCTACCTCATAGTCAAGCTTCACCATCACGGCCCAGGAGGCCACCATGTACAAGCGCACCCCCGCTCAGATTGCTGCCCAGGTGGCAGTCGAGTCCATCGCCAACAACCGCGAGGACTTCGAGCCCGCAACGGTGGCAGCAGTGCTCGCCTTTGGCGAGGAGCAGGGCGTGGCCGATCTTTACCTGGACATGATCCGCTAGACCGCTTGACAGAATCGCCCCCTCGTGAGAGGGTTGTACCACAGCACGATGCGGAAACAGGCCGGGTGACCATCCACCGACCTGCTCGAATGGCCAAGGGGCCGGGTATGCCCGGAGCTCCACCATGGCCTAGTAGGGCAGGGCGCAATGGGGGCGAATCGGCGCCTAGTATGGCGAACGTGAGACGTCGCTGGACTTGACGGTTGCATACGACCGTTGGGATATGAGTCTCGCAAGTAGATCGGCTAGGCGGAACCGCAAGAAACACCGAAAACGGGCCGACAGGATCGGCCCGGATTCCACTACTTGCCTGGTCCTGAGCCGCAAGGCTCAGGGTTGGGTTGGAAGTAGAATCCCAACCACGCCCCAGGAGGGCTCTGTCATGACCAGTCTGATCACCGTCACCATCGGTCGTAACGTCGGCACCCTGCCGATGCCGCGCAACGAGTGGGACGAGTTCCGCAACCAGGTGAAGACCAGCCTGTTCCAGGACGGCGGCGCGACGCAGGTCTTCGGCCCGTTCGACGGCCAGGGGTCCTGGACCGACGCCGACGGAGAGCTCATCGTCGAGGACAGCTCTACCTTCACCGCCCTGACCGACCGGCGAGGCTTCGCCGACGAGCTGGGCGCGCAGTTGTCCGACCTGGCACTGCTCTACGGCCAGGACGCAATCGCCTACAGCATCGGGGAGGCGCAACTGGCAGTCGCTCCGGCCTACGCCTGACGTCTTGCATGCTGGACGGTCCTTGACCGTCCAGTGTGTTGGATGCCAGACTCATCCTCATCGTCCCAACTACGCCCCAGGAGGGCAACGCGATGAACCACAATCAGGTCCTGCAGAAGCGGGCCAATGTCACGCTCGAGACCGTCGTGCGACGGATCGTGAAGACGTTCGACCGCGCCACCCCGGCCGACGTCGAGTCCGGCGCCCGCTGGTACGACGAGGCGGGCGACATCGTCACCCAGATGGCCCCGTCGTTCGGCGGTTCCCGCGAGGTTGCGGCCGCCGTCATCGCTCACCTGTCGCCCCGGACGACCTGGGCGCGCAACATCGCCGGGGCCGAGGCGCTCGCACTGGGCGACGACTCCGAGACGCCTGCCGGGTGCATCGGCGCCAACGTCGACCGGGCCCGCAAGGCCATCGCCGACGCGGACCCCATCGGGACGCTCAATGGCCCGAAGACTCGCCGCTTCGCGCTCAACATCCTGGGCGACCGGGACGCCGTCACGGTCGACGTCTGGGCCGCCCGCGTCGCCGGAATCACCGACCAGGAGCTCACCCGGGCCGGAGTGTACGACGCCGTCGAGCACGCCTACCGCCTCGCCGCTGGGCGTCGCGGCGTCGACCCGGCCACCATGCAGGCCACGACGTGGGTCGTCGCCCGGAACGGTCGTGCGGCATGACGCTCCAGGTCGCCGGGCGACTCCCGGTCTGCCGTGGCTTCGTCGAGCCGCACATGACGAGTGCCGACATCGACCCCGTCGACCGCCTCTGCCAGGAGTGCGCCGACGCCTGGGACCTGGAGGCCTCACGATGAAGGGCAACCGTCCCATCGCGCAGCCCGCCACATGTCCGACATGCGGCACCCGCGCCGATCACGTCCCGCACTCCAACGTCTGCCGCGAGGCGGCCGAGGAGCGCTACTGGTCCCGCCGCGACTGAGCGCAACACCGATGCGGCTCCAACATGTTGGAGCCGACGTCGCGACCGCTCAGGTCGAATCCCAACTACGCCCCAGGAGGGCACCATGTTCCTGAACGACTACGACCTCCGCAACGTCCTGCACGACTCCGACCGCGCCGAGACGCCGAACCTGCACAGCCTGGCGACCATCGTGTGCGAGCTGGCCGCCTGGGCCGACCGCAACTCCGACGGCTGGGCCTACTGGCCGAAGCCGAGCCGCGCAGCCTCGCGGGCCACCGACATCCTCTACCGGGAGTTCCTGGGCCGCTATGACCAGCGCACCGGCCAGGACATCACGAAGGCTGAGCTCCAGGCCGCCGTCCGTCCGATCAAGGCCTTCCGCACCCGGCAGGCCAACGGCAACTGACGTCTTGCATGCTGGACGGTCCTTGACCGCCCGGTGTGTTGGGTGCCAGACTGACACTCACATCAACCGTCCCAGGAGGACATCATGCAGGACACGCGCAAGCAGCACACCCGCATCGCCGCCGACGAGCGGTTCGGCCGCCGCCAGCCCCGCCCGGCCCCGCGCCGCCAGGGCACCCGCGCCGCCGTCATTGCGGCCGCCAGCAAGGAGGCCTGACCATGGCGCGAGGCGGCACGATCATCGCCAGCGTGACCGACGAGGTCGAGGACGTGACCACGGTCTACGTCTTCGGCATGGGTCTGGTCTTCCTCGACGTCGAGGACTCGGACCGGAACGCCATCGCGACCGGCACCTACACGCTCGACCAGGCCCGCGAGCTCCGCGACGCCATCGACCAGGCCATCGCGGCCGCCAGCAAGGAGGCCTGATCATGACCGACCACATCCCCGACCCGCCGCTGGCCAAGGAGTACGAGCTTCTCGTCTACGATGACGGCGCCGTCGTCCTCACGCTCAACGCCCACAGCAGCAAGCGCCGCCAGGTGCGCCTGGGCCGCGAGGCCGCCGAGCTGATCCACGAGGCGCTCTACGCGGCCACGCACGACGAGGAGGTCGGCGACTCCACCACGCTGGTCGACGGGGAGAACTTCCTCTGGGTCTGGAACCCGAAGCGCGACTGCTGGAACTGCGCCTGCCGATGGGACGAGACCGAGGACTTCAACCTGACCGGCATCGCCTCGATCTTCCGAGGCTTCGACCGGGGCGTCGTCGAGATCGCGGCCGCCTTCGACGGCATCATCGCCTGACGTCTTGCATGCTGGACGGTCCTTGACCGCCCAGTGTGTTGGGTGCCAGACTGACACTCACAACCAACCGTCCCAGGAGGACACCATGACCGCTCCCAGCAGCGACAGCGCCGCCATCCGCCAGACCATCCGGGCTCTCAAGGCCGCCGGGGTCCAGCTCCTCGAGGTCCAGGACGGCGAGGAGGACGTCAACGTCGAGACCGCCACCGAGCAGGAGGTCATCGACGCCATTACGGCGGTCGACGACGCGTTCCTGATCGTCCGACTCCCCGCCCCCAAGGCGGCCGGTGTCACGCAGGTCGGCTCGCCTCGCACGAGCCACATCCGCTTCGTGATGGGCAACGACCCCGAGGAGGTCATCTGCGACCACGGCGTGAGCCTCTCCCCGATCCTCGACCCGCTGACCGAGGGCTGGTGGGCCTGATGGCCGCCGAGTCGCCCCTCGAGGCCCACGTCCGCAAGGAGCTCCGGCGCTACGTCGTCCAGAAGCAGATCTTCTGCACCCGGCGCCGGGACCTCGTGCTCGACATCGACACGGCGGTCTTCATCCTCGACCGGGACGGCGATCCCATCGCCGCCCTGTCTCCCGAGGGCTGGGCCGAGATCGACGAGGCTGGCCGCCAGGTCCTCGCCGACAACGGCATCACCGTCGACACCAGCAACCTTCCCGCCTGACAGCTTGAGTCGCCCCGGGCTTGACCCGGGGCGGCCTTGGATGCCAGACTGGCCCCAGCGTTTACACCATCTACCCAGGAGGTACCCCATGCACGCGATCCAGACCGCCAAGGCCGCGAACGACACGCAGGACGACGACACCCGCCTGCCGTCCACCGGCCACCCAAGCGGCGAGTGGCTGAACCCGGTCCTCACCGTCAGCGACCGCCACGGCCGCCAGGTCAGCCTGATGGTCACGGCCTCCATCGGCACCTTCGACAGCGCCGCCGCCGTGGTGGTCAACCCCTGGGGCCAGGGCGAGGGCCCGGCCGTCCGGATCGAGGGTGAGGACCTGTTCGCCCTGCGCGAGTTGATGGCTGAGCTCCCCGAGTCGGCCTTCGTCCGCCCCGCCGACCCGGTCGAGGTCGTCTCCGAGCACCACGGCACCATCCTGATCGACGGCGACGACGAGGTCTGGGTCTTCAACGGCTACGTCGACCGCTGGTTCCTCACCGGCCCGTTCAGTCGCCTCGAGGAGTACACCGGGGCCGACATCGACTGGCACCTGGCCCGGCGCGCGACGACCTACAGCGACGGGCGCACCGGCCTGGACGAGGGCGCCGAGAAGATCTTCGCGGAGTACGGCGGCGCCATCGCGGCCCCGCTCCCCCGCTGGTCCAACGGCGACCTGATGCGCAACGGCCACACCGGCAACCTCTACTTCCGCGAGCGCGGCCAGTGGCGCATCCTGAACGCCAGGGACGACTTCGCCGCAGCGATGCGCTTCACCGACGACGAGATCAGCGCCGCCGTCGACTCCGAGGACACGAACGGCAACGTCGTCCTCGTCCAGAAGAACGCCTGATGGCCTGGGGCGTGCTGATCGTGGCCATCGTCGTCGGCCTTGGGGTGCTGGCCTGCTGGCTCGAGAAGCGCGCCCCAGGCGCCGGGTCCACCATCCTCCCCGAGGCCCCGGAGGACCCCCTGCGAGGCCACGCCTGGGGGTGCCGGTGCCCCGGTCACCGCTGAGTCAGCTCGACCTGATCGTCTCGCGGCCCCGGCGCTTCTACCGGGAGCGGAAGTTCAAGCCGACCCTGTTCCGCGACCCGCAGCACTGCCCCGAGGAGGGCCTGGGCGGCGCCGCCTACTGGGTCACCTACCACTCGATGGACAACATCGGCATCTGCGTCTCGACCTGGGACGCGGATGCCGGGGTCCACTGGAGAGCTCACGTCGATGGCCACATCCTGGCCACCCGGGGGCCCGACGGCACCAAGACCCGGATCGCCTTCGCAACCCTGCCCGACGCGATCAACGCCCTGCTCGCCCACCGTGGCGTGCAGCCGGACTACGATCCCGGCCCGGCCCAGGTGATGACCCGGGCTTGACGCCCAGCCCGCCCCCATGCAAGACTGATCACCCCAACACCCAGACCCTGGAGGTCACCCATGAAGCTCTTCCTGATCCCGCTCTTCATGATGGTCATGCTGTCCATCGCCATCCCGGCCCTGCTGGTCGTCACGATCCCGTTCGCGGTCCTGCTCGTCCTGGCCCACCGCCACAACAAGCGCGAGGCCGCCCGGCTCGAGGGCCACTACTGGGGCGAGCTCACCAACGCCGCCCACGCCCGCTCGGCCCGCTCGATCACGTCGACCTGGGGCGCGAAGTGAGCCCCCGTCGTCCGGCCATCGGCCTGGTCCTGCTCTTCGTCATGGCCGCCGTGATGATCATCATGACCTCGGACCGCTCGGACGCCAAGGAGGCCGGGCCGGTCAACTGGCGGATGCGTCCGGGCACGTCGATCTGCGTGCAGGACAGCACCAACGGCACCGTCCCGGTCGCGAAGTCGATCCGGCTCTGGAACAAGGCCCAGGCCCGGTTCCGGCTGCGCTACTCGCTGGACTGCTCGCCATGGACCCGCAAGATCGACGTCACGACCTACGGCCCCGGCTACGACGACACCGCGCTCGGCCTGACGAGCTGGTACGACCTGGAGTGCAACGGCAACTGCTACGCCGCGTCGGGCTGGATCAAGATCATGACCGGCGAGCCGGTCGGCTGGCAGCGCAAGATGGACGAGTGCGAGCTGCTCCACGTCATGGGCCACGAGCTCGGGCACCAGATGGGCCTCGACCACGACCCGAACCACCCGCGCTCCCTGATGTACACCGCCGACGCGACCTACTGGGAGTCCCAGTGCGGCAAGCCGGTCCCCCGCGACGTGCGCCTGGTCAACCGCATGGGTTGACAGCCACCGCAGCACGGAGTAAGATCGACACCCCAACGAGACCCAGGAGGTCAACCATGAACACGCCACCCCCGCCCGACGAGTACCTCACCGAGAAGCCCTTCCTCGTGATGGTCCCCATGCGGGTCTTCGCCGAGACCGAGGCCCAGGCCGTCGAGCACATCGAGGCCCTCCTCGACCTCGCCTCGACCGCGTCCGGCGTCCCCATCGACAACATCGTCCACGGCGGCATGGTCGCCATCCCGCTCGAGGACGGCTCATGAACACCACAACCACCAGGAGGACCACCTTGCAGAAGTCAGCCCTGCTCATCGACCCGACCGCCACGATGCCCCGCGCCCTCGAGACCGTCCTTGGCTTCGAGGTCGGCAAGATCGACACCGACAGCTTCGGCCGCGCCAACCGCTACCGCGACCTCGCGCGCTTCGACCTGGTGGTGGGGGCCCCCGCGATCTGGGCCGAGGACGAGGACCGCTCCCGCGAGGACCACTTCTACGAGGCGGTCGACGTCATGCAGCCCGAGCTCTTCCTGCTCGAGACCGTCCGGGGCCTGGACGCCCCGCGTCACCGGGGCTTCCTCGAGGACCTGCTCGACGACCTCGGCGCCCTCGGCTACGAGGTCGAGCACAAGGTCATCGAGCTGGGCGGCCGCAAGTCCCTGGTGATCATCGGCCGCCGGGACGGCCACGGTGTCATCTGGGACCGCCACGCCTACGACCCGGCGGCCGCCCTGGCCAACCTCATCCGCTCCAACCTCGCCTGATGCACGGCCGGTTCGAGAAGCGTAGCCAGCGACGGAAGACCGTGGGCAACTGCGTGGCGCCGGACTGCGCCGTCCCCCTGCTCGGAGACGGCACCTGGCGCAACCTGGCGCCCGCGCTCCGGACCGGCTTCGCCCGCCACGGCGGCAAGGGGCTGTGCTCCAAGCACTACAACCGCCTGCACCAGCAGGGCACCATCGAGCTGGTCGGCCGGGTCCGGAAGGTCCGGGTCACCCAGTGCGCCAAGTGCGCGTGCGAGATGGTCCCCCAGGACACGCCCGCCGAGCTCCGGGGCGGGCGCCGGGTCCACCGGGCCAGGATGCTCTGCGCCCCCTGCTACAAGGTCGAGCACCGCGCGGGCAACCTCGAGGCCTGGGCCCCGAAGACCACCCGGATCGACAGCGCCGAGCTGGACTCGTACCTTGACGACTGGGAGATGATGCGCGACGATGGCGTCGGCATGCGCGAGGCCGCCGCCCGGCTCGGGCTCAAGGTCTCGACGTTCGACAAGATCCTGTACCGCGCCCGGAAGAAGGGCGACCCGAGGGGCTCGACCGTAGCCTTCGCCCACGACATGAGGAGAGCAGCATGAAGAGGATCCCCTTCTGCCCGCACGTCTGGTGCGGCTGCGCCAGCATTCCCGACTGGGGACGGCGAGATCACCGAGTGGCTGTCCACATCGCCAACGCCAGGGCCCGACGCACCGGGCGGCGTCAGCAGGTCCTCAAGCGGGACCTCGGCGCCGGGCCGACGTGGCTCATCCAGGAGATCCGTTGAGCGGCAAGCTGGTCCTGCTCGTCATCTTCCTATGGCTGCTCATCCTGGCGGGCGGCGCGCTCTTCGTGCGCCACGCGATCCGCGAGGGCGTCCGCGAGCGCAAGGTCTTCCTCGACACGCAGAGCGAGGACTGGTGCTGACCAGCCTCTGCACCCGCTGCGACCAGGAGGTCCGCTACGGCTACCGCGACGGCCAGCCCGGCTGGTGGCACCGCGAGGCCGTCGACCACAGCGCCCGTCACGGCGTCCCCGGCCCGACCCGCGAGGAGTCCCAGGCCGCCCGCGCCGAGTGGGAGGCCGCGAACCTCTCCCCCACCACCCCGAACGACGACGAGAAGGAGCCCCTTGCGACAACGCCCGAGGTCCACGCCATGCCTGTCGACACCGTCGGCCGCCGCCGGTTCGTGTGCTTCCCCGATGGATCAGTCGCCGACGCGCAACTGCCTGGTGGGGCCCGAACCGTCATCAACGCGGCTCGGAAGACTGGCTGGGAGATCTCAGCGTCGTACGCTCGTGGCGCATGGCTGCACAGCGCGACCTGGACCCCGACGGCCATCGTCAACCACGTCCAGGTGCGCCTGAGGCGTGGCACCCAGCGAGCCGTGGCCACCTGGCGCACGAAGCCCGACGGCACCTACGAGTTCAAGACTGCCTGGGCCTGGGACACCACCGTCCCGGCCCGTCGAGCCGTCAACAGCAAGGAGCTCAAGGAGCTCGTCAAGGCCGACCCCAAGGAGACCGCGTGACCCTGACCATCAGCATCCGCCGCACCCTGAACCACCTCCAGGACCGCACGTTCGGTGACCTCTTCCGCGAGATGTCCAGCTCGCTCGATGAGCACGGCACCCAGCGCCTCCCCCATCGCGCACCGGCCCACCGCACCGCAGGCAAGCTCGCAGCCGACGTCTTCCGCGCCCGCTGCGAGGCTGGCTTCGAGGAGGGTAACGTCTCCTGGGAGGACGTCCTGCTCGAGGAGGTCTACGAGGCCCTCGCCGAGGACGACCTGACCGCGCGCCGCGCCGAGCTGATCCAGGTGATGAACGTCTGCGCCCTCGAGATCGACCAGATCGACGAGGAGCTCGCCTCCAACACGTTGGAGGCCGCGCCAGTCACCGCAGGCTGGGCCGACGCCGAGGACATCGACGACCGGGACCTTGACTAGTGCGCTGGATCCGCGCTACCCTCCTCGCAGGCGCGCTGGGCTGGCTCACGGGCGCCGCCATCGCCACCCACCACGCTAGGAGCCTCCCCTTGCCTCAGACCACACCCCCCCGCCTCTTCACCCAGACGACCGCGCTGGAGCGCGACGAGATCAACCCCGACACCCTGCGGACGCTGATCGGGATGTCCATCGACACGCTCGAGGCCTCCGTGGAGGAGAGCGAGCAGGCTGCCAACTGGGAGACCCTGGCCGTCACCATCTCGGTCGCTGCCTTCGATGCCCCGGAGATCGGCGTCAGGTCCGGACTGGCCGCCCTGCGCGTGTCCGTGCGCGAGCTGGCGTGAGGCCCTGCGAAGACCCGGCGAACGACCCGGAGGACTGGTTCCTCGAGCGCGACGGCAAGCAGTACGTCGATGACGTCCTGGTGACCGACGAGGAGCTCGAGAACGTCCACTGGGAGCAGCGCGCGGACTACGTCGAGGGCCTCACGGACCTGCGGGTCCGGGCCGCCCTGCGCCGCCGCCGCCACGCCAAGGACAAGTGCTTCACGCTGTGCGAGCAGCGCGCATCATGCCTCTCCCAGGCCCTCGACGGCCTGACCATCGAGTACGGCATCTTCGGCGGCTACGACCGCGAGGAGCGCCGGGAGATCATCCGGGTCCGCGATGCGCGCGCCGCCAGACGCGCCGGGGGCACCGAACAGTAGACCTTCGACCCATCCATCACACCAACCGAAAGGCAGGGCCCTCTTGAACCTGGATCTCTCCACCCTCGCCGCCACTGACGAAGACGTCGCCCGCATGACCCGCCCGGAGAGGGAGGCCCGCGTCGCCCTGCTGATCGAGGAGTCGCACGCGCTCCTCGCCGAGGGCAAGCGCCTCTTCGTCGAAGAGGAGGGCAAGGTGCTCGCGGCCACCGTCGTGCTCTTCTCTGGCGGCAACGACTCCACCGTCCTGGCTCACCTCTTCCGCGAGCACGCGACTCATGCCGGGCACGCGAACACCGGGGTGGGCGTCGAGCGCACCAGGCAGTACGTCCGCGACGTCTGCGCGAGCTGGGGCCTCCCCCTCCTCGAGCGAAGCGCCCCTCGGGCGGTGGACTCCTACCGCGCCATCGTGCTTGACCAGGGCTTCCCCGGCCCGGGGCACCACTACAAGATGTTCCAGCGCCTCAAGGAGCGCGCCCTGCGCACCATCCGCGCAGAGCTGGTCGGACCCGGACGCACGCGGTCGCACCGAGTGATCTTCCTGGCCGGGCGCCGCCGGGCCGAGAGCCAGCGCCGGACGAACATCCCGGAGTTCGAGCGCGACGGGTCCGTCGTGTGGATCTCCCCCCTCGTCAACTGGACGAAGCCCGACATGACCACCTACCGGATTATGATGCGCCGGGAAGGTGTCGCCGTCCCGGTGAACGAGGTCTCTGACCTGATCCACATGAGCGGCGAGTGCCTGTGCGGCGCCTTCGCTCACGAGAACGAGCGCGCCGAGATCTCGATGTGGTTCCCGGAGGCCTTCGCCGAGATCGCACTGCTCGAGGCCGAGATCGCCGACCGCGACGACATCCCCGACTACCGCAAGACCTGGGGCTGGGGCTGGGAGAAGCACGAGATCATGAAGCGCCTCAAGCAGCAGGCCAAGACTCCCGGGCTGCAGGTCGACGACGTGATGGCCCTGCTCGAAGCCGACATGACCCCGTCGACTTCAGGCCCGCTGTGCTCGTCGTGCGACGCCCGCGCCGAGGGCGGCGAAGCGATCTCCGTGCAGTAGACTGGGGAATCCCCCCAGCAAGAGAAGGGGCCCCGCGCGAGGCTGACCAGGCCTACGAGCGCGGGGCCCTGCCCAGGACATCTAGAGAGGACGATCCTTGAGCATCGAGATCCATGGTACCCCCATCGAGGCCGCCCACGAGTACCGCAAGCGCGGGTGGCGCACGATCCAGCTCCACCGCGTGATCCAGGGCCACGACGTCGTGTGCTCCTGCCAGCGCGCGGCCGCCTGCACCAGCAAGGGCAAGCACCCGCTCGACAACGAGTGGCAGAACACCCCCCCGATGTCCGGCGCCGACATCCAGGAGGCCTGGACGAAGCCCGGCCGCCACAAGATGAACGTCGGCATCGCGACCGGCGCCGCCTCGGGCATCTGGGTCCTCGACATCGACCCGAAGTCCGGCGGCATGGAGACCATGGCCGCCCTGGTGGCCGAGCACGGCAAGCTCCCCGACACCTTCGTCGTCCAGACGGGCTCGGGCGGCTACCACTACTACTGGAAGCACGCCGAGGGCCTGCGCAACTCCAGCGGCCGCGTCGGCAAGGGCATCGACACCCGCGCCGATGGTGGTCAGGTGGTCGCTGCGCCCTCCGTGACCGACCTGGGCGCCTACACCGTCGTCAAGGACCTCCCGGTCGTCGAGGCCCCTGCCTGGCTCCTGGAGCTGGCACAGAAGCCCGAGAGCGCCACCCCGGTGATCACCGCCGAGGACCTCCCCCGCCCCGAGGACATCCCGGCCGAGGAGTGGGACCGGCTGAACGCCTACACCCGCCGCGCGGTCGACGCCAACCTCGACCGGCTGGACGCGCTCAAGACCACCGGCTGGGAGGGCGAGCCCTGGAACCACACCACCTTCGAGGTCTCCTGCGCCCTGGTCGAGCTGGCGAACAGCACCTGGAACAGCTACTCCCTGGGGCAGGCCGAGGCCGACGTGTTTACACGCTCACCCCGGGACACGGCGGGCTTCGACGACTGGACCGTGAAGAAGACCTGGAGCTCCGCGCTGGAGAAGGTGGGCCCCAAGGCTCGGGCCGTTCCGGCTGGGCGCGCAGCCGCTCCCGCCGACGACGACCTCTTCGCCGGGCCCGACGTCAGGACCCGGGAGCCACGGGTGGCGCCGGACCCTACCGGGGGGCCTTCGACGACGCCTGGCGCCGGAGGTCCTGACAGGTTCTTCGAGGCCGACAAGAGCCTCAACACCCACCGCCTCGCCATGGCGGTGCTCGACCAGGGCCCGCTCGGCTGGGGCCGCGACGAGGACTTCTGGTCCTACGAGGCCGGGGTCTGGGTCTCGGACCGCGAGGTCGTCTCCCGTCGCTGCGTATCGCTGCTCCGTGGGAAGTTCCGCACCGGCCACGTCGCGAACGCCGAGGCCTACCTGCGGCACCTCGCCGTGCAGATCGACGCGGACCCGGTCAAGGGCTACCTGAACTTCCGCAACGGGATGCTCGACTGGCAGACCGGCGAGCTGCTCGGGCATGACCCGAACTTCAAGAGCACCGTGCAGTTCCCGCACGACTACGTCGCCGACGCGAAGTGCCCGCACTTCGAGGGCTTCCTGGCCGACATCCTGCACGAGGACTTCGTGACGCTGGCCTGGGAGATGATGGGCTACCTGCTCTACTCGGGCAACCCGCGCCAGGTCGCGTTCCTGTTCTACGGGTCGGGCTCGAACGGCAAGGGCACCCTGATGCGGGTCATCGAGGACATGCTCGGCAAGGCGAACACCGCGAGCGAGTCCCTCGACGACCTGAACGGCAACCGCTTCTCGGCGGTGAACCTCTTCGGGAAGATCGCCAACCTGGCGGGCGACATCGACGGCACCTACCAGGAGTCGACGGCCAACTTCAAGAAGCTGACCGGCGAGGACACCTACCCGGCCGAGCGGAAGTTCGGCCAGCGCTTCGAGTTCGAGAGCTGGGCCGTCCCGGTCTTCTCCGCGAACAAGATCCCCGGGTCGGCCGACGTCACCGAGGGCTACCTGCGGCGCTGGGTGATCCTGCACTTCCACAAGCACATCACCGAGCGCATCGAGGGCCTCTCCGACCTGCTGGCGGCCGAGATGCCCGGCATCATCGCGGCCTCGGTCCGGGCCCTGCGCGAGACCATGGGCCGGGATGGCTTCTCGATCACCGGGGAGGTCGCCCGGATGAAGGACGAGTTCGCCATCGCCATCGACCAGGTCCGGCAGTGGATCGCCTCGGGCAACCCGCTCCAGGCGCCGGAGTCCTGGTGCCCCGTCCACGACCTCTACCAGGCCTACACGGTCTGGGCAGGCGGGGCGGGCGTGGCCAAGCTCGGCGAGCGCGAGTTCTCCCACCGGCTCGAGGCCATCGGCTACCCCAAGGACATCCACCAGGGCGTCGTGAGCCACCAGGGCCTGCACGCCACCGTCAACAGCAGCCAGACCCCCTCCCCCATGCAGTCCTTCTTCGGTTAGGAGCTCCACCCATGTCACGGAAGAACCACCGCCGCACCCGGCCCCAGGCCATGCGTCGCGCCGACGGTCTCGGGACGACCCGCACCCTTCCGCCGCCGCCGCCGGTCGAGAACATGGTGGTGCCCCACGGGCGCTGCCACTACCGGCACCGCAAGCACCGCTTCCACCGCCACGAGATCGAGCGGGCCCTCAAGCAGGCCATCGCCAGCTACCGGGCCAAGGGGCAGATCGGCGGGCTGCCTACCAAGGGCTACGAGTGCGTCGCTTCCGAGGGCGGCTGCGGCTCGTGGCACCTCACATCCCAGACCGAGAGCCACATCAGGGGGCGCGTGTGAGCGCCCAGTGCGCGACCTGCGGGCGATTCTGCCGTGTCGTCCAGGCTGTCAACGATGCAGGATCGGCCGAGGTCGGCTACTACTTCATCATCGAGTGCCCCACCCATGGAAGAGGAATCGCATGACCGACGACATGCTGGGCGAGCTGCTCGAGGCCGAGGACGCCGCCGCCAGCCACAAGGCCGACGGGTGCCCGCTCTGTGCCGCGATCCGCCGCATGGACCCGGGCCCCACCAGGACGGCCCTGACTCGTGCGGCTGGAGGTACCATTGGTATCCGTAGGCTCGTCGAGATCCTGCGCAAGAACGAGATCCACGCAGGCCGCATCGTCGTGGCGAAGCACCGGACAGAGGAGCACACGCCGTGACCGACACCCTGCTGGATGACCTCCGCGAAGCCGCCACTCCCGCCCCGCCCCGCGAGTTCCGCCCGGGCGTCATCTTCGCGGGTGGGAAGCCCAGCATCATCACGACGCCCCCCGTGGCCGCCATGGAGACCGAGGACGAGTGGGTCGAGGCCGTGGCCGCCATGGGCGTCCCGCTCCCGCCCGGGCACACCCTGCAGCTCGTCGAGGCCCAGTACGCCTACAACGCGGCCGCCTGGCACCGCGACGTCGAGGACAAGGGCCAGAACCACACCGCCTACACCGCACCCAGCCACCTCTGGCGCTACAAGTTCGCGGTGGTCCTGCGGTCCTCGCGCGAGGACGCCGACCTGGGCCGCCTGATGAAGGAGGCCGCGCGCGCAGTCCGCTCCCGCAAGCCCCTGGTGGCCCTCGGCGGCACGATGGTCGTCAACCTGGCCGACTTCCAGGTGGGCAAGGTCGACGAGCTGGGCGGTACCACCGAGCTCCTCGAGCGCTCCGAGGCCGCCCTGGCCCAGGTGAAGGCCCGGATCCGCAAGATGCGGCCCGCCCAGATCATCCTGGCCGACAACGGCGACTCGACCGAGGGCTTCAACAGCGCCCCGAACGCGGCGCGTGTAAACGACCTGCAGGAGACCGAGGCCCTCCGGGTCTGGCGCCGGACGTTCTGGCGCTGGATCTCCGAGCTGGCGCTGTTCGGCGTGCCGATGACGGTCGTCTCGGTGCCGTCGAACCATGGCCGGAACCGCAACGGCAAGTGCGAGCTGGGCCCGGTCGACGACGACTGGGGCATCGACACCCTGTCGATCATGCAGGACATGGCCCAGGTGAGTCCCGACGCCTACGGCCACGTCGACTTCATCGTGCCGCGCAAGCACGACGAGCACGTCACTCTGACCCTGGTCGACGGCAAGGTGATCTCGTTCCACCACGGCCACAAGGCCAGCAACCCCAACGGCCTGGCCGACTGGGCGAAGCGCCAGGGCCGCCGCGAGGTCGGGCTCTCCGACATCGTGGTGGTGGGCCACTTCCACCATCTGCGGGTCCAGGCCTACGGCGACCGGCAGTGGCTCTTCGTCTGCCCGACGATGGACTCCGGCTCGAGCTGGTTCACGCCGAGCTCCGGGGAGCAGTCGAACCCCGGCGTGCTGACCTTCATGGTCGACGCCGACGGCTGGCGGGACCTCTTCGTCGCCTGGGCTGCATGATTCTGCATGGACCTGCAGGTGCAGAAAAATGCACGATTCTTCCGGTTCCATCCTCGGCGTGTCGTTTGCAATAGCCCCGAATGACCAGGTAGTCTGAGCATCGGGGACCCCCTATCTCACAGGATGAGATAGGGGGTTGTGCCTGGTAGGCGGCAGGAGCATGCTTCTCTCATCGCCTCCAACACCGGAGGCCAGACAGAAGGAGCTGATCCGAATGGCCGTCAAGACCCCGCGTCGCACCCGCAGCACCACCGCCACCGTCACCCCGACCATCACCGACGAGACGAGCGTCATCCCGACCACCGCTGCCCGGGGCGGCAAGGCCGCCGACACCAGCAAGCTCTACACGATCCACTCCCTCGAGGACGTGCAGATCGACACCCGCGTCGTCCGGGTCGCCGCCCTGGACGAGGCCGGGGCCCGCACGCTGACCGAGCAGATCCAGCGGACCAGCGTCCGGCTCTGGCTCCTGGTCACCGAGGCCCACGACCGCAAGGCCCACCTGGCCCTGGGCTACGACACCTGGGCCGACTACGTGAAGGCCGAGCTCTCCATGAGCGAGTCCCGGAGCTACCAGTTCCTCGACACCGGCCACGTCATGAAGGCCCTCGCCTCGGCCGGGGTCGACATCGAGAAGGCCTCGCCGCCGCCCACCCGGGTGGTCGCCCGGATCAAGGACCGCCTGACCGACGTGCGCCGGGTGGCCACGAAGGCGATGGCCTCCGACGACGGCGAGGACTCGGTGGACAAGGCGATCCGGGCCCTGGCCCGGGAGCCCATGAAGCGCGAGGTCGGGGCGCCTCGGGGCTCCTCGGCCCCGGCCGCCAAGGTCGCGGCGTCCGAGCCGGTGGTCTCGGCCACCCAGGCCGCCGACAAGCTGGCCCAGTGCCCGGCCTGCAAGGGGAGCGGCAGGGTCGAGAGGGGCCTGGTGGACGTCATCACGGACCTGATGAAGAAGGTCAGGCCGCCGGGGTGATGCGGTGAGGGGGAGTAGGGCCGTCGGAGAGATCCGGCGGCCCTACTTGCGTGTGTCCGGTTCCTCCGCTACGCTCCTGTTTACACGGACATCGACCACCAGGAGGCACCATGGCCCAGAAGAAGCGCACCACCAAGGTCTCGAAGGGCACCGCGCGCGGCGCCCGTCCGGCCCAGCTCACCCGGCTCCAGCTCGCGCTGATGGGCAAGGGCCCGACCGAGGCCGAGGCCCGTCGCATGTACCGCGACTCGGCCAAGACCCCCGCCAAGGTCTCGAAGGCAGCCTGACCTTGACCGAGACCCTCGTCGCACCCGACGCCCCCGTCATCCACGAGTTCCGCGAGGCCTGGCTCCAGGCCGCCGTCGGGGCCCTGGTCCCTCTGTTCGTCGCCGCCGACCTCGAGGTCCCGCCGGTCCGGATCTCCGTCGGGTTCCCCGGCGGCCGTGGCCGCAAGGACTCCGTGATCGGCCAGTGCTGGAGCTCCAGCGCCAGCGCCGACAAGGTCCACCAGATCTTCATCCACCCCGTGCTCGACGACGTCGAGCAGATCCTCGGCGTGATCATGCACGAGCTGGTCCACGCCATCGACGACTGCGAGTCCGGCCACAAGGGCCCGTTCGTCAAGATGATCCGCGCCCTGGGCCTGGCCGGGAAGCCGACGGCCACCATCGTCGGCGAGGAGCTGTCCGAGGAGCTCGGGCCGATCATCGAGTCCCTGGGGGAATACCCCCACGCGATCCTCGCGACCATGGGCCCCGGCGGCGCCGACGGCCCGAAGAAGCAGGGCACCCGGATGCTCAAGGTGCAGTGCGCCGAGGCCGAGGGCGCCGAGGCGTACGTCGTCCGGATGACCCGCAAGTGGCTCGAGCTGTACGGCCCGCCGGTCTGCCCCTGCCACGACGAGCGCATGGAGGAGGTCGAGGCCGCGTGACCGAGGCCGAGTACCAGGATCTCCTGACCCAGGAGCGCCTGCAGGGGCAGATCTGGCTGCGCCAGCACCTCGAGCTGGCGCGTCGGCGCTACTGGAAGCCCTGGAACGACCCGGTCGAGCACGAGAACCGCATGAAGGCCATCTACATGCGGTCCGCGCGGCGTGCGGCGCGGTACTACGCCCCGTTCCGGCAGACCGGCTTCGGGGACTGACCTCCAACGCGTTGGAGACGACGAAGCCCCCCTGGGATTCCCAGGGGGGCTTGCGTTCGCGAGGCCCTTGGGGGCTCGGAGCCCCGGGTGGTGTGGCCTGATGCCTACTAGGCTATCAGGCCACGTAGGTGAACGCGCCGGTCATGGTGCTCGACCCGGTCGGGTCCGTCACCACGACGTCGACCGCACCGGCCGCGTGCGCCGGGGCCGTCACCTTGACCTCCTTGTCGGAGACGACGTCGAGCGCGGTGCCCGCGACGCCGCCGAAGGTCACGCCCGTGACGTCGGCGAGGTTGTCGCCGTAGATCGTCACGACCTTGCCGCCCGCCGGGACGCCGGACTCGGTGCCCTTCTTGAGCTCGAGGTCGGCCGGGGCCAGCGTGGTGCCCTTGCCGAAGACGTACGAGCCGTGCTCGGCGCCCTCGCGGTTGTCGGCCAGGGTCGGGTCCTTGTCCGGGACGACGTCGGACGCCCCGGTGTTCGAGACGCCGGGGCCGGTGTAGCCCGTGCGCTTCGCGTAGCCGTTCGCGAGCAGCCAGTCCTCCTCGGAGCCCGTGTAGGTCTCGCCGACCTGCTTGCCGTATGCCTCGCTGGTCATCTCGACCGCCATGGTTCCTCCAAAGATTCGTGGGTGTGTCTCGGCTAGGATACCGCGCCGGGGTGCTCCTCGGTCGGACGGTAGCGCTTCTGCTTCTGGGCCCGCTTGAAGGACTGGGCCGCCAGGGCCGTCTTCCTCGAGTGGTGGGCCGCACAGAGCGACTGGAGATCCCTGCCGGGCTCGTGCCGGTCGGTCATCTCGTACTTGTGGTCGACGTCGGTCGCCGGGCGCGGGCAGCGGGCCCCGGACCCCAGGCGCCAGGTGCAGCGGTTCCCGTCGAGCTTGAGCTGCTGAGCTCTCCGCTTCGGCCAGTCGGCGGGGAGGCGGAACCGGCGGTCAGACCCCTCCCACGCCATCAGGCCTGCTCGAGCGACGCGGCCTCGCGCGCGGGGAGGCCGTCGGCGAGCACCTCGCGGATGACCTGAGCCTGGCTGATGCCCTCCCGGTCGGCGATGGCCTTGATGCGGTCGCGGGTCTCCGGGGTCTCCACGACCTGGAGCGGCTGGGTGTACTTCGCCTTGACGGCCATGGTGCCTCCTGTGATTGTCTCGCTACTCGGACATTCTACTTGACGCCGGACCAGACCAGGGCATAGGCTCTCTTCCATCGCCACATCGACTCGGGAGGTACTACGTTGAAGCAACAACCGTGCTGCGCACGCCTCGTCGGCAAGCGGGACTTCATCAAGGGGGACCTCGCGCGCATCGCACGCCAGGCGGCCCGTCGTCCGGAGCGCCGGGAGCACTGGAAGAACCAGATCAAGCAGACCAGGGCGGCCATCGCCGAGGCTGAGCAGCGCATCATCGACCACGAGGCGGAACACGCCGAGGCCCACCAGGAGGCATCATGATCGACCTGACCGAGATCACCGACAAGGTGGCCCGCTCGCAGTACGAGAGCCTGGCCGCGAAGCGCTCCGGCGAGAGCGAGGACCAGCCGTCGTACGACGAGCTCCACGCGGGCCAGAAGGCGTTCCTCAAGGGCGCCCTGATCGGCATCATCCACCAGGTGGCCGTGCTCACCGAGGACGCCGTACGCCAGGAGATCCGGCTCGGCCTGGACCTGCTGCCGCGCGCCGACCTGAACGGCCTGACCGTCAACCTCGAGGCAGCTCTCCAGGTGGCCCAGTGAGCATCGCAACCCCCGGCATGTGGAAGGACCTCAAGGTCGACTCCTACCTCCGCGACGCCACCGGCACCATCTGGCGCGTCGCCGCCATCGACATGACCGACGTCCCGGCGGGCTACAGCGGCCACCTCCGCTGCAAGAACGCGGCGGGGGAGTGGGTCACCATCGCCCCGAAGCCCGGCGGCAACCCGGTCACGATCATGCACCCGGAGATCGAGGGCGACGCCGTCTCGCTGCTGCGGGACCAGCTCGGGGCCACCGAGCTCGCGACGCAGGACCGCCAGACCGGACGCTGGACCTGCCCGCCCTGGCCCGCCGACCACAAGGGCTCGATGACCGAGTGGCGCAGCCACCTGAACGACGTCCACGGCATGTACGCCGACGACGTGAAGACCTTCGCCAAGCTCGTCGAGGCCCACGAGGCCGCGCACGCCGCCGACTTCCCCGCCCACGCCGTACCCCACACCCACTGAGGAGCCACCATGGCCAAGTACCGCACCATCGACCTGTCCAACAAGCCGGACGCCCCGAAGGGCTTCCCGACCGTCACGCAGCGCATCGCCGCCGCCGCGTTCCTGCTCGTCTTCCTCGCGATGATCCTCGTCATCGTCTGCGGCCTGGGCCGCCTGGCGGCCTGGATCCTCGGCCTCTGATCTCAGATGCTGGACACGCTCTTGTAGTCCAGCGCCCCAGGCACTACGTTTAGACCATGAGCAACACCGACCGCACGTCCCCGACCTCAGGAGGTCCCTTGAACATCAGCAGCCTGCTCACCGGCAAGTCCCGCAAGGCCGACCAGGAGCTCATCGAGCGCTACCACGCGAGCGAGGTCGTCACCGACGAGGAGACCGCCGCGTTCCAGGCGGCCGTGAAGCGCGAGAACCGCGCGACGGCCCCGAAGCACGGCCCCTCGAAGACCCGCACGATGAGCAACGGCCAGTACCGCCGCCTCCTGGCCCGCGACGCGGCCAGCGAGAAGCGCAAGGGCAACCGCCGGTACCGCCGGGCCTGGATGTCCCAGACGCAGGACCTCGCGAACCTCCGGGGCCGCATCGCCGTCGTCGAGAACCAGGGCCTCGCCGGGACACCGCTGTGGCTGAACGCCTCGAAGTCCATCATCCGCGAGTTCGGTGGCCAGCCCGGCGACCCGGTCCAGACGGCCAAGGAGACCCTGGCCGCCGCCGTGAAGCAGCGGTCCTGATCCGCCTCATCATCCTGGTCCCCGTCGCCCTCCTGGGTGACGGGGCCCAGATCACCGCCGACATCTGCCACCACATCATCCGGAGGAACCGTTGATCGACTTCGTACAGAACCTCGTCCCGCCGCTGGCCGGACACCCGATCCTGACCGTCATCTTCGCCCTGCTGCTGATCTGGCAGGCCTACATCCTGCTCACGGTCCTGGCGATCCTGCGGTCCGGCCGCAACGTCTCCGGGTACGGCCTCGGCCCCGGCATCATCGCGGGCCTCATCCTGCTGGTCCTGGTGATCGCGTGAAGATCGTCAAGCTGGAGGCCGAGAACTTCAAGCGCCTCAAGGCCGTGGAGATCACCCCGGCCGGAGACACCGTCGTCATCGCCGGTCGCAACGCCCAGGGGAAGAGCTCGGTGCTCGACTCCATCTGGGCCGCGCTGGCCGGGAAGAGCGGCGTCAAGGAGGTCACCCGCCCGATCCGCGATGGCGAGTCCAAGGCCCGCGTCGCCATCGAGCTGGACGACCTGCGCGTCGAGCGGAAGTGGACGGCCTCCGGGTCGACCCTGACCGTCGGTCCGCGTGACGGCTCGGCGAAGTTCTCCGGGCCCCAGGGCATCCTGGACAAGCTCATCGGGGCCCTGTCGTTCGACCCCCTGGCGTTCGCCGAGGCCGACGCCAAGACCCAGGTCAAGGACCTCATCGCCCTGATCGGCGAGGAGGACACCTTCAAGCGCATCGCCGACGCCCGCCAGGCGGCGTACGACAACCGCACCGAGGTCAACCGCGAGGTGAAGCGAGCCAAGGCCCAGCTCGAGGCCCTGCCGTCCGTGGTCAACGAGGTCGACAAGGTCGACGTCGGAGCCACCGTGGCCGAGCTCCGCACGGCCCAGCGCCGCTCGGACCTCAAGCAGGAGTGGTCAGAGGTCGACCGGGAGATCGCTCGACTCACCGAGCGCCTCCGCGAGATCGAGGCCGAGGGCCGGGCGCTCCCC
>Ga0157375_10001368_pt1 | contig 21056 bp, 18 predicted proteins | sample M35metaG_FD_115311 | JGI IMG/M metagenome (GOLD analysis project Ga0157375, IMG submission 115311) | Miscanthus rhizosphere microbial communities from Kellogg Biological Station, Michigan, USA - M3-5 metaG | ecosystem: Host-associated > Plants > Roots > Rhizosphere > Soil | place: USA: Michigan... | reverse complement strand
GCTTTTGATCCAACCACTCAGGTCGGCTACTAGGCCGCCGTGCTCTTGCTTTTGATCTTGATCTTGATCTTAGGCGCCCCGTCAAACACGCTGGCCGAACGCAGGCTTGAATCCGTGGGTAACGCCGGGTTAGCCGTCCTGGGCCAAGGATGGCCCATGACGGCGGCCCACGGATTCAAGCCGGAGTGAGGGCACACCGAGCCTAGGCGAGGTGCCGAGTGTTGGGGCAAAAGCGTTTTGCTTACTTTTGCGCTTTTCAAAAGTGAGCCGCTGTAAGAGCGGAACCATAAGCAGCCGTTACCCAAATAACGGATATACCCACAGATCAAAACGCCAACTTATACCCAATGGTCATCAACATCACCGCCAAACAAGGCCGCAACACCCCATCCGGCACCTTCCCAGTCATGTGACTACCGATGTAGATCCCCGGCAACGACCCCATCAGCAAAAACCCCAGCAAATGCCAATCCATATTCCCCATGCTCGCATGCCCCAAACCCGCAACCAGGGTCAGCGGCACAGCATGGGCAATCTCAGTCCCCACCAACCGCCGTGTAGCCAGAAACGGATAAAGGATAAACAGCGCCACAGTCCCCAGCGCCCCAGCGCCGATGGACGTCAACGCAACCATGGTCCCCAAAATCGCCCCCGTCACCACGGTGAGCGCATTCAGGTTACGCGGGCTCATGTGATAGCTGTCACCCGCATGCCGCTGGGCAAAAGCCAACAAACTTTTCTTGAACAGAATGGCCAAGGCCGTCAGCAACAGCACAACACCCAACGCCTGCTTGATCACCGCATTCATGGCGCTAGGGTCAGTGTGCAAGCTGGCGAGGAACCACAACGTCAGCAGCACCGCTGGCACGCTGCCCAGGGTCAGCCAGCCGGTGATGGTCCAGTCGATATTCTTGTTCTTGCTGTGCACCAGCACACCACCGGACTTGGTGATAGCCGCGTACAACAGGTCGGTGCCCACGGCAGTGGCCGGGTTGATCCCGAACCACAGCAGGATCGGCGTCATCAACGAGCCCCCGCCTACACCCGTCATGCCGACAATAAAACCAACGATCAGGCCAGCCACCACGAAACCAACATTACCCACATCCATTACAACTACCTGCGGCCTTATAAATTTCTGGCCGCAGGATAGCGATTTTTCTTATAACGACTTATATCAATGTGATCTGACTTTATACCTTTTTTGCCAGTCGCTGACAGACGTAGGCCTGGGTCTGGTAGGGAAAGGCCACGGTGTCACGCCCCTGCAACGCCGGGTGGGTCTCGATCAACGCCTGCAACTGCGCAGTGACTGTGGCCTTTTCGGCAGCCGGCAAGGCCGCGATGAAGCTCACCGACAGGAAGCGATCCATGATCACTTCCTGCGGGCTGCCCACATGGTGATAGGGAAAGCAGGTCATCTGCGGTACGGAAAAATACTCGCCGGTGAAGGCTTCCCGCCAGCGGCCGGTGTGAAAACGCGGGGTGTCGCCTTCATAGGGGGTGATGATCTCGGTGATCGCCGCCACCCAATCCACCGATTCATCGCGCACATTCCACACCAGGCCCAAGTGCCCGTCGGGCTTGAGCACGCGGTGGATTTCCGCCAATGCCGCCTCGGTGGAGAACCAGTGGAAGGCCTGGGCGCAGACCACTGCATCGGCACTGGCTGATTCCAGGGGGATGGACTCGGCGGTGCCGTTGAGCAGGCGCACCTCCGGCAAGAGTTTACGCAGCTGTTCGCCCATGGCCGCCACCGGTTCGACGGCAATCAGCGTCGGCGCCAGGCTGCTGAGCAAGCGGGTGAATTTGCCGGTCCCGGCGCCCAGGTCGATCACCGTGGCCTGTGCATCGATGTGCAGCGCGTCGGTGAGCCAGCCGGTGAGTTGTCGCGGATAGTCGGGCCGACCTTGGGCGTAGGTGACGGCCTGGGTCGAGAAACCCTGTTGAGCAGACGTGTGGACACCAGTCATTGCCAATCTCTCCTCGGGTATAGCGGGGGCACAGTGTGCGCCCTCGACCGTTTATTTTCTAATCGGTGCATCCAATCGTGCCTTCCCTGGGTAGTCCCTGCAGCAACCCTGCTGTTCTACCCAATGGAGAGTCACCCATGAACGCTAAAGCCCTGCTCTGCCTGACTGCCCTGCTCGCTGCTGCGCCATCCGCATTCGCCCAGACCGGCCTGCCCGACAGCATCAAGGTGCCGGATGGCCACAAAGTGGCCCTGGAGACCACAGGTGTGGGCGAAATCACCTATGAGTGCCGCGACAAGGCCAACGCCGCTGGCCAGGTCGAATGGACCTTTGTCGGGCCCAAGGCAGTGCTCAATGACCGCAGTGGCAAACAAGTGGGCACCTATTTCGGCCCGCCAGCCACCTGGCAGGCCCAGGACGGTTCGAAGGTGACCGGCACACAATTGGCGGTAGCGCCGTCGGGTGCGGGCAACCTGCCCTATCAACTGGTCAAGGCCAACCCCGCCGAAGGCAAGGGCGCGATGAGTGGCGTGAGTTATATCCAGCGGGTTGCGCTCAAGGGCGGTGTGGCGCCGAGCAGTGAGTGCACGGTGGCCAACAAGGGCAAGCAGGAGATCGTGAAGTACCAGGCTGACTACATCTTCTGGGCGGCCAACTGAGCAAACTCGGCTACGCTGCGTTTACCTGGGCACCGTGTTCCAACAGGGGAATGTCGGTGCTTGGGCGGTTGCGGCGCGGGGCGAGCCCGCTCACTACAGGATTGGGGGATGTGTGTGTTTGATTACGAAGCCTGTTTGTTGGCCTGCGCCCAGGGTGATCAACGCGCGTTGCGTCGCTTGTACGAACAGGAAAGCAGCCACCTGCTCGGTGTGGCCATACGCATCACCCGGGACAAGTCGCTGGCCGAAGACATCGTGCATGACGCGTTCCTCAAGGTCTGGCGCGGCGCTGGCAGTTTTGACCCCAGTCGCGGCTCGGCCCGTGGCTGGGTGTTCAGCGTGACCCGGCACTTGGCGCTCAATGTCGTGCGCAACCATTACCGCGAAGTCCCCTTGGGCGATGAACACGAGCAAGTCGCTGTAAACGACACCTTTGAATTTGCGGCACGTTCGGGGCAGATCCACGCTTGCCTGGAACAGCTCGACCCCAGCCGTCGCCGTTGCATCCTGCATGCCTATGTCGACGGTTTTTCCCACAGCGAAATCGCCCGGAAACTCGACACCCCGCTGGGGACGGTCAAAGCCTGGATCAAACGTAGCCTCGCCGCGCTGCGGGAGTGCATGACATGAACAACCCACTGGACGAACTGGCCAGCGAATACGTGCTGGGCACCCTGCCCGCCGAACAGCGTGCCGAGGTGGAACAGCGCCTGCCCCATGATGCTGAGCTGCGCGCGGCGGTCGATGCCTGGGAGCAGCGCTTGCTGCCGCTGACCGCCCTCGCGGAACCGGTGCCGCCCTCGGCGCACCTGTGGCGGCGCATCGAAAGCCATCTCTCGACGGCACGCACACCGTGGTGGGATCTGTTGGCGGTGTGGCGCAGTTTGGCCGGTGCCGGCTTGGTCACCACACTGGTCCTGGCGGCGTTGTTGCTGACCCGCCCACCCACCACTGAGCCGACCTTTATAGTGGTGCTGGTGGCCCCGCAAAACCAGGCACCGGGCTGGGTGATCCAGGCCAGTAACAATCAACGGATTCAATTGATCCCGCTGGGCACGATGCACGTGCCGGCCGACAAGGCCTTGCAGTTCTGGACCAAGGGCGATGGCTGGCAAGGCCCGGTCTCGCTGGGGTTGGTCAAGCCAGGGCAGACGCTGTCGGTGCCTCTGGACACGCTGCCGCCGCTCAGCCCAAACCAACTGTTCGAGCTGACCCTGGAAGACCCGCACGGCTCGCCCACGGGCAAACCGACGGGGCCGATCCAGGCCATCGGCCGTGCGGTGAAGGTGCTGTGATCAGCTGACGGTGGGCAACCACACGCGAAACCGCGCCCCGCCCAGGGGTGATGCCAGGGCAGTCAAAGTGCCGCCCTGGGCCTCGAGGGCGCGGCGGCTGATCGCCAGGCCCAGACCGAAGCCACCGGTGGCGCGGTCGCGGCTGCGGTCCAGGCGGTAGAACGGCTCGAAGATACGCTCACGCTGGTCCACCGGTATGCCGATGCCATCGTCGTCCACCCAGATCTCACACCCCTTGGCGCACACCTTGACGCCGACCTGGATACGCTTGTCGCAGTAACGCGTGGCATTGCGCAGCAGGTTCTGCAAGGCGCGCGCAGTGAGGCGCGGGTCGAGGCTGAAGCGCTCCACCGCACAGTCCAGTGCCACATCAATAACGATCTCGGGGTTTTCCAACTCGTCGTCGACACTGCCCAACACGCTGTCAATGAATTCATCGAGCACCACTTCGACCCGTTCCGGCAATTGCGCCGGGTTTTGCAGGCGGCTGTAGGACAGCAGCTCCAGCACCAGCTCATCCAGTTCGCGAATATGCGCCACCAGGCTTTGCAGGCGCTCGCGACCGGCGGGCGGCAAGTCTTCGGACAGTGCCAGGGCCAGGCCGAAATCCAGGCGGGTCAGCGGCGTGCGCAATTCGTGGGAGACCGCGTTGAGCAGGTCGCGCTGCTGGTTGAGCAGGTGTTCGATGTCGTCGGCCATGGTGTCGAACACCGACGCCAGGCTGCCAATGTTGGAGCTGGGCGGAATCTGCGTGCGCTCGCTGAGGTTGCCTTTGCCCAGTTGCGCCGCCGTGCTTTTGAGGCGCTCCAGGTCACGCCAGTGCGGGCGCAGCCACACCAGCAGGCAGGCGAGCAAGGCGGCGACGATCAATACGTTGATCACCCAGTACAGCAGGTTCATGTCCATCGGGTCGGGCGGGATCGTCAGCTTGACCACGAACTGCGCATTGATCGGCGAGCTGACCTCTTCCATCCAGCCCCACTCCCCCAGGCGGATCACTGGCTTACCTTGTTCCAGCAGCTGCTCTTCGGCGGGGGTGTAGCTGGCGTCCTGGCGCAGCAGCAGTTGCACTTTCAGCGGGGCAAAATCACGGCCCAGTTGTTCGGTCACCTGGGACCAGCGCTCCACCGGCGCTCGCAGGTACTGCTTGACGATCAGCTTTTGCTGGCCGCGGGACTGCTCGATGTTGTAGTTCATGTAGCGGTGTTCGAACACCTGGATCACCCCCTTGGGGATCAGGTAGATCGCCGCACTGTAGGTGACGATGGTGATCAGGTAGAGGCGTAGCAGCACACGAAACATGGATCAGCATTCCCACTCGGAGCGGCTGAACAGGTAGCCCTTGCCCCACACCGTCTTGATCTTGCGCGCTTCGCCGGCATGGTCGTCGAACTTGCGGCGCAACTTGGAAATGGCCACGTCCACCGAGCGGTCGGTGCCGTTGAACTCAATACCACGCAGGCGTTGCAGGATCTGGTCGCGGCTGAGCACTTCGCCCGCGTGCCGGGCCAGTACCACCAGCAGGTTGTATTCACCGCTGGACAGCTCCACCGCCTGTTCGCGCCAGGTCACGGTGCGCTCCGACAGGTCGATGCACAGGTTGCCCATGATGATCTGGTCGTTGGCCGCCAGGGGCTCGGACAGGCTGCTGCGGCGCAACAGCGTGCGCACACGGGCCAGCAGCACCCGGGGCTCGCAAGGTTTGGTGACGTAGTCGTCGGCGCCCATTTCCAGGCCCAGCACCTGGTCGTGGCTGTCGTCGCGCGCGGTGAGCATCAGGATCGGCAGGCCCGCCGAATCGGCGCGCAGCAGGCGGCACACTTGCAGGCCGTCGAGGCCGGGCAGCATCAGGTCGAGGATCACCAGGTCCGGTGGGTTCAGGCGTGCACGTTCGCGTACGTGGTCGCCACGGCTGAGCACACTGACGTGGTAGCCATTGCGTTCCAGGTAGCTGGCAATCAGCTCGGAGAGTGCGGCGTCGTCTTCTACCAGGAGGATGTTGGGCATGGTGTTTCCAGATAATACGGTTCGTAGGCTGAGCAAAGACCCTTGTGGCAGCGGGCTTGTGTGGGAGCTGGCTTGCCTGCGATGCAGGCAACTCGGTCTTTCAGTGAGGCCGAGGCGATGCTATCGCAGGCAAGCCAGCTCCTACACAGAAGCCCTGCTCCCACATTTGATCTTTGTTGTTTGCAGGATTGTGCAAGGATATACGCCCTTTACCGCCTATGGGCCGCACCTTACATTTCTTCACACACGCCCTACACAGCTTCACAGCACCACGGCGCAGGTGTCTTTAGGATGCGCCAGTCAATATTGGGATATGAGCATGTCGAAGAATCTGTTTGCGCCGTTTTGCCTGCTGGCCCTGACGCTGGCCTTGAGTGCCTGTGACAAGTCCAGCGCGCAAGCGCCGGAAATGCCCCTGGCCAAGGTCCGCATCGAAACCCTGCAGGCCAAGCCCCTCTCTATCACCAGCGAACTGAGCGGGCGCATTGCTGCGCCGCGTATCGCCGAGGTGCGTGCGCGGGTGGCCGGTGTGGTGATGCAGCGGGTGTTCAAGGAAGGCCACGACGTGAAACAGGGCGACGTGCTGTTTCGCATCGACCCGGCCCCGTTCAAGGCTGACCTCGACAGCGCCCAGGCCAATTTGAGCAAGGCCGAAGCCAATGCCTTCCAGGCGCGCCTGCAAGAGCAACGCTACAGCCAGCTGGTAGAAGGCAACGCCATCAGCGGCCAGGACTACGACAACGCCCGCGCCGCCGTGCGTCAGACCAACGCCGAAGTCGCCGCCAACAAGGCCGCCGTGGAGCGCGCCAAGCTGAACCTGGGCTACGCCACCGTGACCGCGCCGATTTCCGGGCGCATCGGTCGCGCACTGGTCACTGAAGGCGCACTGGTCGGCCAGAACGAAGCCACGCCACTGGCGATCATCCAGCAACTGGACCCGATCCACGCCGACCTCACCCAGTCCACCCGCGAACTCAACGACCTGCGCCGCGCCTTCCGTGCCGGCAGCCTGAAGCAAGTCGGCCAGGACCAGGCCAAGGCCACGCTGATCCAGGACGACGGCAGCCTGTACCCGTTGCCGGGCAAGCTGCTGTTCGCCGAGATCAGCGTCGACCCGGGCACCGGGCAGATCATCCTGCGCAGCGAATTCCCCAACCCGGACCTCGACCTGCTGCCTGGCAGTTTTGTACGGGTGCGCCTGGAACAAGCCGTGGACAAGCAAGGCATCAGCGTGCCGCAACGCGCCATCACCCGTGACAGCGCGGGCATCCCCATGGTGTTGCTGCTGGACGCCGAGCAGACCGTGAGCCAGCAGCCGGTGGAACTGGGCGCGGTGATTGAGGACCGCTGGATCGTCAGCAGCGGCCTCAAGCCCGGCGACCGCATTGTCGTCGAAGGCCTCCAACACGCACGCCCCGGTGAAAAAGTCGAAGTGGATGACAGCCCTGCCTCGGGCCATCTGGTAAAGGAATAACCCGCCATGCCGCAGTTCTTTATTGACCGCCCGATCTTCGCCTGGGTGGTGGCCCTGTTTATCCTGCTGGCCGGCGCGCTGGCCATCCCGCAGTTGCCGGTGGCCCAGTACCCCAACGTTGCGCCGCCGAAAGTCGAAATCTACGCGGTGTACCCGGGCGCGTCGGCCCAGACCCTGGACGAAAGCGTGGTCAGCCTGATCGAGCAAGAGCTCAATGGCGCCGATCACCTGCTGTATTTCGAATCCCAGAGCAGCCTCGGTTCGGCGACCATCACCGCCACCTTCCAGCCGGGCACCGACCCGGAAATGGCCCAGGTGGATGTGCAAAACCGCCTCAAGGCGGTGGAGCCACGCCTGCCCCAGGCGGTAACCCAACAGGGTTTGCAGGTGGAGAAAGTCTCCGCCGGCTTCTTGTTGCTGGTGACCCTGACCTCCAACGACGGCAAGCTCGATGACGTCGCGCTCAGCGATTACCTGGCGCGCAACGTGATGAACGAGCTCAAGCGCCTCGATGGCGTGGGCAAGGCGCAGCTGTATGGCGCCGAGCGCGCCATGCGCATCTGGATCGACCCGCAGAAGCTGGTGGGTTTCAACCTGACACCGGCCGATGTGAATGCCGCGATCAGCGCGCAGAACGCGCAGGTCTCGGCCGGCAGCATCGGCGACCTGCCGGGCACTAAGACCCAGGAAATCACCGCGGCGATCCTGGTCAAGGGCCAGCTGTCCACCCCGGCCGAGTTTGCCGACATCGTGCTCAAGGCCAACCCGGACGGCTCCACCGTGCGCATCGGCGATGTGGCGCGGGTGGAAGTCGGCAGCCAGGAATACCAGTTCTCCACGCGCCTGAACGGCAAGCCGTCCACCGCCGTCAGCGTACAGCTGGCCCCGGGTGCCAACGCGCTGAACACCGCCACCCTGGTGCGGGCGAAGATGGACGAGCTGTCGCGCTACTTCCCGGCCAATGTGGAATACAAGATCCCGTATGACACCTCGCCGTTCGTCAAGGTCTCGATCACCAAGGTGGTCTATACCTTGCTCGAAGCCATGGCGCTGGTGTTCGCGGTGATGTTCCTGTTCCTGCAGAACGTGCGCTATACGCTGATCCCGACGCTGGTGGTGCCGGTGGCGTTGATGGGCACGTTCGCCACCATGTTGCTGCTGGGTTTTTCGATCAACGTGCTGACCATGTTCGGCATGGTCTTGGCCATCGGCATCCTGGTAGACGACGCCATTGTGGTGGTGGAAAACGTGGAGCGCATCATGGCCACCGAAGGCCTGTCGCCCCGGGACGCCACGCGCAAAGCCATGGGCCAGATCACCGGCGCCATCGTCGGTATCACCCTGGTGCTGGTGGCGGTGTTCCTGCCGATGGCATTCATGCCGGGATCGGTGGGGGTGATCTACCAGCAGTTCTCGCTGTCGATGGCCACCTCGATCCTGTTTTCGGCCTTCCTCGCCCTGACCTTGACCCCGGCGCTGTGTGCCACGTTGCTCAAGCCGATTCCCCAGGGCGAGCACCATGCCAAGGGTGGTTTCTTCGGCTGGTTCAACACGCGCTTTGAACAGCTCACCCACCGTTACGAAGGCTGGGTGGCCTACGCCCTCAAGCGCAGCGGCCGCTACCTGCTGATTTACCTGGTGCTGCTGGTGGGCCTGGGGCTAATGTTCACGCGCCTGCCCTCCTCGTTCCTGCCGGTGGAAGACCAGGGCTACACCATCACCGATATCCAACTGCCCCCCGGCGCCAGCAAGAACCGTACAGTGCAGGTGGCCGAACAGATCGAGGCGCACAACGCCGAGGAGCCTGGGGTGGGCGACACCACCATGATCATGGGCTTCAGCTTCTCCGGTTCCGGGCAGAACGCCGCGCTGGCGTTTACCACCCTCAAGGATTGGTCCCAGCGCAGCAGCGACGACTCGGCCTCGGCGATTGCCGACCGGGCCAACGCCGCGTTCAGCGAACTTAAAGATGCCATCGCCTACGCGATCCTGCCGCCCCCGGTGGATGGCCTGGGCACGTCCAGCGGCTTTGAGTTCCGCCTGCAGGACCGTGGTGGTGTGGGTCACGCCGCATTGATGGCCGCCCGCACGCAGTTGCTCGCGGCGGCCGAGAAGAGCCCGATCCTGGCCAACGTGCGCGAAAGTGCCCTGGCCGAGGCCCCGCAGGTGCAACTGGAAGTGGACCGCAAACAGGCGAATGCGCTGGGCGTGTCGTTCGCCGATGTGGGCAACGTGCTGTCCTCGGCGATCGGCTCGGCCTACATCAACGACTTCCCCAACCAAGGCCGCATGCAGCGGGTGGTGGTGCAGGCCGAAGGTGACCAGCGCAGCCAGGTGGCGGATTTGATGAAGATCCACGTGCGCAACAACGCCGGGAAGATGGTGCCGCTGTCGGCGTTTGTCGAAGCCAAGTGGACCCAGGGGCCTACCCAGTTGACACGCTACAACGGCTACCCGGCCATCGCGATTTCCGGCGAAGCGGCGCCAGGGCACAGTACTGGCCAGGCGATGGAAGAAATTCAGCGCCTGGTCAGCCAACTGCCGGCCGGCCTGGGCCAGGAATGGACCGGGTTGTCGCTGCAGGAACGCTTGTCCGGTTCCCAGGCGCCGTTGCTGCTGGGCCTGTCGCTGTTGATCGTGTTCCTGTGTTTGGCGGCGCTGTATGAAAGCTGGTCGATCCCGACCTCGGTGCTGCTGGTGGTGCCACTGGGCGTGCTCGGTGCAGTGCTGGCGGTGACATTGCGCGGCATGCCCAACGATGTGTTCTTCAAGGTGGGCCTGATCACCATCATCGGCCTGTCGGCAAAAAACGCGATCCTGATCATCGAGTTTGCCAAGGACCTTTACGAACAAGGCGAAGACTTGATCGACGCCACCTTGAAAGCGGCGCGGCTGCGCCTGCGGCCGATCATCATGACGTCCCTGGCGTTCATCCTCGGCGTGGTGCCGCTGGCGATAGCCACCGGGGCCAGCTCGGCGAGCCAACAGGCGATTGGCACAGGCGTGATCGGCGGGATGATCACGGCGACGCTGGCGGTGGTGTTTGTGCCGGTGTTCTTTGTGGTGGTGATGAAACTGGTCAAGAAGAACACCCGATAACCCGACAAGCCAGCTCCCACAGAGGTTATGGGTTGTGTTCGGGATCAGGTACAGTCTGCTCACACCTCGCCAGCTGTGAGCCGCCATGCCCTTCCTCGCCCGCACCCACCCTCGCCTTTCCGCCGCCGCCGTGCTCGGCATCGCCGTAGGCCTGCTGGCACCGGCCGACACGGTGATCAGCAAGATCCTCATCGGCTGGAACACCGGCGTGTGGACCTACCTGGTGCTGATGCTGTGGCTGACCATCCGCGCCAAGGCGCCGGACGTGAAGCGCATCGCCGAAATCGAAGATGAAAACGCCGGCCTGGTGCTGTTCGTGGTGTGCATCGCGGCCATTGCCAGCCTGGCAACCATCACCTTTGAACTGGTCGGCAGCAAAGACCTGCCCACGACCGCACGCCTGCTGCACTACGGCTTTACCGGCTTGACGGTGATTGGTTCATGGCTGTTGATCGGGGTGATTTTCAGCGTGCATTACGCGCGGCTTTATTACACCTGGGACGGCAAGGAACCGGCGCTGCGTTTTGCCGAGGGCCTGACAACCCCCAATTACTGGGACTTCCTGTACTTCTCGTTCACCATCGGCGTGGCGGTGCAGACGTCGGATGTGGGTGTCGCCACGCGAAGCCTGCGCAAGGTGGTGCTGGGGCAATCGCTGATCGGCTTTCTGTTCAACACCGCGATCCTGGGGTTCTCGATCAACATCGCAGCCGGGCTGTTCGGTTGAGGCTGCACAAACCTTCTAGACGCCCGCCCACCACCGGGCGCTAATGTCAGACCTTATTCGTCTCGGTGAGTCATGGCCGCGCACAATTGGATCGACCTGTCTCAGGACGCCGACACCGGCATCGAGACCCTGCGCGCGCATTTCGAGGGCCACGCCTACGATCCCCACTGGCATGACAGCTACCTGATTGGCGTGACCGAGCAAGGCGTGCAGCAATTCAACTGCCGCCGCACCCGGCACAACAGCACGCCGGGCCAGGTGTTTCTGGTCGAGCCCGGCGAGTTGCATGACGGCGACGCGCCCACTGCAGACGGCTTTACCTACCACATGCTCTACCTCGACCCGCAATGGTTGTCGCGGGAAGTGAGTGCGGTGTTCGAAGAGGCACCGGTCAACAGCCAACTGAGTGTTGTCAGCACGTTGATCAATGATCCCCGCCTGGCACACGCCACCAGCCACGCCTTCCAGACTCTGCACAGCAGTGAACTGCGCATCGTGCGCCAGCGCGCCACCGACCAATTGCTGGAACAGCTCACCGGGCAACTCCATTGGCGCACCCGCTACCGCGACGACCCACGCCTGCCGTTGGTGGCGCACAAGGCCCGGGAATATTTGCATGCACACCTGCACCAGGACGTGGGCATGGATGAGTTGGCGCTGGCCTGTGGCGTCGACCGTTTCCGCCTGACCCGTGCGTTCAAGAGCGCGTTTGGCCTGCCGCCCCATGCTTATCTGGTGCAATTGCGCCTGGCCCGCGCCCGGCATTGGCTGGCCAAGGGTGAGCCGCCCGCCGACGTGGCGATTGCCCTGGGGTTTGCCGACCAGAGCCACCTGGGCCGCTGGTTCGTGCGCGCCTATGGCCTCACGCCTGCCGTTTACCGCAAACGTTGCTCAAATCTTCCAGACAGGTAAGGCGCGGGCTTGTGAAGATCGACTCCATCGATGGGTTTACCGGAGTCACCTGCCATGCTGTCCACGTTGTTGCCTTTCATGCTGTTTGCCTTTGTCGCCTCGATCACCCCCGGCCCCACCAACATCCTGGTGCTGAGCAACAGCGCGCGGTATGGCTTGAAGGCCGCAGTACCGATCATCTTCGGCGCCTGCGCGGGCGCGGCAGGTCTGGTCTTGCTGGTAGGAACCGGGGTCGGCCAGTCCTTGGTGCAACTGCCCCGGGTGCAGACTGCGCTGCAAGGGTTCGGCGTGGCGTGGCTGAGTTACCTCGCCTGGCAGATCTACCGTGCGCCGCCCCAAGCCGTCGAAGTGGCTGCCACTGAAAAGCCCCTTGGCCTGATCGGCGCCGCCGGCCTGCAGGTGATCAACCCGAAAACCTGGATGATGGCCGTTGCAGTGGTCAGCGTATTTGCTGGCCACGGGGCTGAGCGCCAAGGCCAGGTGGTGCTGCTGTCCCTGGTGTTTTTCCTCGTTTCCATGCCGTGCCTGGGCACGTGGGCGCTGCTGGGCGTGGGTTCTGCGCGGGTGTTTCGGTCGGCCCGGGCGATGCAGCGCTTCAACCGAGGCATGGCGGTTTTATTGCTGGTGGCCACGTGGCTGAGCGTGGTGGTGTGAAGCACCGGCTGTCAGGCTTTGTCCTACAACAACTTGACGACTTTCCTCATTTGATGGTTTCCTGAAACCGGTTTCAGTCATTCCAATAAAAACAGAAGGTCGATGGCCGTGAACACTTTTTCTGCCGCCCAGCGCAGCCGCGTCACCATGCTCGATGTTGCCGAACGCGCCGGTGTGTCCAAGGCCAGCGTGTCGCGCTTCATCGGTGACGACCGCGCCCTGCTCTCCGATGCCATTGCCCTGCGCATCGAACAAGCCATCGAACAACTCGGCTACCGCCCCAACCAGATGGCCCGTGGCCTCAAACGCGGGCGTACGCGCCTGATCGGCATGCTGGTGGCCGATATCCGCAACCCCTATTCCATTGCCGTGATGCACGGCGTCGAAACCGCCTGTCGCCAACACGGCTACAGCCTGGTGGTGTGCAACACCGACCGCGATGACGAGCAGGAACGCCAGCACCTGGCAGCACTGCGTTCGTACAACATCGAAGGCTTGATCGTGAACACCCTCGGTCATCACCTCGACCAATTGCTCGAACTGCAGCGGGAAATGCCCCTGGTGCTGGTGGACCGCAAGGTCGACCCCCTGCACAGCGACCTGGTGGGGCTGGACAACCCGGCCGCCGTGCGCATGGCCGTCGAGCACCTGCAGCAACAAGGTTATCGCGACGTGTTGATGGTCAGCGAAACCACCGATGGCACCAGCTCACGGCTCGAGCGCCAGGCCAGCTTCAAGGCCGAAATTGCCAAGCGTCCAGGCCTGACCGGCGCCGTATTGGAACTCGATGAGACGCTGGAAAACCACCTGCACACCTTTCTCGCCAAACCCGGCGCCAAGGCGCTGTTCTGTGGCAACGGCGTTGCTGCGCTGGCCTGCACCCGCGCCTTGAAAAACCTCGGGTGTGACCTGTTCAACGAGGTCGGCCTGATCGCCCTGGATGACCTGGACTGGTACCCGCTGGTCGGCAGCGGCATCACCGCCCTCGCCCAACCGACCCAGGCCATTGGCGCCACGGCGTTCGACTGCCTGCTCAAGCGCTTGCGCGGCGACACCGAGCCGACGCGCACCTTGGATTTCCTGCCTGAACTCATCGTCCGAGGCTCCACCACACCCTTGTAGGAGCCGGCTTGCCGGCGATTGGGCCGTGAGCCTTGCGGTGAAAGCAAGGACGCCATCGCCGGCAAGCTGGCTCCTACGCGGTTTGAATTGTGTGAAAAAATGAAACCGGTTTCAGAGGTCAACAACAATGCATAAATACCCCGTTTCCATCAGCCTCTCCAGCTACGGTGCCGACCTCGTGCGCCAGCAGGGCCAATTGAGTTTTGTCGAGTTGCTCGCGGCCGCAGGCGCCCGGCGCATCGAGTGGCGTGAAGAATTATTGACCCATGAGCAGCCCGCCGAATTGGCCCAGGCAGCGGCGCAACATCATTTGGAATCCGTCTTTTCTTCTCCGCTGGAACTCTGGGTCGCCGGCCGCGCCCGGCCGAACGCGGAATTGGACGCCACCCTGGATCGCGCCCACGCCTTCGGCTCGCGCTGGCTCAAGGTGTCCCTGGGCTACTTCACCGACACCAACGACCTCGAAAGCCTGCACGCCCTGCTCGACCGTCACCCGGTCAAGCTGCTGGTGGAAAACGACCAGACCCTGCACGGCGGGCGCATCGAACCTTTGCAACGTTTTTTCAGCGACGTCGAACGCCTGGGCCTGCCGGTGAAGATGACCTTCGACATCGGCAACTGGCAGTGGCAGGACCAATCGGCCCTCACCGCCGCTCGCCTGCTGGGCCGGCATGTGGATTACCTGCATTGCAAGGCCGTGGCCCGTCGCCCGGACGGCAAGCTGGTGGCCCTGCCGCCTGGCGCCACCGACCTGCATCTGTGGGAACAACTGCTCAAGCACATGACTCAAGGTATTACCCGGGCGGTGGAATTCCCGTTGCAAGGCGATGATTTGATCACTGTCACCGCGCAACAGGTCGCCGCCCTCACCCTGCTAGGCCAACCCCGTGCGGAGAACGCCCATGTCTGAGATCGATATCCTGTCGTTTGGTGAAACCATGGCGATGTTTGTCGCCGAGCAGACTGGGGAGCTCTCCCAGGTGGCGCAGTTTCACAAGCGCATTGCCGGGGCTGACAGCAACGTTGCCATCGGCCTGTCGCGCCTGGGTTTCAATGTCGCCTGGCTGAGCCGGGTGGGCGATGATTCCCTGGGTCGCTTCGTGGTCGACACGCTGCGCAGGGAAGGCCTGGATTGCCAGCACGTCGCGGTGGACCCGCAACACCCCACCGGTTTTCAGCTCAAGTCCCGCGAAGACGCCGGGGCCGATCCGCAGGTAGAGTACTTTCGCAAAGGCTCGGCAGCCAGCCACTTGTCCATCGCCGACATCTGCCCGGCGCTGCTGCAAGCTCGGCACCTGCACGCCACCGGCATCCCGCCCGCCTTGTCCGAGGCGACCCGTGAACTGTCCCGCGAGCTGATGACGCAGATGCGCAAGGCCGGCCGCAGCGTGTCGTTCGACCCGAACCTGCGGCCGTCGCTGTGGGCGAACCCGCAGATGATGATCCGCGAGATCAACGCCCTCGCCGCCCTGGCCGACTGGGTACTGCCGGGCCTGGGCGAAGGCCGTTTGCTCACCGGCTTCGACGACCCGGCCGACATCGCCGCCTTCTACCTCGACCAGGGCGCCGAAGCCGTGGCCATCAAGCTGGGGCCGGATGGCGCCTACTACCGCACGCAGATGGACCAGGGTTTTGTCGCCGCCGTGCCGGTGGAAAAAGTCGTGGACACGGTGGGTGCGGGCGATGGTTTTGCCGTCGGCATGATCAGCGCACTCCTGGAAAACCTCAGCTTCCCCGAGGCCATCCAACGCGGCAACTGGATCGGCAGCCGTGCCGTGCAGAGCCGTGGCGACATGGAAGGCTTGCCCACCCGTTCAGAGCTGCCCGTTCGATCCGTTGCATAACCCACTCCCTGTTGCCACAACTACAACAAGCTCAGGAGCCACACCATGGATACGCTGAAACTCGCCACCCGCCGCTGGTGGTACATCATGCCCATCGTTTTTATCACCTACAGCCTGGCCTACCTGGACCGCGCCAACTATGGCTTCGCCGCCGCCTCCGGGATGGCCGAAGACCTGATGATCACCCCGGGCATGTCGTCATTGCTTGGCGCGCTGTTTTTCCTCGGCTACTTTTTCTTCCAGGTGCCAGGGGCGATCTATGCGCAGAAGCGCAGCGTCAAGAAGCTGATTTTCGTCAGCCTGATCCTCTGGGGCGGCCTGGCCACGCTGACCGGCGTGGTGTCCAACGCCTACATGCTGATCGCCATCCGCTTCATGCTCGGCGTGGTCGAAGCCGCGGTGATGCCGGCCATGCTGGTGTACCTGTGCCATTGGTTTACGCGTGCCGAACGCTCGCGGGCCAACACCTTCCTGATCCTCGGCAACCCGGTGACCATGCTGTGGATGTCGGTGGTGTCGGGCTATCTGGTGCAGCATTTCAGCTGGCGCTGGATGTTCATCATCGAAGGCCTGCCGGCGGTGATCTGGGCGTTCATCTGGTGGAAGCTGGCCGACGAGCGTCCCAAGGATGCCAAGTGGCTCAGCGACACTGAAAAGCGCGACCTGGACAGTGCCCTGGCCGCCGAGCAGGTCGGCATCAAGGCCGTGAAGAATTACGCCGAAGCGTTCCGCTCGCCCAAGGTGATCATCCTGGCGTTGCAGTTCTTTTGCTGGAGCATCGGCGTGTACGGCTTTGTGCTGTGGCTGCCGTCGATCCTCAAGGCCGGCTTGCAGATGGATATGGTCGAGGCCGGCTGGCTCTCGGCGTTGCCTTACCTGGCGGCCGTGATGGGCATGCTCGCGGTGTCGTGGGGCTCGGACAAACTGCAAAAGCGCAAACGCTTCGTGTGGCCGCCGTTGCTGATCGCCTCGGTCGCGTTCTACGCCTCCTACGTGCTGGGGGCCGAGCATTTCTGGTGGTCCTACACCCTGCTGGTGATCGCCGGGGCCTGCATGTATGCGCCCTACGGGCCGTTTTTCGCAATCGTCCCGGAGATCCTGCCAGCCAACGTGGCCGGCGGCGCCATGGCGCTGATCAACAGCATGGGCGCCCTGGGCTCCTTTGGCGGCTCCTACCTGGTGGGCTACCTCAATAGCAGCACCGGCTCGCCCGGCGCCTCGTATCTGCTGATGAGCGGCGCGTTGCTGCTGTCGGTGGTACTGACGATTTTTCTCAAGCCCGGCGCCAGTGACCGCACGCCGGCGCCCCACCTGGAATTGAAGGTAAAGACCGCATGAAAAAGTCTGTCGTGTTGTACAAGAAACTCTCCGCGCCGCTGATGGCCCGCCTGCATGAACAGGCCGATGTCACCCTGATCGACGCCCTCGACGACACCGGCCTGGCCAAGCTGCGCGACGCCCTGCCCGGCGCCCATGGCCTGCTCGGCGCCAGCCTGCGCCTGGATGCGAACTTGCTGGACCTGGCGCCGCAGCTGGAAGCCGTGGCGAGCGTCTCGGTGGGCGTCGACAACTACGACATCGACTACCTGACTGCACGCGGCATCCTGCTCAGCAACACGCCGGATGTGCTCACCGAAACCACTGCCGACACCGGCTTCGCGCTGATCCTGGCCACTGCCCGCCGCGTGGTGGAGCTGGCCGACATGGTGCGCGCCGGCCAATGGAACAAGAACATCGGCCCGGCGCATTTCGGCACCGATGTACACGGCAAGACCCTCGGCATCATCGGCATGGGGCGTATCGGCGAAGCCCTGGCCCAGCGCGGGCATTTTGGCTTTGGCATGCCGGTGATCTACCACAGTCATTCGCCCAAGCCCGCAGTGGAGGCGCGTTTTGGCGCGCAGTACCGCAGCTTGAATGAGTTGCTGCAACAGGCCGACTTTGTCTGCCTGACGCTGCCGTTGACCGCCGAAACCGAAAAGCTGGTGGGCGCCGAAGAGTTTGCGCTGATGGGTCCGGAGACGGTCTTCATCAACATCTCGCGGGGCAAGGTGGTGGATGAAGCGGCGCTGGTGGAGGCCTTGCAACAGCGTACGATTCGGGCCGCGGGCTTGGATGTGTTCGAGCGTGAGCCGTTGAGTCATGACTCGCCGTTGTTGCGCTTGAACAACGTGGTGGCCACGCCGCATATCGGCTCGGCCACGCATGAGACGCGGGAGGCGATGGCCAAGTGTGCGGTGGATAATCTGTTGCAGGCGCTGGCCGGTCAGCGTCCAAAGGACCTGGTCAATGCAGCCGCCTGGAAACAGTGAACCCATGTGGGAGCGGGCTTGCTCGCGAATACGGCGTGTCAGGCAATACATCCTTGACTGATACACCGCTTTCGCGAGCAAGCCCGCTCCCACATTTTTTGATCCCATTTCAAATCAGGTCATGTTAGATCACGAAGCGCGCCACCATCGCGTTCAGGTCCACCGCCAGGCGTGACAGCTCGTGGCTGGCCGCGCTGGTCTGGTTGGCGCCCGCTGCCGACTGGGTGGCCAGGTCGCGGATGTTGACCAGGTTGCGGTCCACTTCGCGCGACACCTGGGCCTGCTCTTCCGAGGCGCTGGCGATCACCAGGTTGCGTTCGTTGATCAGGCTGATGGACTGGGTGATCTGCTCCAGGGCCACACCGGCAGCGCGGGCCATTTCCAAGGTGTTCTGGGTGCGCTGGTTGCTCTGCTGCATCGATTGCACGGCTTCACCGGTGCCGTTCTGGATGCCGGCGACCATCTTCTCGATCTCTTGGGTCGACTGCGCCGTACGATGAGCCAGGGCGCGCACTTCATCGGCGACCACCGCAAAACCACGCCCCGCTTCACCGGCACGGGCCGCTTCGATGGCGGCGTTGAGCGCCAGCAGGTTGGTCTGCTCGGCAATTGCGCGGATCACGTCCAGCACCTTGCCAATGTCACGGCCTTGGGAGGCCAGGCCTTCGATCAGCACGGCGGTGTTCTGCACGTCCTGGGTCATGGTCTGGATCGCGCCGACGGTTTCCACCACGCGGTCACGGCCTTCACGCGCTGCGAGGTTGGACTGGCCGGAGGCTTCGGAGGTGGACACGGCATTGCGCGCCACCTCTTCCACCGCGGCGGTCATCTCGTTGACCGCCGTCGCTGCCTGGTCAATTTCATTGTTCTGTTGCTGCAGGCCTTTGGAGGCTTCTTCAGTGACGGCGCTCAACTCTTCCGCTGCCGAGGCCAGCTGGGTGGCGGAGCCGGCGATGTGCTGGATGGTCTGGCGCAGGTTGGCTTGCATCGACGCCAGGGCGCTGAGCAGACGGGCCGGTTCGTCTTTGCCGTCGTCTTCAATGGCCTTGCTCAGGTTGCCACCGGCAATCGTCTCGGCCACTTCCACTGCTTTGCGCAGCGGCGTGACGATGCTGCGGGTCAGCAACCAGGCCAGCAACACCGTCAGCAGCGCAGCAGCCACCGACACGGCAATCACCCCGGCGATGGCACCCTCGTAGCTTTGCCCCGCTTCAGCGTCGGCCTCCTTGGCATCGGCCGCGTTGATGGCGATCAACTTGTTCAACTGCTCGCCCATCAGGTCGGTGCCGTCCTTGATACGCGTGTTGATCAGCGTGCGCATCTCGTCGACTTTGCCCTGCTTGGACAAGGCCAGCATCTCGGCCTGGGCGGTGAAGTAGTTGTTCAGCGTGGTGACGAACGTCTTGTACAGCGCCGCTTCCTCGGTACCGGCCGGCAATGCTGCATAGCCGGCCTGGGCTGTTTTGACCTTGTCGGCCAACACGCCCATGCGGGTTTCGGCTTCCTGCAGGCCGGCCGGCTCACGGTTGACCAGCACACGGAACGACAGGATGCGCAGGCGCAAGACGTTTTCAGTGATGTTGCCAAGGTAGGTCACGCTGGGCAGTTGGGTGGCGCTCATGTCCACCGACGACTGGCGGATCTGCGTCATGCGGTTGACCGCAAACACCCCCAGTAAAATCACTAGCAACGCAATGAACGCAAAACCGAGGAACGCGCGAGGGGCGATATTCAGATGACGGAGGGACATAGGGGGTGCTCTCAGAAGTAGTGTTTGCGAGCGTCCCTGCCGCGAAACGATCAGTCGGTGTCAACGCGCCGCTCTGACCTTTGGTCACCACTGTTATCGTTGGTATGTGGGCCTATACGAGGTATCGGCAGGGCTCGCGGTTTCCCGCAGGGCCTTCATAAATATTTTTTTACACTTCTGACGACCGGCAGTTTCTGGCATTCTTCGCCTCCATTTTCTGACCCGAGCCCGCATTTTGTCTGACGCTCAAGCCCCCCGCCCCCGCTATAAATCCGACCTGATCTACGGCCTGGAAGACCGTCCGCACTTCACTGCGGCGATCTTTGCCGCGCTGCAGCACGTGCTGGCGAGTTTCGTCGGCATCATCACCCCGACCCTGATCGTGGGCGGCGTGCTGGGCCTGGAAAGTGAAGTGCCGTACCTGGTGAGCATGGCGTTGTTCGTGTCGGGGCTGGGCACCTTTGTGCAAGCGCGCACGTTCGGCCCGGTGGGCTCGGGGCTGTTGTGCCTGCAAGGCACCAGCTTTTCGTTTATCAGCGTGATCCTCAGCGCGGGGTTCATGGTCAAGGCCCGGGGTGGCGGCACCGACGAGATCCTGTCGACCATCTTCGGCATCTGCTTTTTTGCCGCCTTTATTGAAGTGGTGCTCAGCCAGTTCATCGGCAAGCTGCGCAAACTGATCACCCCGGTGGTGACCGGTACCATCATCACCTTGATGGGCCTGTCGCTGATCAAGGTCGCGGTCACCGACATGGCCGGTGGCTTCGGCGCCAGCGACCTGGGCGCCGCTGGCAATATGGGCCTGGCCGCGCTGGTGCTGCTGACCATTGTGGTGCTCAACCGCTTCAGCAACCCGTTCCTGCGCCTGGGTTCGATCGTGATCGGCCTGACCTTGGGTTTTGTGGTGGCCTGGTGGATGGGCCGCGTCGACATGGCCGCCCTGCCCCATGTGCCACTGATCAGCGTGCCGGTGCCGTTCAAATACGGGTTCTCGTTCGACTGGGTAGCATTTATCCCGGTGGCGGTGATCTTCCTGATTTCCCCGCTGGAAGCAGCCGGTGACCTGACCGCCAACTCGATGATTTCCCAACAGCCGGTCAAAGGCCCGCTGTACATCAAGCGCATCAAGTCGGGCCTGCTGGCCGACGGCCTCAACTCGGCGATGGCCGCTACCTTCAACAGCCTGCCGATGGTGACCTTCGCCCAGAACAATGGGGTGATCCAGTTG
>Ga0157375_10001365_pt1 | contig 21068 bp, 15 predicted proteins | sample M35metaG_FD_115311 | JGI IMG/M metagenome (GOLD analysis project Ga0157375, IMG submission 115311) | Miscanthus rhizosphere microbial communities from Kellogg Biological Station, Michigan, USA - M3-5 metaG | ecosystem: Host-associated > Plants > Roots > Rhizosphere > Soil | place: USA: Michigan... | reverse complement strand
CGAGATCAAAATCAGGGCGAGATCGCTCGCGCCGAAGCAGATCTTAAAACTGCTGAGACCAGGTTGCAGCTGGTGCGGAATCACGCTCTGGCCGAAGTGGAATCTGCTTACGCAGGACTTCAAGCCTCCCGCGAACTGGTGGAGACTTTTCAGACAGATCTGTTGCAGCAGGCCGACGAGTCGCGAGACATCAGCGTTTCGGCCTATGAGGAAGGGGGAACTGAACTACTTCCGGTGCTGGAAGCACAGCGAACGCGCTCCGACGTGCGGCATGAGTATTTCAAGACACTTTTCGATTATCAGACAAGCCTGGTTGCACTGGAGCTTGCTGTGGGAAGGGAGATTCAACCGTGAAGAAATCCGGGATCAATAATTTGCTCTGGAGCCTCATGCTCCTCGCACTGCTCGGTCTTGTGGCAGCGGGATTGTTTTTCTGGAGAAAGCCAGACAATGCGGAGGAGGCCTCAGCCGCGCCCGCTGCGAGCACCGGCCGCGTTACATTCCTCATGGAACAGCAGTGGTTGATTCGTCTAAAGCTGGCGAAGACCGAGGAAGCAATGAAGGCGCCCCAAATCCAATCGACAGGCCGAATTGTGCCGGTGCCATCGAAGCGCGCCGTTGTTGCACCGCCGGTAGGGGGGATTGTTGAAAACGGAGCGGTCCCACGCATCGGTCAGCGCGTTACACAAGGCCAGCTCATCGCGAGGCTTCAGCAAACGCCGACAGCTGCGGAACTCGCGCAAATCCAGGCAGCGAATGCGCAAATCAACATCGAGAATACGCGACTGGAAGCGGAACGACGACGCCTTGTCCAGGCGGAGGTTGAGGCAGCTGCCCGCCTTGAAGAAGCCACGCACGACCTTGCCCGCTCGCAGCGCCTGTATGAAAAGAAAGCCTATTCGGCAAAGGCGCTCGAGGCAGATGAACTCGATCGAACCACCAAAGCTGCGCAACTGGAAGCAGTGCGTGCACAGCTGCGAGCGCTGCAAAGCTCCACCCCAGCCTCCTCTACCTCCGGCGCCGACCACGAAGTGCGCGCGCCGATCTCCGGCACGATCGTGCGAGTGAATAAGTCAGGTGGCGAACAGGTGGCGCCCGGTGAAGCCATTCTTGAGATTGTCGCGCTGGACACGGTTTGGGTCGAAGCGCCCATCTTCGAGAAGGATCTTGGAAGACTCGCAAAGCAGGGTAGGGCGATTTTCACGACTGCCGCCTTTCCTGAAAAGGAATTCCAGGGACGCCTTGTCGATATCGGCAAGGTGGTTGATGAGCAGAGTCGTACGGCGACCGCGGTGTTTGAAGTTCCGAACCAGTCTGACGAGCTGAGCATCGGCATGCAGGCGAACCTTCGCCTTGATGGAGGAACCGCGGTGTCCGTGCTTCTCGTTCCCAAGGAGGCAGTGCTCGACAATGAAGGTAAGAAGATCGTCTATGTCCTCCTGTCGGGAGAGGAATTCGAGCGGCGGGACGTCGTTCTCGGCGAGGAATATGGCGGGAAGGTTGCGATTCTCTCAGGTGTGAAGCCGGGTGAGCGTGTCGTAACGCAGGGCGCGTATCAGCTCAAACTTCAGGAATTGCGGCCAGCGAATGCCGGTGCGCACACGCACGAGGTCTAAGGCAATCCGATGTTGAACAAAATTATTCAATGGTCGATCAAAAACCGTTTGATTGTGCTGATCGCCGCGTCAGTCCTGTTGGTCTACGGAGGAATCGTTGCGGTCCGTGCACCTGTAGATGTGTTTCCAGATCTGACGGCTCCCACGGTCACAATCCTTACCGAGTCACATGGAATGGCGCCCGAAGAGGTCGAGTCGCTCGTGAGCCTACCGATCGAAGCGTCAATGAATGGGACGGCCGGAGTATTCCGGGTGAGGTCGAACTCGGCAGCCGGTATTTCCATCGTGTTCGTGGAGTTCAACCTCGGAACCGATATCTATCGCGCACGCCAACTGGTGACGGAGAAGCTGGCGCAGGTTCATCTGCCCAGTGGAATTCGTCCGCCGGTGCTGGGTCCTATCTCCTCAACGATGGGCGAAATTCTGCTGATTTCCATGACGAGCCAAACGACTTCCGCAATGGACCTGCGCTCTCTGGCGGACTGGGTGGTCCGCCCCCGCCTGCTCGGAGTGCCGGGCGTAGCACAAGTCATGATTATCGGTGGAGAGACCAAACAGTTTCAGGTCCTGATTGATCCCGCGAAGCTTCGCGATTACGGGCTCACCCTTCGGCAAGTTATGGATGCCGTTGCAGGATCCAACGTCAATTCCTCCGGAGGATTTCTCGAGCGGCCAACTGACGAGTTTCTGATCCGCGCGCGAGGCAGAGTGAATTCTCTGGAAGACCTGGCAGACTCGGTTATCACCGTCAGGAATGGGGCGCCCATTTATATCAGGAATGTCGCCGCCGTTCAGCTTGGCCCTGCGTTGAAACGTGGTGATGGAAGTTTCAATATGCACTCCGATGTTGTTGCGACCGTCCAGAAGCAACCCAACGCGAACACAATCGAGGTGACACGACAGATCGAAACCGCGCTGGCGGCTCTTCGAGGAACGCTTCCGGCGGATGTCACGATCGAAACAAAAGCCTTTCAGCAGGCAACATTTATTGAAAGGGCCGTCGATAACGTTCAGAGAGCCTTGTTGGAAGGGGGCGTTCTTGTAGCTGTCGTTCTCTTCCTCTTCCTGTGGAATTTCCGAACGACCGTCATCAGCCTGACCGCGATTCCGCTCTCTCTGATCACGGCGATTATCGCCATGACCTACTTCGGAATCGGAATTAACACTATGACGCTGGGAGGCCTGGCGATCGCCATTGGCGAACTTGTGGATGACGCGATCATCGACGTAGAGAACGTGTTCCGTCGACTGAAGCAGAACGTTCAATCCGGGTACCCCCAGAGCCCCGAGATTGTGATTTTCAGGGCATCCAGCGAAATTCGAAACTCGATCGTCTTCGCAACGTTGATCATTGTTCTCGTCTTCCTCCCGCTGTTCAATCTCGGTGGATTTGAAGGCCGGATGTTTGCGCCGCTCGCCTTCGCCTATATAGCGTCGATTGCGGCATCGTTGCTCGTGGCACTTACGGTTACTCCGGCTCTCTGCTATTACCTTCTCGGACGCTCCAGAATATTGCATCAGGACAGGGATTCCTGGCTTGTGAGTTGGCTCAAGGCGCGTTACGCGAAGACGCTGGACTGGTCGCTAGCGCATCCATTTCAGGTGATCAGCAGTTCGCTGGCGCTGTTGATAGTCGCCCTCATGGTTTTTCCCCTCATGGGGCGGGAGTTTCTTCCGCCGTTCAATGAAGGTGCGCTGAACATCAATATAACCTTGCCTCCGGGCACCTCGCTGCAGGAGTCGAATCGAATCGGCCGTACGGTCGAGGAGGTGCTTCACCGCACTCCGGAAGTCGTTTCAACAACCCGCCGGACCGGGCGCGCAGAACTCGATGAGCATGCGGCGGGAGTAAACATGAGCGAAATCGAGGTTGTTACCAAACCGCTCGGCCGGCCTCATACCGCAGTGATGGAGGAAGTTCGGCAGAATCTCGCTCAGGTTCCCGGAGTAGTTTCCGAAGTTGGTCAGCCCATCTCCCATCGGATCGACCACCTACTGTCCGGCACACGCGCTCAAATTGCGATCAAGCTGTTTGGTTCGGATTTGGTTACGCTTCGGAATAAGGCCGAAGAGATACGAAAAACGATGGAGACGGTGCCCGGTGTTGTAGATCTGATGGTCGAACCTCAGACCGGCGTGCCGCAGGTTCAACTTAATCTGGATCGGCGTTCGGCGGGAGCCTTGGGCTTGCGCGCCGATCAGCTCGCCGAGACTGTTGATGTTGCCTTTAACGGGGAAGCTGTTTCTCAAATTCTCGAGGATCAGCGCACCTACGACGTTGTCATTCGATTCGATGACGCGGCGCGACAGTCTGTGGAGAGCATTGCATCGACACTTGTGGACACGCCGGCGGGTGCAAAGGTTCCTCTCAGCCAGGTTGCGGAGATTCGTGTCGATCAGGGACCAAACACGATCAACCGCGAAAACGTGCAGCGTCGAATCATTGTTCAGGCCAATGTCGCTAACAGAGACCTTGGCTCCATCATTGATGAGATCCGCACAAAGATCGCGAGAGATGTGGCTCTCCCCGAGGGCTACTTTGTCCAGTACGGAGGACAATTCGAAGCGCAGGAAGCCGCTGCAAGACAGATTGCGATCATGTCGGTCGTGGCGATTGCGGGCATCTTTCTTCTGCTGTACCTGGCATTGGGCTCAGGTCGGCTGGCCCTGCTGGTAATGGCCAACCTGCCGCTTGCCTTGATTGGTGGGGTCCTTATGGTGTTCGCCTCCGGCGGCACATTGTCCATTGCGTCATTAATCGGTTTCATCACGCTCTTTGGAATAGCGACACGGAACGGGATCATGTTGATCACCCATTACCAGCACCTCATTACCGAGGAAGGCGTGTCGCTGCGCCAGTCGGTGGTGCAGGGCTCGCTCGAGCGCTTGAGTCCTATCCTGATGACCGCTCTTGTTACGGGAGTAGGATTGATTCCGCTGGCACTCGGCGTCGGTCAGCCTGGAAAGGAAATTCAGCAACCGATGGCTGTCGTCATCCTCGGCGGCATTGTGACATCGACGTTCCTGAACATGATCGTCATACCGGTGCTGTATGCAAGGTACGGACAAGTGGAGGTCTTGCAAGGAGCCAGACTGGACGAAGAAGTGTCACCAGCCGTGGACTAAACGAAATGGCTCTCACTTCAACTTCGGCAAGATTGCTTTTGCCAGGGCAATGGCCTTCTGCTGCGCTAAAACAATCGAAGAAAGTGGATGATCATTCCGAATTCGGACCACGCTGTAAACAACTTTTAATCATTTTCAGTAACGCGACTCGGGCGCGCAAGAGTACGATTGCTCGCTGTTTTGCAAAGACATTGCGGCACTTCTGACAAGCGTCCCAGTGACAATGTCCTGGTCTGGTAGCGCCAACGATCGACAAAATTTAGAGGAATGGAAATTTGAGTAAAACCAAACGGCGACTTCTGAATTTAATGTTCGTCCTGTTAATCCCCGCATCTGCACATGCGACTTGGCTGGATCTCAGCGACGGAACCTATAACGTATTGCTGAACTGTACTCAGTCTTCGGTTATTAGCTGCCCGAGCTCCATTAATGGAAGTATCGTTGTGAGCGGTGCCGGTCTTAGCTTCATGGATTTCACCGTAAACGGACAACATTTTTCCGGAGACCCAACAGACGTTGTATTTACCTCGCTCCCCGATGCGGAATACGAAAATTCCAGGATAAGTCTGTCTCCGTTTGCGTTTCTGGACCTTCGCAACAATTTAAGCGTGCAATTTGGTCCTTCTGACCATTGGTGGGTCTATTGCAATAACACCAGCCCTTCGACATGCCAACCTAATACGACCGGCAGTTGGACAGCTTCGCCGGTCCAAGCCCCCGAGCCGATTTCAATCAGCCTTATCGGAACAGGTATTTTGGCAGCTGGTCTTATTCGGTATAGGTCCACCAGTGTCGGCGCCACCTTGAATAGCCGCCACGGACGCTGAAAACCGTTACAGGCTGTCCCCGTAAACCGGGATGGACGCCCCGCGGATAACCTTAGCGTCTTCACTACAGAGGAATAGGATCACCCGTGCGATATCGGCCGGCTTAGGCCATTTTGCGAAGTCGGCCTTAGGCATAGCTTTTCTGTTGGGTTCTGTATCGATGATACTGGGGAGAACGGAGTTCACACGCACACCCGTACCTTTAAGGTCAGCGGCCAGAGAGCTCATTATCGCAACTGCTGCAGCTTTCGAAGCAGCATAGCCAGCTGCGCCGGCGGGCGCATCCAGTGCCGCTTTGGCAGCAATATTAACAATCGCCCCTTCGCCTTGATTCAACATCGCCGGCACTACCGCACGCGCCAGGGCCCAACCCGAGCGGAGGTTCAGGGAAAGCATCTGATCGAGAACCTTCGAGTCCTGCTCCCATAACTTCATGCCCGCCTTATACCCGCCGATCGTGTTTACGAGCACATCAACTCGGTGTTGATCGGCAAGAATGGTTTCAACCATTTTCGTGACTGAAACGTCGTCGGTGACGTCAACACTATGGCCTGTCAACAGCGACGCCTCCCTGCCTGCTGATTCTTTCAAGGCATTAAACTCTTCCTGCGCCCGAAATGTAACCGCGACGCTGGCGCCTTCCTGCAGAAAAGCCAGGCTTACCGCTCGACCGAGGCCGCCGGTTCCACCCGCAACTAAAACGACTTTGTTTGAGAATCTGCCTGACATTGTGACTGCTCCTTTGATGTCGTATTCAGGATTGTGGTTCACCAGAATCTGCTTCAGCAGCGTTCGCTGTCACGTCGATGAATACATCCGCGACGATTGGCAGCGCAGAACGGATTCGGCGGTCGAGGTCATCCATCGCCTGAGTGAATTGCTCAACACTTAATTTCTGCGATGGACAAGCCTTCCCTACGACGATGACCTCTTCGGGACCCGAGTATGTTGCACGAAGCGTCAAAAGTTCTTCGATTGCCGAATCCTCAATGATCATCGCCTTCAACTTTTCGAACAGCTCGGCAGGCAGCGATCGCCCCACCAGGAAATCCGCAAGTGGACGGGCGAGTGCGAATGCCGTCACTGCAAGCAGCAGCCCTATGAGTAGCGACGCAAGAGAGTCCGGTACGTTCGTGCCGAATATTTTGCTGAATAGGAGGCCGGCCGCCGCCAGCAAGAGACCGATGAGCGCAGCACTATCTTCGAAGGCTACCGCACGCACGACGGGGTCACTGGAAATGCGGATGTATCGCCACACGCTGACTCCATATTCTTTGGCCTGGACCTTTGCCTGCCGCACGCTCTGCAACCAGGATGCTCCATCGGCAACGAAGGAGATGGCGAGAACGATCCATGCCCCAAATCCGCCGGCTATCGCATGACGTTCCCGGAGTTCTCCGATGGCCAGCGCGATAGAGAGGCAACCGCCAATAAGAAACGATGAAATCGCCGCCATAAAAGCCCATAAAAAGCGCTCGCGTCCATGGCCGCCGGGATGTGCCGCGTCTGCGGGAATACCGTGACGGTAGAGACCGATGGCCAGGAAAACCTCGTTGATGGCATCGGCACCCGAATGTGCGGATTCCGCAAGCATACCTGTGGATTGGGAAGCGAGTCCTGCAATCAATTTCGCAATCGCGATGACGAGGTTGGCAAGGAACGCGATCACGACGGTGCGAGTGCTCTCGCCTTCTGCGATTCTCCGCAGAGCGGTGGCAGAGCGTCTCTGGGACAGGTTCCGCAATCTCGGCTAGGCTCCTTTTCCTTCGACTCTATCCGATTAGCTTGCGGTGGCGTCCTTCCAAGCTAATCAGGAGAAACGATAGCCCTGACCATGGACCGTTATGATCAATTGCGGCTGGCTGGGGTCGTCTTCCATCTTCTGGCGAAGCCACGCAACATGAACGTCAACCGTACGAGAAAGGGGAGTAAAGTTGTATCCCCAAACGGCACGAAGTAATTGGTCGCGGCGTATTACGGCGCCTCGATGTTCCAGAAAATATCTGAGGAGACGGGCTTCACGGTAAGACAGGTCAATCATCTGCCCCTTTCGGATAATGCGAGAGTTTTTCAGATCAACCTGGATGCCCTCGACTTCGTAAAGATCCTTTGCGCCGGCAGAAGCCCGCCTTAATAGGGCAGCGACGCGCGCCAGGAGTTCCTCCATCTCGAACGGCTTCGTCATGTAGTCGTCCGCGCCTTCGCGAAGTCCCGACACCTTATCTCGCAACGTTCCTCTCGCCGTTAGCATGAGTATTGGAACGCCGATACCCGTCTCTCTGAGGTTGCGGCAGACTTCGAGTCCACTCATTGACGGCAACATGATATCCAGGATGAGAAGGTCGTATTCACCGACAGAAGCGGCTTCGAGCGCGGCTTTTCCGTCTCTCCTTGAATCTGCAACGTAATTTCGAACATTGAGACAATCCACAAGGCTCTGGCGCAGCCCTGGTTCATCCTCCACTACTAGGATTCGTTCTTTCATTGTGCGATTGGGATGTGAAGGATGAACCTGCATCCCGAATATGGTCCGGTCTGCACTGTGACGCTGCCGAGTTGCCTTTCCATTAACTGCTCCACGACTGCCAGCCCGAGACCATTACCTGCCGGGTCGAGTTCTGAATATTTTCCTCTGTAGAAGGGCTTGAAGATGTGCGGCAGATCCGATTGATTGATTCCTGGGCCGCGATCTGCAACGGTAATAAGGACCTGACCCTCTTCCAGATGTGCTTCCGCCGAGACCTTCAGCGGTTTCTCTTCATTGACTTCGCCATACTTCAGAGCATTAACGATCAGGTTTTGCACACAATGACGAAGAAGAAGTGAGTCGGCGGCGACCATTGGAAGGTCGGGTTGGAGGCTCTTCTCAATGGGATGTTGTCCATTGAAAGCAATGCCTTCTATCGCTTTGTCGATGACCTCGCCCACGCAGATTGACGGCATGGCGCTTTGCCGCCGCCACGATTGCATCTCAGCCAGAAGTAATATCTGATCGACCATCTTGGAAAGACGCCGTCCTGCATCCCGGACAGTCCGAGCATAGCGTTGAATCTCTCTGCGATCCTCTACTACTCCCTCCTCAATGTTGTAAGCGGCAGCCTGGATGACTGACAAGGGGGTCCTCAGTTCGTGCGAAATGGCCGCGGCAAATTCCACCTGCACGCGCCCAAGCGTCCGTGCGCGGTTGGCAGAAACCAGAACGAGCACAACGCTGGCCGCGAGCAAAGTGAGAATGCCTGCCCCAATTGCGAGATTGCGCCGACGAAGGGTCTCGACGGCCGCGTCCAGAGAGCCTGAACGATGTTTCACGAATAACCGCCACTGTGGGCTTTCGGGAGCCAGGATGCGAATCGTCTGCGGACCCGCTGTCTTCAGCTGGCCACCCACTTCCGGGATTAGATCTGCTACCAGATCCGCTGAATTAAGATCGTCGTCGGACATTGCTTCTGATTGATAGATCACGCGGCGGGGCTTTGCCGCCGAGGCGATTGCAACACGGTACGGCGGGGGACTACTTACCGCGAAGTGGGACTCGAATAACGCCGGTAATATCTTATCGACAACCAATGCGCGATCAAGCCGGGCGACGCTCCATCCGGCAATGTCTTTCGCCGTTTGCGGCTTAGCGTTTTTCTTTCCACGGAATGCAGGCGCCTCACTCACAAGAAACGGCACTGCCAGTGCGGGCACAGCTTCAAGAAACACCGGACTAACCGGAAACGTCGCCCGTTTTGCGTCGGAAGACGAGGCATGCGCAGCCGTACTTAGTTCTCTCACGGGATCGAGAAAGTCCAGCCAATCCGCGACCGTCAGCTTTCCGGACTTCACGTCGAATTCGTAGGCGCGAAGCCCTGTCTCATCAGGAAGCACGACGTAAAGGTCGCGAATCAAAGTTGGGTAGGACGCACTGCCGGCCCACTGTTCGTAGGCATCTCGGAGTTGATGTGTCAGCGACTCGGAAGGAGAGCGGTACTCAATCTGAAAGGCTGTTACCACACGCAACAGTTCACCCACGAAGTCGTCAGCGAAATGGTTCGCGGTTGCTTTCAGCGACATTTCCAATTGGTGACGTTCCAGTTCCCGTAACTCCGCTATCCATCGATATTGCATTATCGCCAGGAGGATGAGCACGACGACGAGCGTGGCGCACGCAAGAGCTGCCATCGTTGTCCAATGCCTGCGGCGATGACGTGACGTTTTTGACTCCAGACGTGGAAACTGATCAGTGCTCATTCAGGCTTTAACACGACTCCGTTTTACGTTGAGCAAGAGGCTTGTGCGTTGTACGTGTACTCAACGCTCAGAAGCATCTTATATGACCCGTGACCGGCTGTTGTTAAATCACCACATGTTAAATCCCCTTAACAACTAATTGCCGGATTGACTCACCAGATTATCCATGGAACCTTGGTTACGAATGCACGGGTAGTGGATGTCCTGTTCGGGTGGTTGTTGGTCACGGCGACCCGCTTGATGGAATCCCGGCCTGTTGCAGGCTCTTCGTATAGCAGATCCTCCTTGGAAGCGAACTTCCCTTTAACAGCGAGGGAAGTTCGCATTTTCTGCCTTGAGTGCCGCGCAAAGCGAGACGACAGATGCTGTCATGGCATCGAGCCCTGCCGACCTTTGACCTCCGGGTAACGAAGTCACCAGCACAGGAGCCATTCTCGGAGCTCTTCGGGGATGTTAAATCTCCTTAACAATCGATCGACTGTGAATTGCGAAGGCGAGCATTGTTGACGGTATCAACGACGCCAAGTCCGTACGCAGCAGTGTGTTCAAGTAATAGTCGAGTTTATCTCAGCGGCATATCATGACGCCAATTCTAAGGCGGTTAGGACGCGGCTTCCATAGTCTGTCGCACAGGCCCATCGTATAAGCGTACCGCCGATGATGCACAGAAAGTTGTTGCTCGCTGACTGTTATCTGAGACCGCTCTACCCGAACGATCGCGATGGATTTCCTCTCGTTTACGGCCTTGCAGTCTTCATTACACTGATCATTTGCTGTGTTCTCGCGGTTAGTTCTGCGGTCCAGGATTCGTCGACTATGGACGAAGCGGTGCACCTTACCGCCGGATATTCCTACTGGAAGACCGGCGACTTTCGCCTGAGTCCTGAGCATCCACCATTCGCGAAACTCCTGGCGTCGCTGCCGCTGTTGTGGTTGCAGCCAGACTTCTCACCCTCCAGCGAAGCATGGGAACGCGCCGACGCCTCGCCCATCAGTTCGGCATTTCTCTATTCCAACAATATGTCGGCGGACTCGATCCTGATGACAGGAAGGATGTTGGTAATCGCCCAGTACCTTTTGCTGTCCGGGACGCTGGCGTGGTGGGTCGGCCGCAAGGCGGGCTACGCCGCAGGTTTCATCGCGCTTCTGCTGTTTGGTTTTGAGCCCACAGTGCTTGCGCACAGCCGGTACGTCACAACCGACATCCCTGTCACGCTCTTCATCTGGCTGGCTTGCATCAGTTGGTATTCGTATCTGGAGCGAGGCGGCTACTGGCCACTCATCCGGACCGGAGTGCTGGCGGGTTTGGCATTCGCCACGAAATTCAATGCGTTGTTTCTGCCGATTGCTTTTGCCCTGACCTGGAGCAAAACAGCAAAACCCAAATGGAGGATGATCCCGATTCTCGTCGGTATTGCTCTGTTCGCGGCGATCTCGACTTACGGCTTCAACGCGCTGTCCGTATCGGAAGATCCCAGGGCATCTTCGCAATTGGTAGCAGATCCGCCCCACGATGTTTTCGTGCGCCAGGCGCTACACGTCCGCATTCCTGGATACTACTTCCTTCGAGGGATTCAATTGCTGATGCGAGATGAAATCGGAGGGTACCGTTCGTATTTTATGGGCAAGATCGCCGAACGAAGTGCTTGGACGTATTTTCCTATAGCCTTCGCGTTTAAGAGTTCGATAGCCTGGCTCGCGTTGCTGGGAACTGCAGGGATCGTTGCGCTCACGCATAAACGGCGACCAGAACTGACGCTGTTGGCGATACCGGTATTCGTCTACTTTGCATTTACGCTGACGAACTCATTCAATATTGGCATTCGGCACTTGCTGCCAATCTATCCGTTCTTGTGTGCATTCATGGCGATCGTCCTGTTCGATGTGATCCGAAAGCCGTACATCAAGGTCATGGCTTCCGTGTTGGTCCTACTGTTCATGGCCGAGTCGGCAGTTGCATATCCGGAGTACCTGTCGTTTTTCAATGCTGCCGCGGGCGGGCCGAAAAACGGGTACCGGTATCTGTTGGACTCCAACCTGGATTGGGGACAAGATCTCAAGCGATTGGGACAGTACGCGGAGTCCCGGAAGATTGAAACCCTATGCCTGAGTTACTTCGGATCGGCCGACCCCACGTTTTATGGGATTCATTCCCAACCCTTGCCGACTCTCAAAAGCCAACGCGATCTCGATAACGTGAACTGCATTGCGGCTGTGAGCCTACAGCACTTGTATGCGACCAAAGAACTCCCGTTCGAAGCCCTGCAGTCGCACGAGCCGACCGACCGCGTGGGCACTTCTATTTACATCTACGATCTCCGACGGTAGCTGCTAACCCCGGGCCCAATGACGGCAATGGTTGCGGTCAAAAGGCGAAAGGCGGATAAAGTTCTGGTGTAATGAGGCAACGCCCATGAAACCAGCCGGGTCTATCTTCTACCCTTGCGATGAGGGCGTTATTACTTCTTCGCCCGGCATGGCGCCGTGTTCCTCCCGGGCGGTTCCGTGGGTTCTGGCCGCAACGATTCTCGGCTCGAGCCTTGCCTTTATTGACGGTACCGTTGTCAATGTCGCCCTTCCCGCCCTGCAGGCCAATATGAACGCGACCATTGTCGATATGCAGTGGGTTGTCGAGGCTTACGCTCTCCTGCTTGCAGCTTTGCTCCTGGTCGGAGGATCGCTCGGCGACATCTACGGGCGAAGACGCGTTTACGTGATCGGCGTCATCATTTTTGCACTAGCGTCTGCGGGCTGCGGTCTCGCACTGAACGTGAATGCATTGATCTTCGCTCGGGCGGTGCAGGGAATCGGCGCGGCACTGCTGGTGCCGGGGAGTCTCGCCATTATCAGCGCCTCATTTCGGGAGCATGATCGAGGCCGGGCTATCGGCACCTGGTCAGCCCTCACGGCTGTGACCGCGGCCGTGGGGCCGGTCATCGGCGGATGGTTGATTCAACATGGATCGTGGCGCTGGGCGTTCTTCATAAACTTGCCCATAGCGGCGATTGTTATAGCCCTGACATTGTGGCACGTACCAGAGAGTCGAAATCCGCACTCTGGCAAAGCACCGGATTGGCCCGGAGCAGTACTGGCTGCTGCCGGAATCGGCGGAATTGTTTTTGCATTGATTGAATCCTCGAAAAGAGGCGGCAGAGATCCGGTCGTGATTGTTGCGTTCCTGGTGGGCGTGTGTTCCCTGATCGGATTCGCTGCCGTTGAGAGATGGACGAAAGCGCCACTGCTTCCGGTCTACTTATTTCGAGTGCGAAATTTTGCCGGGGCGAATCTTCTCACGCTGTTTCTCTATAGCGGACTCGGCGGCATGTTTTTCTTTTTTCCGATGAACCTCATCCAGGTCCAGGGTTATACGCCAACGGCGGCCGGCGCGGCCTCGTTACCGTTAATCGCTCTGATATTCCTCTTATCCCGGTTGGCCGGCGGTCTGGTGGACCGCTATGGCGGCCGGCGACCTCTCGTTGTCGGATCTATCATTGCGTCAATTGGCTTCGCGTTATTTGCAATCCCGTCTGTCGGTAGCAACTACTGGACGACGTTCTTTCCGTCCGTCATGACACTCGGATTGGGAATGGCAATCACCGTCGCACCACTAACGACGACGGTCATGAACTCGGTCAGCGGCGAGAGGGCCGGCGTCGCTTCGGGAATTAATAACGCCGTGTCCCGCCTTGCAGGAGTGTTGGCGATAGCCATCTTCGGCATCGTGATGCTTTGGACCTTTGATCACCAGTTCACCCGAAGTTTCGCCGACATCAATGTCAGCTCTGACATTCGCCGTGAACTCGACGCGCAGCGGATCAAGCTGGCCGCAATAGAAGTTCCATCAAACATGGACGTCGCAACTCGAGAAGCCATCGAACGATCAATCGATAAATCTTTCGTTGCCGGGTTCCGTGCGGTCATGTTGATTGCGTCCGGCCTGGCACTGGCAGGAGCTGCCACGGCGTGGTTCGTTATGAGGGATGATACGTGACCCGGCGCTTCGTCAAGTTTGAAGGCCGTTCCATGACCAGTGAGGAATACGCAGCCCATCCGGAACGTGAGCCGCGGCCTTCGGATACGCCGACATCGTGGTCGTTGTTGTCCACGTGAAGTAGTCGTGGAGCACTCGAAGCAGCAACGCATCGGTGATTCCTGCGTCCTGCATCGCTTGGTCGAAACACTCGATTGCCCGCCGGTCCATCTGCTCGTGAGGTCCGTTGCCGCTGTGCATCCGGACCACCGACGATTCGCTCCCGTACTGCTCGCTGTAAGTTTTCGGACCGCCCCACGCTTCGGCCCAGTAGGCGGCGAGCCGCTCCGTGTGCTTGGGATGGAATCCGTGGCTAAATGCGTGGGCCACTATCTCGTCCGCCAGCACCAGTTTGTGCCATGCCGCTGCCAATCGGATCACACCTTCGAAACCTCCTACGGCTTCGTATAAGGTAGACGTGCGTGATATGCCAGAGCTGCCATCGTCACGCCCCATCATCGGTCTTTGCTCCTAATGGTCGATCCGCACTTGTCATTACTCTTCACGGTGGTGTCACCAGCCGCTCAAAGTCCACTGAATGCTCGACAGTGAACATGATATACGCCATTCTTTGGATTGCTGCCGTCGTGGTAATCCGTCGTGAGCATAAAAAGTTGTCGCCCGCTGCCCAAAGACCGAGAAGATCTGGATGGTGATGCAGGACAGCGCCGGCCGCTGAAAGCGGTCGGTGACAGCATTGCCGCAAGGGACACGCGTCTGCCCGCGGATCTGGTCAACAAAGCAGTAAGGCGGCTCGGAGTGGTCGGGCTTCTCTCCGCCGCGGCTCATCCTCTTCTGTATTACGGGCCGCGGGCTGTCTTACCTGCTGAAGTTATCAATCACATCCCCGTTTTATCGACTTCATTGGTGGCAATGTGGGTTGCCGCTGCGTTGGGTCTGGCGATGTATGTATTGACTCTGCGGCCATGGCTGCCAACCGACGTCATGCTGGATGTCGGCCTGGTCTTCGAGGTGGCCGGAGCATTTTGCATCGGTCTCATGGATGCGTCGCAGTTTCCCATCGCACCGACGCGGGCGGTACCTGGCGGCATTGCCTTATGGATTACCTTTTTTATATTGGTGATTCCCAACACCATCGGTAAGACGGCTCTTGCTGCCCTCAGTTCCGCTTTGATGGGACCGATTGCGGTGCTTGTCGCGACATATGCGAATGGCCAGTCTCCGCCGCCACCGTACGTGCTGTTCATCATTACTCTTCCGAATCTCTTCGTCGCGATCGCCGCTGTCATTCTGTCGAGGTTTGTCTACAGTCTGGGCGCGGACCTTTCAAAAGCGCGGGAACTGGGCAGCTACAGGCTTGTCGAATTGCTGGGCCGCGGAGGAATGGGTGAAGTCTGGCGGGCGCAGCATAGGTTGCTGGCGAGGCCTGCGGCTATCAAGTTGATCCAGCCGGAAGTTCTTGGATGCAGCAACTCCAAAGAAACGGCGATCCTGAAGCGACGTTTTGAGCGAGAGGCCCGTGCCACGGCCATGCTTTCATCTCCGCACACGATCGGTCTGTATGACTTCGGGATGGCAGAAGATGGCGCGTTTTACTACGTCATGGAATTGCTGGAGGGCATGAATCTTCAAACGTTGGTCGAAAAGTATGGCCCTGTACTGGCTGAACGCGCTGCATCTTTTCTGCATCAGGCCTGTCTGTCGTTGGAAGAGGCGCACCAGTCGGGACTGGTTCACCGCGATATCAAGCCTGCAAACATCTTCATTTGCAGATATGGTCTGGAGTATGACTTCGTCAAAGTCCTCGATTTTGGTGTTGTGAAAAGTAAGGACGAACCTTCTGCTGCGAACCAACTTACTGATGCCAATCACGCGACCGGAACTCCCGGGTTCATGGCTCCTGAAATGGTGCTGGGTGGTAACGTCGACGCCCGTGCAGACATTTACGCGGTCGGATGTGTAGGATATTGGCTCCTGACGGGAAGACTGGTGTTCGAAGAGGAATCTTTCATCGCGACGATGCTTGCGCACGCACAAAAGGATCCTATCCCCCTATCACACCGTACTGAGATGGAAGTTCCTGCTGAACTCGAGCAGTTGATCATGTCGTGTTTGGAGAAGCAGCCGGAACGCCGGCCCTCCAGCGCGGCAGAAATCGCGAAGCAATTGTTGAGGTTGCGTGTGTTCTCCGCATGGACGCCGGAGCGGGCCGAGAACTGGTGGCAAACGAACATGCCAGATAAAACGACAGCGGGCACGCAAATCGAGGTCGTTGAAACTGCGATTCAGGCTAATGCGCAACAGGACTGAATCCGATCACCTGGCGGCCGCAGCGGTGATCTCGGCCGGTGCGATGATTGCATTCCAGGTGGCTGGTAAGGCAACTCGTGACGCGCTTTTTCTGAGCAACTTTCCCGTCACCGCTCTTCCCGGAATGCTCGTCCTCGGTGGCGCTGTTTCGGTCGCAGCCGTACTTGGCGTGTCATATTTTGTTTCAAAGAAGGGGCCCGGCGCTGTCATCCCACTCTGCTTTGGAGCGAGCTCCGGCTTGCTATTTGCTGAGTGGCTGCTCCTGGGTATTTCGCCGAGGGCTGCTTCGGTCGTTCTTTATCTGCACGTCGCAATATTTGGGGCGATCCTGATATCGGGTTTCTGGGCAATAGTTGCAGAACTATTTGATCCGAGAACAGCCAAAGCGAACATTGGGCGAATCGCGGCTGGCGGTACCCTTGGTGGACTTCTTGGAGGAATTGCCGCCGAACGCGTGGGTGCTCTGTTCTCGGTGAATGCGATGCTGCCGGTTCTGGGAAGTCTTCACCTCACGTGTGCTTTGCTGAACCGGCGCTTACACCGCCAGGATGTCCCTGGCGTTGATTTAACGAAGGCAATGTCCGAATCACGGCCACGCAGGTCAGCATTTCAAGTGTTGCGTGAAGTGTCTTACCTCAGACACCTCGCAATGCTGGTTCTGGCGGCAACGATTGCCGAGACAATGCTCGATTATCTGCTGAAGGCTGGAGCGTCGGGTGCATACAGCCAAACCGCAGCTCTCATGCGCTTCTTCGCAATCTTCTATACGGCCGTCAGCCTGCTCACATTCCTTGTTCAGGCCGCACTTAGCAAGTACTTCCTGCAAGAATTTGGCCTCACCGGTTCGGTGTCATCGATGCCTTTCAGCGTTGTTGCGGGGGGAATATTGACACTCATCTGGCCAGGGCTGGTTCCGATTACGCTCGGTCGCGGTGTGCAGTCGATCCTGCGCAGTTCATTATTTCGATCCGGCTATGAACTGCTGTACACGCCGGTGGCTCGCGAGGAAAAGCGAGCTACCAAGATTTTCGTTGATGTCGGATTTGACAGATTGGGAGATGCGATCGGTGGGGGTCTCATCCAGATGATTCTCCTGGCTGGTTTGGCAGCATCAACGAGTAATCGAATGCTGTCCGTGATCGCGGTGTCGCTTGGAGCCGTCGCTCTTATCCTCACGAGCAGAATCAGCCGCGGATATGTTTCGACGCTGGAAAAGAGTCTGCTTAATCAGGCTGCGGAGTTGGAGTTGCTGGACACCGACGAAAAGATGACGCGAGCGACAATGTTCCGCACGTTAGGAACCGTCGATTTGAGGACTTTGCGCGCAGCGGCATCCGGCTCTCCAGCTCAAATAGCTAAACCATCATTGGCTCCTTCCCCTGCCACGCCTGAGGCCGAATCCGCGGCCAGGCGCATTATCGAGCTGAATTCGGACAGCGCAGATGTCGTCCGAGCGGCGCTGAGAAGTCGAAGACTGTCTTCCGGCGAGATCGCAGCAGCGATACGTCTACTGGCGAGAGACGATCTGAGTGAAGATGCGGTTAAAGCCCTCCGCACGACGGCAGCCTTAACGGTTGGCCAGTTGACGGATGCACTGCTCAATCCCGATGAAGACTTTGCGGTGCGCCGGAGAATTCCTCGTGTGCTCGCCAGCTGCATAACACAACGCGCGGTCGACGGTCTCATGCTTGGCCTCGAGGATGCTCGCTTTGAAGTCAGGTTCAGTTGCGGACGCGGGCTTGAACGAATCTGCCGCGCCGATAAGACACTGAGTCCTCACTCAGAAGCTGTTTATTCCGTAACCAGAAAGGAAATTGCAGCCGCGCAGCGTCTGGCTGAAGCTCCGAGAGTCCTCGATCAGTATGACGATATTGAGGGCGCACCATCTACAGATGCTTCGTGGGCTTCGACCGATATCCGGCTGGAGCATATTTTTCGCCTGTTTTCGCTCTGTCTGCCGAGGGAGCCTCTTCACGCTGCCTTTCGAGCGATGCACACTGAAAATGCATTTCTGCGCGGGACCGCACTCGAATATCTCGAGAGCGTTCTGCCTTCCGATATTCGACTCGATTTATGGAGATTCTTTGAGCATCACAGTGCAGCGACTGCGGTCTCGCGTTCTACTGACCCACGAAGAACTACCTAGATCTCGAGTCGCCTGGGTGTGACCTACGTGGGACGCGTCAACTTGCTCGGAGGCCGTCTGGAATCTCTGGTGTTGTGGTGACCAGAGACAACGATTCTGACATGCTCATCGGCAGCGGTGGAATGGAAATGGTTCTTCGTGGCCGCCGATGACGAGATCGCCGGATCAACCAGGGATCAAATTGTCACAGTGGTCTAAGACTCGTCTGATTTTTGCTGCGCTCGACTCACAGACTGACGTCAACCGAGATCAATCACGCATCGGAGCGTTCATACCAGCTGAGAACACGCAGGGCCCGCAGCGTATTCCAGCGGCTGGGCCGGTTGTCGCCGTCCTCGAGGGCAAAATGGACCTTACCGGGATGCGTGTTCTCGAGCAGCCACGTGCCATCGGGTTGCTCCTTGGATCGAAGTAAATCGATCGCTTCGGCCATTCGCGAGTCCGGCGCACTTCCTACGGAACGGAAGTATTCGAGTGCACGCAGCACGTCGTAGTGCCAGCGGTTGGGAAATGAAAACTGCAGCCAGGACGGGTCCACGATTTCCCCCGTGCTCTTACGTCGCATCAGTTTTCGTTCGAGAAGGTACTCCTCACCTCGGCGCCGAGCGGCGATGGATTCCGGAGACCCACCGGTTGCGCGTTCGTGCACCAACAATCCTTCGAGGACATTGATCGTCGTCGCGAACGACGATCGGACGGAGCCTCTCTCCGCCTCGCAGTTCCACCCGCCATCATCGAGTTGTTCACCAAGCAGGCGGCTGACCACTCCTTCTACATCCTGATCAAAGTAGATCCCCAAGGTAACGGTCCTACCATTGATACATGGCTCGACCTCGCCGCTGAAGAACGGCTGGCCGGCGTGCTCCCAGCGGCAGTTCTTACCGACGAGCGCCACTGCCTGGCGCATGCGATCCGTGCGAGGATCAACGCCGAAATCATGAAGCAATTGGAGTGTCGGCAGCGTGGAAGTCCAGGGCTGGCCCTGATTCTGGTCGGAATGGTCAAAGCCTGACCGCGGGAAACATGCGCCTCCATCCCACTGGCCGTCTTTTTCCTGCAAGGCCAGCAATCTGGCCCCACATCCCTCGGTGGTTACGCGCGCTCGTTCCGAAGTGACAACCTCAACTGGCGCATGCACAAGATCGCGCAGCACCTGCCATCGGATTGCGGGATCTGAATCGAGCAGCCAGTCCAATACAGTCATGGGTTAAGTCTAGCAGCAAAGGATTGTTCTCTGGAGACCACTGCTCGCCCTCAGGAAGAAGTAGCAGCAGCACAGCCTTTTCTGTGGTGCAATGTTAATTTGCGGCGCCGCCATTAACCTGCCAGTCATGGAGGGCGAATATGCCAGTCGATGTGGAGAGAATCGAGAAGTCCACGAGTCGAATTGCAAAGTTTCTCCGCAAGAATTCCAACCGGCCGACCGCGGAAGCCATCCATGACCTGCGAACGGACTCCAGACGACTCGAAACCGCATTCGTGACTGTGGAACTCAACACAAAAGGGAAAGTGAAGCGTCTGTTGCGCGACCTTGGAAATGTTCGAAAACGCGCCGGCAAGGTTAGAGATATGGACGTATTGACGGCGTATGCACTGACAGTCCAACCCAAGCGCGAACAAGACTGCCTGGTCCGACTGTTCGAGCATCTCGGAGCAGAACGCAGCAAGTACGTCAAAAAGTTGCGGGCCGTTATCGATGGCACAAATACCCAATTGGGCCGGCGTCTCAAACGGAGTTCCAGGCGCGTCGAAAAGTTGTTCGAGCAAGCTGAGAAAGATCCCGAAAACTCTGACGCAATATCCGTGACCGTTGCCAGGGCGATTGAGCTCGGGGAGGGACTCAAAAGGCCTGCGACGTTAACGCGAACCAATCTTCATGCATACCGGTTAAAAGTAAAAGAGCTGCGCAACGTACTACAACTTGCCGGCAAGTCTGATGCCCAGAAGTTCGTCGGCGACCTCAGCGAGGTCAAAGAAGCGATTGGAGAGTGGCATGATTGGCAAGAGCTTTGCGGAATTGCCACTGAAGTCCTTCACCACTCGTCCTGCAAACTCATCTCAGAGCTGAAGGCAACCACTGAATCAAAGTACAAGCACGCTTTGCAACTGACCAACCGACTCAGGACCAACTACCTGAATCACGACGGTCCCAGACGTGGGAAGCGACCTACGAAGAAGCCTCGGCCGTCAGTTGCCCTTCTCGATGCGACTGCTAAAATCACTCAGAGCTGATGTTCTGAGGCTTGAAGTCTCGGACTTCCATTTAGATATTGTCGGCCGCAGCATTTCAGGCGCAATGAGCAGGGTGGAATTCGAAGCTGAACGTGGGCTTAAGCAATCGAAAGTAACGACCGCGCCAATGACAGCAAGGACGGACGCGATCGATCCTGCTCGACAGTACCTATGCCGCATTCACAGTTCCGGCGAGGCACCCGCAAACCTTCGTTGTTCCTGCGGGCTTGTTGTGTGCGAACTGCATGGACTTTATACACCGCGGCCAAATGGAAATGACGCGTAGCTACGGCCACACGACACAATGCTTCGGCCAAGTCGTTGCGGCTTTAGGCATCCCAATTGCTCGTTTCAAAAGCATGAAAAAACCTATCCAAGGGCCAGGTCCGGGTGGATAACGCCTTTGAGTATGCGGAAAGTCTGAAATACGAGCTTACCGTCGACGGAAAGAAAACCAAAAAAGCGATGGCCAAACGAGATCAGTTCGGTCCGGAGCTTCTCTACTTCTCAGACTGCATCCTCCAACGCCGGCAGCCTGAGCCGTCGAGTAAGGAGGGGATGCAGGACGTATGCGTCATCGCCGCTCT
>Ga0157375_10001364_pt1 | contig 21087 bp, 22 predicted proteins | sample M35metaG_FD_115311 | JGI IMG/M metagenome (GOLD analysis project Ga0157375, IMG submission 115311) | Miscanthus rhizosphere microbial communities from Kellogg Biological Station, Michigan, USA - M3-5 metaG | ecosystem: Host-associated > Plants > Roots > Rhizosphere > Soil | place: USA: Michigan... | reverse complement strand
GGCAACCCCATCGCCACCTTCCTCGGCCAACACCTGGGCTGGCGTTCTGCATTTGCCTTGGTCAGCGTGATAGCCCTCCTCACCATCGCCCTGGTCTGGCAATTCGTCCCCCACCGCCACGACGAACAACGCAGCGACCCGCGCAAGGAACTGCGCGCCTTCACCAAACCCCAGGTGTGGATGGCGCTGTCGATTGGCGCCATCGGTTTTGCCGGGATGTTCTGCGTATTCAGCTACCTGGCGCCGACCATGCTGGAAGTGACCAAAGTCTCGCCACAATGGATTCCATTTGGCCTGGCGGCGTTTGGCGTCGGTGGAATTATCGGCAACATCGCCGGCGGCAAGCTGTTTGATCGCATGCAGTTTCGCGCGGTGGGCTGGATTCTGGTGTGGTCGATGGCGGTGCTGCTGTTCTTCCCCTTCGCGGCCTCATCGCTATGGGGCGTGCTGCTGAGCATGGGCCTGGTGGGCACCATGGTGTCGCTGGCCGCACCGTTGCAGATCCGCTTGATGGATATTGCCCATGAGGCACCGAGCCTGGCAGCAGCCTCCAACCATGCAGCATTTAACCTGGCCAATGCGCTGGGGCCGTGGTTTGGCGGGATGGCGATTACAGCTGGGTATGGGTGGACCAGTACTGGCTATATCGGCGCGGCAACGGCACTGGTTGGCCTGGGTATCTACCTGGTCGCGCGGCGCATGCAGGGCGGGCACTAAAACCCACAATTCTGCCCCCACCACAGATCGAATGTGGGAGGGGGCTTGCCCCCGATACCAGTGGGTCAGTCACCACACCAACGCCTGACCCACCACCCCATCAATCATCATGCAACAACCCCGACCCATACTCCCCATAACTACTCCCCAACCCACTGCCGCCAAAATTCATCTTCGCGGCCTTGCTGGGGCTGTGGTCACCAAACGCCTGGCACCCGCCCGAAAAGCAAGGGTCACTGCTCACGCCAGACGAACCCGAAGAGCAAGCGCCCAACAGCAACGTGCCAGCAATCATCACGATTTTGACAAGGTTCGAGATCATGTTTTCAGTTCCCTGTGGACTGGAGGCGCGGGGGGCCTCTCTTGGGGACGATCGTAGACCTCAAAGGCGAAGGGAATTATGAAACTTCGCCGGGTGACAGGGAGGGTTCAGGTTGCCGCCTTGGGGTAAGGCGGCGGGGTTGGGTGTCAGGCTGTGGCCGTGCTGGCGGTAGGCGCGATGTGCTCCTGGGCTCGGCTGACGAGTAGAGCGCTCAGGTCGATTAGCTGTTGAGTAGTGAATGGCGCGGAACACGCCTCCCCGACACCCACGATGCATCCCTGATAAACTGCGCCACATTCGCCTCGCTAACTCAGATCCCCCATGCCCCTACAAACCGCCCCACTCTCCAGCCGCTTCTCCGTCGCCCCGATGATGGATTGGATCAACTATTAGCGTACCCCCCATAAATAAAGGCCTACACAGCCTTATAAAATATCGCGTACCACTTTTGTACCACTACACAACCAACACGTGACGCAAATTTCTCGCGATGACTACAAATTGCCTGTGCCTCTGGATTCTGGCGCTGCTAAGCTTCAGTTTTTGCGAGAGGGCATCAAATTGGCAGATGATGAATACTCCCTATCCAACGTGTTAGAACGGTTTTATATTAATCAGTTAGCTTTAGAAGCTGCGATTATGGAATTAACCTTATGGATAGAACAGCAGAGGCCGACAGTTGTTGGCGAAAATGTGCGTGGAGCACTTGACGTCATTGGCGAAAATGCCGGTTTTATCAAACAGGGAATTGCCAAAATAAGAAGTATTGAAAATTAAAATACCTACCCAATAAAATGCGCACCACAATATCCAATTGCAACAAGTCTATATAAAAGCACAACAATACCACTAACAACCAGCGATCATTTAAGGACAAACAATGCAATATGACTTTGCTCAAGTGGACTGGGGATCAGATGAAGCAAAAGGAGACCTTAACTTATCAAATTATTTTTTCCCTGTATCTGGTTTTTCGGATATTCAATCGGGGAAAATCAGGTATGTAATAGGACGGAAAGGCAGTGGCAAAACTGCGATAGTAGAGCGCATCAAAGGAGACATGGATAACGAAGCGCTTGCTTTTTACTCTCAGCTAAGTTTACGCAACTTCCCCATAACACACTTTGGAACTCTGCAGGACAGATCTAAGGCAGACAAATCCAAGTACGTATCAGCCTGGCTATTTATACTTTACGTTGAATTATCTAAGCTCATCCTCAAAGATAACGGTGCCAGGCCTTCAGTTTTTATCGAAGAAATTAGAAATTTTTTAAGCGTTAACAATTTCGACTCAGGTATCGGCTTCTCAGAAACTGTAAACATTCTAAATGAGAACAAAAACAAGGTCTCCGTCAAAGCTACTTGGCTGACATTTGAGAATAATAATGGCGGTAGCGAACAGACTCTAGTAAGAGTTCACTACAATAAAGCTGTGGACATGCTAACTGAGCTATTGGCAAAGATTGAAAGCGATAGTGAATTCAGATTATTTTTCGACGAGCTCGACGAGGGCTATAGCGTCGGAGATGATCGGCTAAACCTTATGATACTGGCCCTAATAAGAGCTGTAGAGGAATCAGCAATTTTCCTCAAAGATAAAAAAATAACATACAAACCATTACTCGTACTACGTTCGGATATTTTTGACGTACTGGAGGATAACGATTTAAATAAAATTGATGACTACACCCTCCAGTTGAGATGGACATTAGATCCACAGCTCACTAGTGGCGAGGCGTTAGACGAAGAAAAGCTGATGACATTACGAAACGTTGTAAATTATCGTATTTTCGCATCAGTACCAATGAACAGCTCGATAACAGACGCTTGGCATGGCGTAGTAGTTGACACAGACCAGGATCTTCCTAAATCTGTAGCTTCGATTTGGAAATTCATGTCAATCAGAACTTTTGAACGACCCAGAGACATTATTAAGTTTCTCAAAATTGCAGCAAAGTTTCAAAAAAAGGGCCGCCTTAAATACTCCACCATAGAACAAGCCGAGGATGACTATTCAACTTGGCTTTATAAAGAAATCAAGGATGAAATTCAAAGTCATCTTCCCGTTTGGAAAGAGTCGCTTCAGGCAATCACAAAAATCGGCAAGGGGAAATTTAGTTATCAAGACTTTGTCGTCAGCCTTGAAAAGAATGCTGCGATAGTTAAGTGGCTGACTTCAGAAACGAAAGACCCTATAAGCATTGCTGAGCTGCTCTATAAGTTCGGAGTCATAGGCAATCTAGAAGATAGAAGATGGCTATTCGGCTACAAGGACACCACTCTCGCCTTTGACCCAGATATGGAACTAATTGTTCACTATGGCCTACACAAAAAATTGAGATTATTAAAATCCAAAGGTGAATATTTGAGACTCCAGCAGGACAACTAAACCTCAAAACTATGTAAAGGCTTCTTGATTACCCAGAAGCCTTTTCTTGAAATAGCCAAACCAATAGACTATCAACAAAAACTTAGAATCTGACTATTCCAAGCTCGGTAAGAGCTTCTAATAAAGTTTTGTAATTGGGGTGAAGTCCCCCCCTACGTGACACCTAACACGAAGCTTCAGTGCACCCAAAACTCCCGCACCCTTATTGTACCCCCCTCTTCCTCAGATTATTTTAACCTGCCCACTAATCCCATACGCATTGCCAAGCTGTAGCACTGGTCGCTAGTGTGTGTCGCTCCAACCCCGGCAACCAACACAAGCGACTACGTTTGACGCAGTGAGAGCGAGAGTGCGTGCGCATAAGGTGACAGGGATGAGAAGTGTGCAATCTTCACCACAGCGACGGTAAATACCCGCCCTAGGCACATTTAGAATTTTCATGTTGACCCACGGGAAACAGGTTAGGAGGGTTAGCTTTTTGCTGATGGCCTTGAAAGCCCTTCCTGCTGCGGGTTTGCGAGTAGTCGGCAGGGTTAGCTTTTCGGTTATGTCTGGTTATTTCCTAACCTTTATTGATGTTAAATATCAAATATAATAAACCCTTTAAAAACAGTGTATTACGAGTTTATAACCTTCCTCCTAACCATAGCTAACCCTCCAAAGTTAGCGAGCAAGCTCAACAAATACGGGCCTTCCAGTTCAGCGCATTGCCTTCAAAAAAAACTAACCCGTTTCCCGAGCCGACTCCCAAATCGGCATGCCTGTTCGTCCACACAGGCCTCATTGAAAAGCAAATACCTTCGCAGGGTTCCGCAGGTATTTCCGAGTTCGGAAATCGGAAAGCGACCCTCAGCCAGCGCCGTTTTGAGGGGTTTGCAGGTGTGCAGAAAAAACGACCCATTTAGCCCGCAGGCGAGGTGGGGGGACGACGGCGCGCGCCGGGTTTGAAGCACGTCACTGCCCCAATGTGGCACGCCTGTAGCCCGAAATGTGGCACGCCAACTCCCCACATTGTCGGCAGCTCCCTAGGTGCAAACAACGCAGCCCCTGAAGCCCCGTGTTTATTGGGCTGCGCAGCCGCTTTGGCTTGCCGTGACACCCTGCAAATGCTATGTTGAACTGGGTGTTTTAATGCTGCTGAAGGGCAAACTTTCATCTATCCCAGCTGACTTTTTCTGACCCAAAGCCCCCTCCCCCCTACAGTTCGTCGCCTCAAATCGCGTCATGGGCAAACCTCGATTACTGTTTGTACATACAGTATTGGACTCGCCCCATGAATAATGATGAAGACACCCTCGGCTGGCTTGGCCTCCCTACCCCATTGCAAATGTACCGCCAGCACTGCCGCCTCCTGGAGAACGAGATCCAGGACCTGAACCTGCAACTGCGCAAAGCACGGGAGGATGTCTTCGGAATCAGCCAGATGCTGCTGGCTACCCAGGCGAAGAACGCCGAGTTCGCTGGATACCTCCGTCAGAGAGGCGGCGAAGCGGCTGAGATGCGAAAGCAGATCGACATCCTGACGACGTCACTGAACGTAAGTCAGCGTGAAGCCGAAGGCCTGAAGCGAATCGTCAACGAGATGAGACCTCGACCGACCACGATTGTCTAAGATCAAACGGAAGGAGGGCTTGGCTATGTGCGGAAGGCTATCGCAGTACAGGGGAATCCATGACTTCGTTGCGGCGCTGAGCATGCCCAACGCCCTGGCAAACTCAGTGGGTGACCAACCGATCGAGCGGTACAACGTTGCTCCGACGACCCAGGTGGCATTGCTGCACCTGCAAGGCGAAATGCTGCACGCTGATCCAGTTCGCTGGGGGTGGCGACCGCATTGGGCAAAAGACCGCGCCGCGCCGATCAATGCACGCGTCGAAAAGGTCGCCCACGGCCCATTCTTTCGTGCGATCTGGCCGCACCGTGCGATCACGCCTATCGACAATTGGTTTGAGTGGGTGGATGAAGGCGGACCGAAGAAACAGCCCTACCTGATCCGCAGGCGGGACGGCGCGCCGATCTTCTGCGCGGCCATCGGCCAATTACCAGATGCCGATGAAGGCCCAGGCGAGCATGACGGCTTTGTGATCATCACCGCAGACAGTGCTGGCGGCATGGTTGACATTCACGACCGAAGACCCGTGGTACTGACACCGGACCTTATCCGCGAATGGCTGAACCCGGCAACGCCAAAAGAGCGTGCCGAGCAAATGGTGTTGCACCAGGGCGAACCGGCCGAGGCCTTTGAATGGTTCAAGGTCAGCGCCGCCGTGGGCAACGTCAGAAATAAGGACGCCAGTTTAATTCGGCCTGCCGCATAGTGCCGACTACTCTACGCTGCTGCCCGCTACTCGTTCTCAGAGATTGCAACCGAATATTTTCTCTCACCTTCAAGTAGACCTACCAGACTTATCTAACTCGCGATGCCTGCAAGTCTTTAAACAGCCGAACAAACTGTACCGGAATAAACTTCCCTCCCGTAAAAGTTATCATGGACTTAGTAACCACCGTATACTTAAGGTCTTTTTTTGCCCCATTCCCTATATAAGAATTTAGACTAGGATAGGCTGCGATTACTAGCCCCTCCAGCTCCCCTCTCATACGAAGATACCGGCTATCAGTCAGAAGCCGAACTCCAGACACATACTCAATCTCCACATCTTGATTATTTGGAGACTTTATTACACGTTCCAAATAGCGATCTAATGAAACTTGGAGTAGGTCCGAGCGTTCAACCCACTCGCTCCAATGAACTGATTCCCCACAAAGATCTACAATAGGATATTTATCGCTTTGATCCACATGAAGTAACAATAGGATTGAAATCGGATCTAGCCCAACATTTTCTGTGGTATACGCATAGTCCTCGGCAAAAACCACCACGCCTGGCTTAGGCCTATTATGAAGATCCCAATCAACTACACCTCTAACGTACTTACTGCTTCCTTCAGCAAAACTTTCAACTGCCCCATAAACGTGCGCACAACTACCCACGCCATTTATTGCTGCCACTACTTTTGACACCAACTCCTCGTCTTTAGAAACCAAACTATGCATAGCATCAACAATGCGACTGCGAGGGACCTTCTCGCCAGACGGAATGAAACTTAGGGAAACCTTAGAGTCGATTGCATTATCCACACCCCTGAGGTGCGTATAGAGAGCGCTGAACAAATTCGCATCATATAAACTTTCAACAAAAACGTGAAGTCTATTTTCAGGATCCAAAGAAATCTGATCAACCCCATCAAGCAACTCGGATATTGCTAAATCCTTATCAACTAAAACCGCACCGACCTCATCTACCACATAGATACTATCTGCTGGAGCCAACGCAACAGTTGTCGGCGAGTGAGTAGTTATGAAAACAAAGGCGCCGAATATATCGGTAAAACCGTTTAACACCGCGTATAACTTTTCAACCATTTTCGGATGCAAAAACGCATCCGGCTCATCCATAAGTAATAATTTTGGCACACCCGAAGATATAGTTCTCCCGTATTGAGTATTGAACAACGTCAACACAAGCCACAGCAATGTCTTCTCGCCTGACGAAAGCGAATCTGGGCTTAGATGCTGCCCATTGTTTTTTAGTCTCAACTGTGCAACATAATCATAAATTCTAGATTTCTCATCAGGAGTGGAAAAAATAAATTTACCGTCAAATACTTCCTCCAATATTGAGTTAATTGCATCCCAAGGCTTTGGCCCAAAATGTTCGCTTACTTTATCGGAAGCAACAAATACTACATCTTCATGCTTCTGCGCCAACCACTCATTATAACTGTTTTCATTAATGCGCCGCCGATAAGAATTACTTATCCCGGAAATATCACTTATTCCAAAAGGCGTATCCGGAAGATCATCAAAATTCAGCCTTATATGTTCCTCACTCAAATCAGCAATGGGCAAATTTAGCTTCCTAGATATTATTTGACACAACTCATGCAACTTGGCATAACTTAAAGAATTTTGCCCATGCACCATTTGCCGGTTCATCATGCGAGCAACAGCTTTATTCTCATCGTAAGGATCTATAAAATCCTGTTTATTTCTAATAAAATGTTCTATTGTACCATTGACCCTAGACAAATATGCATCATCATTATACCCTTGCCCAAATGCAGGAACTAAAGAAGCTTGAGCCAAAAAAACTATATCGCTGGAACTCAACTCTCGCTCACAATAAAAAACCTTAGTTGATAGTTCCTTAATACTTTCGAGAAATCTAGTTTTACCTGCACCATTCTTACCTGTCAGTACGACAATATGCCCACCAACCTCAAATGTTTTTTGCAGTACAAAACCTTTATATTCGGCACCACCAACAATATTTAACATACCCCCCCCTTCTCAACGTATACAACCCGAAAAATCTTCGCATGCCCTTTGGCATAAAAATCTTGGCATCGTTAACTCTAGAGTTATCTCACAATCGACAAAAAAAAACCGCCTTGCACGGTAGGGGTATATTTGTGGTGAGTACGACTTGGTCGAGTGTGTCAGCGTCGAACCGGTGTTGACGCACCGGTTCGTCACCTCGTTTGCTGCGCAGGGGGTTTTTAGACCCCCACGGGGATTTCATAAGGTTTGAAGCGCACGACCTCCTCCCCGAGCCAGTCATTCACCTGCGCCATACGCGCCTGAATCGGCTCCAGTTCATTGGCTGCATAGATCTGCGCCGCCTCCCTGATCGACCCAAACCCTCCCGCGTTCTGCGGCACAATGCCCATCAACTGCGGCGGAATGCGCAAGCTGGCCAGCACGTCGTCGCGGGTCTGGTTTTTGATCGAGTTGAATTCGTCCTTGGCCGTCACTTCGCTGACCGGAATGATCTGTAGCCCGTCTTTTTTTCCGTTCGGCGAGTACACAAACAGGTTGCGGAAGTTGCCCGGCCCCTTGGAGTCCTTGAGCGCCTTGCGCAGTGAATCGACGTCCGCTTCGTTCTGCGCCGCATCGGTCATGTAGAGGATGAAGCCGGCATGACTGCCGTTCTCGTAATACTTACGGCGAAACAGCGTGGCCGATTCATTCAACAACGCCGACTGCAAGGCGCTGATCCACTCGGGCAGGCCATACACCTCCTGGTGCAGATCCGCTTCCCGCAGATGAAAAACGGTGCCCGGTTCGAATTCATGCTCTTCCTTCCAGCCCTGGACCATGAACTGCCGGCCGTCCTTGCCCGAGCGCATGTACTTCGCCAGCGGCGGTACCAGTTCGCGCACCGGGCCGAGCATCGAGCGCCGTCCTTCCAGATAGCCATTACCCAGGCATAGGAAGTCCAGGGCGAACTGTTCGAACGCTGCCCGCGACAGCAGCCGGTGTGGAATGAAGGTTTTGCTCAGCAAATTGCGCTTGAACATCAGCCCCGAGTGAAGGTGCACGCTGGAACCCACAGACCGTGCCAGACCGTCCAGCGACAACGGCGGCTCGTACCACCGCCCGTTAAACCAGCACTCCAGATAATCAAACACCTCCCGGCCACTCAACACTGGTGACGGATCGCCGAAGCTGAACGCCTCCATCTTGCTATCACTGCGCGGAATGAACTCCTGCGTTGCAACCGTGGAAGCCTGGGCCACTTGCTTGGTATTTCTGCGGCGGTTCGACATCAAAAAATCTCCATCCGCCCGGTATTGGCAGTGGTCTGCCCCTCCAGCGGTTCGTTGTGCAATGCATGAAAGAGCGCCCACGCCAGGTCGGCGTGGCCGGTGTTGTCGTTGCGGCCGGCGGTGTAGGTGAACTGGCGACCGCCTGCGGTGATGGTCTTGCGGATCGCCATCAATGACTGCGCCATGTCGGTCCAGCCGGCGTCGAACTCCAGCCGGCCCCGGTGGATCACGTCGTAGGCCTTCAGCACCAGGCGGGTCTTGACCTCAGGCGAATAGCTGAACGTGGTGACATTGGGGAAGAATTGGCGCACCAGCTGCGCCACGCCGCTGCCCAGGCCGGTGACATCGATCCCGATGTACGTCACCCAGTAGCGGTCGCAGACGGCTTTGATCACGCTGGCCTGGGCCGCGAAATCCATGCCACGGAACTGGTGACGCTCCAGCACCCGGAACTTGCCCCCTGGCACCAGAGGCGGCGCAACCACCACCAGGCCCGAGCAATCGCCGGTTTCCGCCGGGTCATACCCCACCCACACCTGGCGGTCGCCGAACGGCCTCATAGCAAAGGGCTTGTAGTCCTCGGCCCACTCCACCCAACTGTCAACCATGCACGGCTGCAACACCGTGAGCGGGAAGATGCTCGCCCCATCGTCGACGAACTCGCACATCAGCAGGTTTGCGAAGGCCTCGGGGCTGTACTCCCGCCGCAGTTCTTCAATGTCGAACAGGTCGCAACCGCCCTGCTCCGCGTCGAGGATGGTGACGATCTGTCGCCACAACCGGTCTTCACAGAACCTGCCCTGCTGGAGCGCCCCGTGGGATACGTCGACTTTGGTGTGTTGCGCCGCCGGTTTGCCCTTGTTGAAGCGCTCGCCCGTCCAGAATGTGTAGGCCTCATGCGCCATGGTCGACGGCGTCGAGAAGTAGGTTTTGCGCCACTTCTTGTGCATCGCCATCCCCGACGCAACCTTGTTCAATTCCTCAAACTTGAACGTCCAGAAGAATTCGTCGAAGTAGAAATTGCCGTGGTAGCCCTGGGCAGTACGTGCGTTGGTACCGAGAAAAAACAGTTCGGCGCCGTTCGGCAGCACGATGGGATCACCGGTCAGCTCGACGCCGATGACCTCGCGGGCAAACGCTTGGATGTAGCCACGGAACAAGTAGGCCTGGTTCTTCGAAGCCGACAGGAAAATCTGATTGCGCCCGGTCTCCAGGGCATCAATGAACGCCTCGCGGGCAAAGTAATAAGTTGCGCCGATCTGCCGGCTTTTGAGGATGACGCGGGTGCGCTGATTACCCGCCCGGTGCCAGTCTTTCTGGTAGTCGAAACATCCATCGATAAACGCTTCGCGCAACAGCTCGATCTGGTCTTCGCTGATGTCGTTTTTCGGCGTTTTCTTCTTCGGCCCTTCGTTGCGCTTGGCGAGGTTGGGGTTGAGTTCTGTTTCGGTACCACCACCCTGGAAGCGCTGGATGCGGGCCTGTCGCTCCAACTGCCGGTGCAGCAGGTCGATCTCTTTGAAGTCCCCGCCGCTCTTGCCTTCCTTGAGGATCAACTGCACTAGACGCGCTTCCAGCGCCCCGCCGATGCGCTCGACGTTATCCGCCCGGTCCCACTCGTCGCGGGCCTTCCAGCTGTGTAGCGTTTTTTCCTTTTCGCCCGTAGCCTCGGCAATCTCGCAGATACGCCAACCCATCCAATACAGAAACTTGGATTGGCGCCGGGGATCGATTGGGAGCAGTTCAGTCGTAGTCATGGCCGCGATGCTGCCGCCCGCGCCCGCGAGTCAGTAGCGCCGCCCCTTGTAGTCCTGCCCTCTACAATCCCATCTCGTTGCCGCAACTCGCGCGCGTCACGACCATGCCCCTCATTGCAACGCACTTAGCGCCCAACGCATTGAGGATTCCCGGCATGAAGAAATTCCGCAGTAATTGGTTCCGCGTCGCCGTCGAGGGCGCTACCTCTGACAAGCGCACCATCAAACGCAGCTGGCTGGAACAGGCGGCGAAGAACTTCAACCCAGCCACCTATGGTGCTCGCATCTGGCTGGAGCATTTCCGCAGCCTGCTGCCCGACAGCCCTTTCAAGGCCTACGGTGACGTGCTCGCGGTCAAGACCGAAGAAGTTGAAATCAACGGCCAGAAGAAGCTGGCACTGTTCGCCCAGGTCGAGCCGACGCCTGATCTGATCGCCATGAACAAGGCCAAGCAGAAGATTTACACCTCGATCGAAATCGACGACAGCTTCTCGGACACCGGCGAAGCCTACATCGTCGGCCTGGCGGTGACCGACTCCCCGGCCAGCCTGGGCACCGATGTACTGTCTTTCTCCGCGCAGAAGCCAGAATCCAGCCCATTCAAAGACCGTCATTATTCCGCGACATCGATGTTCACCGAGGCGGTGGAAACCGAGTTGCAGTTTGAGGAAATAGAGGACAAACCCAGCCTCGGCGCCCAGCTCTTCAGCAAGGTGCAGGCACTGCTCGGCGGCAAACAGGCGAAGGACGACGCCGAGTTCGCGCAAATCGGCCAGGCCGTCGAAGCGATTGCCGATCACGTCAAGGATCTGCCCGATCAGTTGGCTGCCGAGAAGAAATTCTCCGGCGAACTGAACACCAAGGTTGAGCAGCTCAGCAAAGACCTGGTCGAGCTGAAAACCACCCTCGGCAAAACCCAAGACCATTCCCAAACCCAGCGCCCACCGGTAACCGGCGGCGGCAAACAAGCCCTGGCTGAGTTCTGACCTGCGGCCTACACCGCCCAGCTCACTATCGGAGACATCCATGCGTAACGACACTCGAAAACTCTTCACCGGCTACCTCAGCCAGGTCGCACTGCTCAACGGCGTTGAATCGGCCACCGCCACCTTCAGCGTCGATCCAACTATCCAGCAGCGCCTGGAAACCAAGATTCAGGAGTCGAGCGAGTTCCTGACCAAGGTCAACGTCATCGGCGTCGATGAACAGGAAGGCGAAAAGGTCGGCCTGGGGGTGGGTGGCACCGTTGCCAGCCGTACCAACACCAACGTCAAAAAGCGTGAGCCGCGCAGCATCGGCACTCTGTCGAGCGATAAGTACAAGGCCGAGCAGACCGACTTCGATACCTTCGTCAGCTACAAACAGCTCGACGCCTGGGCCAAGTTCCCGGACTTCCAAACCCGCCTGTCCAGCGCCATTGCCCAACGTCAGGCGCTCGACCGCATCCAGATCGGTTTCTACGGTGTTTCGGCCGCAGAGCAAACCGACCGCACAGCGCACCCGCTGCTGGAAGACGTCAACATCGGTTGGCTCCAGCAGTACCGCACCCACGCACCCGATCGCGTGCTGAAGGAGGGTGCCGTCGCCGGCAAGATCACCATTGGCAAAACCGGAGACTTCAAGAACATCGACGCCCTGGTCTACGACGCCATCCAGTTGCTCGACCCTTGGTATCGCCGCAACCCTGGCCTGGTGGTGCTGACCGGTCGCGAACTGGTGCACGACAAGTTCCTGGCCCTGGTCAACAAGGACCAGGACGCAACCAACACCCTGGCCAGCGACCTCATCATCTCGCAACGCCGCGTCGGTGGCCTGCCGCTGTACGAGGTGCCGTACATCCCCGAAGGCACGATCCTCATCACCACGTTCGCCAACCTGTCGGTGTACTGGCAGATCGGCGGTCGCCGCCGCTACCTCAAGGAAGAGCCGGAGTGGAACCGCGTCAGCAACTTCGAATCGTCGAACGAGGCCTATGTGGTCGAGGAATACGGCCTGGGTTGCCTGCTGGAAAACATCACCCCAGTCGAAGAAGCAGGCAGCGAGGGTTAATCCCATGGCACTCAGCATCGCCCAAGCCCACCAGCGCCGCGCACGCGCGGCCATGGAGGCAGCAAAAACGGCACCGCAGCAATCAATGGCCGGTGCCACTGCATACGAGCACCAACTGAATCAGCTGCTGCAAGACCGCCTGCGCCTGAAAGCCATCCAGTCCAACGAGGGCAAGGCTGCACTCAAAGCACAGTTGTTGCCCGAGTACATCCCGTATGTCGAGGGAGTACTTGCAGCAGGCAACGGTGCTCAGGACGACGTCATGACCACCGTCATGGTCTGGCGCGTTGACGTCGAGGACTACAGCGGCGCCCTGGATATCGCCGACTACGTGCTCAAGCACAAGCTGATCATGCCGGATCGTTTCGAACGCACCACCGGTTGCCTGGTGGCGGAAGAAATCGCCACGGCCGCGCTGAAAGCGCAAAAGGCTAACGGTAGTTTCGACCTGAGCATCTTGCACCGCACCGTCGAACTGACCGACGCCGAAGACATGCCCGACCAGGCCCGCGCCAAGCTGTACCTGGCAACCGGGCGCGCGACATTGGATGGCATCACCGCCGAGGAGCCAGGCCAGCCCGGACAGATTCAGGCCGGTATCGACCTGCTCAAGCGGGCGATCGAGCTGCACGACGGTTGCGGCGGCAAAAAAGATTTGGACGGCGCCGAGCGCCTCCTGAAAAAACACGCTGCCACTGGCAGCTGACCGAGCGTCCCCACGCACCCCGCCGGCTCGGGGCGGATCGGCCAGGCCGCTCCTCCTGAACGTGAAGCCCCGACCACCGGCGATCTATTTTGAGTGCCGTTCCATGAGCGCATTTGTAGCCAGCGGCCCAGTCACCGGCGGCCATATCAACACCGACCCGTTCTGGCCGTCGATTGACCTGGACGGCTTGCGCGCCACCCTGCGCATCGACGCCAGCGTCACTCCGGCCCGTCTGGAAACCGCCGTGATCGCCGCGGCGATCAACCTCAATAACGAACTGAGCGAATGGCGCGTCGCGCAACAAGCCGCAGGCCACGCCACTTTGGCTGACGTGCCGGGGGATCGCATCAAGGACGTATCGGTAAAGGTTCACCTGTACCGCCGTGCGATCGAGGCAGGTACCGGCGCTGAAGTCTGCGAGCGGTACCGCGATTACAGCGCGACCAATACCGGCAGCGACAAAGCCGAAGAAACCGCCCCGACCATCGACGATTACCGCCGGGACCTGCGCTGGGCGGTACGCGACTTCCTCGGCCGCACCCGCACCACCGTGGAGCTAATCTGATGCCCGTCTCCATCCGCGCCAATCAAAACGACACCGTTGATGCCCTCTGCTGGCGTCACTACGGCCGTACCGCAGGCGTCACCGAGGCCGTGCTTGAAGCCAACCCCGGCCTGGCCGACCACGGCCCAATCCTGCCGCAAGGCCTGGTCGTCAACATGCCCGAAGCCCAAACCAGCGCGCCCCAACGGCAGATGGTGAATCTATGGGACTGACACCGCAGCACCAAGCCCTTGAACCCACCAACCCTGGACAACGGAATGAAGCGCATGCCTGAACGTCCCGACACCTGGGCCTGGCTCGCCGCCTGGCTCGAACAGAACTGGCCGACTCTCTACGCCGGAGTCCTCGCCTTGGTCATCGCGGCCCTACGGATCATGTACGGCGGCGGCACCCTGCGCCGCATGCTGATCGAGGCACCGCTGTGCGGCACGCTAGCCCTGGCGGCGAGCCATGGCCTGGCGTTGCTCGGCATACCGACGTCTACTGCGCCTTTTTTCGGTGGGGTGATCGGGTTGCTGGGCGTCGAAGGTACCCGTGCAGCGGCCAAGAAGTTTTTCAACCGGAAGGTAGAGCAACTATGACAACCCTTCGCCACGGGGATCGCTCGCAAGCAGTGCTGATCCTGCAAAAGAACCTCAACAGACACGGGGCCAACCTGGTGGCGGACGGTGATTACGGTGACACCACCGAAGCGGCTGTCCGCGCCTACCAGGTCAAAGTCGGCTTGGTTGCCGATGGCATCGCCGGCACCAAGACCCAAACTAGCCTGGCCGGTGGCGACTGCGCCCAGCTGCTGCGCAACAACGACCTGGTAGCCGCTGCCGAACGCCTCGGTGTCCCGCTGGCAAGCATCTATGCGGTCAATGAGGTGGAATCCAAAGGCAAGGGCTTCCTCGACAATGGCAAGCCGGTGATCCTGTTCGAACGGCACATCATGTACCGCCAGCTCGCTACGGCTCGACATGCCGGCGACGACCCAGCCGAACTCAAGCGCCACGCCGATCAGCTCGCCGCCGCCAACCCGGCCTTGGTCAACCCGAAACCCGGCGGATACATCGGCGGTACCGCCGAGCACCAGCGCCTGGCCATGGCTCGCCTGATCGACGACACCGCTGCCCTGGAGTCGGCTTCCTGGGGCGCGTTTCAGATCATGGGTTTTCACTGGAAGCGCCTCGGCTATGCCAGCGTGCAGGCGTTCGTCTCGGCGATGACTGCCGGCGAATCGCAGCAGCTCGACACGTTCACGCGATTTATCGAAACCGACCCAGCGCTACACAAGGCGCTCAAGACCCGCAAATGGGCAGAGTTCGCCCGCCTCTACAACGGGCCGGACTATCTGCGGAATCTCTACGACACCAAGCTACAGCGCGCCTACGAACGGCACGCCAGCTGCGAATGCGGACAAGGGGTGGCGGCATGATCGACTTCGAAGCGGTGAAGAAATTGCGCGTTCAGGACGGCGACCTGCTGGTAGTGCCCGATTCAACTGAACAAGCCGACATGGAGCGGCTGGCCGAATGCATCCAGTTGATGAACAACGCCAGGGCGGTGATCGTGCGCGGTCCTATCCAGCATCTCGATGCTGCCCGCATGAACAAACTTGGCTGGTACCGCGCGTGAGCACCTTACGCCAGGCTCTGTACGGCATTGCCTTGCTCGGCGCCCTGGCGCTGTTGATCTGGGGTCAGGAAGCGCGCATCGAAGTCGCCGAAGGCAAAACCGAACTGGCAAAGGCTGCGGCCAAGACCGCCCGCGAAGACGCTGACCGCAACCTTGCCACCGCCAACACCCTCACCGACACCCTAAAGCGGGAGCGTGATGCTCAAAGCCTCCTGCGCAGCCAGCAGGACCAGCTGCGCCTGGGCCTGGCGAAGCGCGAACGAACCATAGAGGAGCTGAAACGTGAAAACGAGGAACTACGCAACTGGGCTGACCAGCCTCTGCCTGACGCTGCTCGCCGGTTGCGCCAGCGCCCCGCCCTCACCGGCGCCGCCGCTTATCGTGACTGGCTGTCCGGCCGTAACACCGTGCGTGCTGCCGGCGACCAGCCCACGCAGTAACGGCGACCAACTCACCGACCAGGACCGAGCCGAAGCTGCCTGGGCCGATTGTGCCGCCCAGGTCGACATGGTCTACAAACACCAACAGGCCACCCCATGAACAAGCCCGAAAGCCTGCGCGCTCACCTCCTGGCCACCGTTGCGGACTTCAGGCACGACCCCGACCGCCTGCTGATATTCATCGACAACGGCAAGGTCCGTTGCACTGCCGCACACACCCTGTCGTTTGAATACAGCTTCGACCTGCAGATCATCCTCACCGAGTTCACCGGCCACCCTGACAGCGTGTTCCTGCCCGTTCTTGCTTGGCTCAGCGTCAACCAGTCCGAGCTGCTGGAGAACCTGGACAAGGTCAAAAATGGCATTCAGTTCGAAGCCGACATCCTCGACAAGGACAAAGTGGACCTCAGCATTACCCTGGCGCTGACAGAGAAAGTCATTGTTGGTAAGGATGACCAGGGCAATACCACAGTGAAGCACCCGAACGAACCGCAGTACGTGGTGGGCTACCTCGACCCGGGCTGGAAGCCTGGGGCCCAGGGCAACACCAGTGAGTGGAGAGTGCCTGATGGCGAATAACCTGGAGGCGCTGGAGACCTGGGCGGCGGCGCTGCTGGATAGGCTGGAGCCAGGGGAGCGCAGCAAACTGGCCCGGAGCATTGGGCAGGAGCTGCGTCGCAGTCAGCAGAAGCGAGTGATGGCACAGGAGAACCCGGATGGGAGCAGGTTTGCGCCGCGCAAGCAGCGGAACCTGCGGGGGAAGCAGGGGCGGGTTAAGCGGAAGCTGGCGATGTTCAAGAAGCTGCGTACAGCGTCGTATCTGAAAGTCCGTGGGGATAGCAATGCTGTGACGGTGGGCTTCACCGGGCGGGTTGCCCGGATTGCCAGGGTTCACCAGTACGGTTTGAAGGATCGGGCAGAGCGCGGTGCCCCGGACATCCGTTATGACCAGCGTGAGGTTTTGGGGTTTACCGAAACGGATTTAAACTTGATCCGCGACATGGTTCTTTCAAACTTGACACTTTCCGATTAGCCTATAATCGCTAACCACATGCCCCCAAAGAAAACACTATTTCACCTGACACGCATATGGAACCTACAATGCGCAAAAGAAATAAATGGACAGCGCCATTTAGAGCCATCAAGAACAACCCAAGAACTTCTATAGGATTAGCCATAGTCATCGGCATAATATTTTTTATGCTGGAGTCTCAAAAACCGTCAGACTACAACATAGTCGTAGCATCCCTCATCGCATTAATTGCCGCAATGATGGCTCACCACTCTGCTACCACAAGTTCTATGGATAGAATAAAGAAAGACGAGTCAGATGAAAAAAACCTAAAGAGATCGGTAATCATAAGGGCAAAAGTTTTGTCTGCTGAACTTAATGACTTAGCAGGACAAAAGCTATTAGATTTCAATGAAAAAATATCGCTTGCAAATGAATCACAACAAAAAGATGATATTTCCTTAGTAACTCTGCCGCTATCAGAACTGTACAGATGCCGCCTATCATTGCCGCCTGACTTCATCTTTATACGTGAGCACATTAGCCTTATTCCATCTACCGAAGCCATCAACTGCATTGCTAGGCTTTCCTTCACCATTGAATTGCTAAACTCGCACATAGAGAGCGAAAGAGACTCAATGAATGACTATATTGGATACATGGCGTGCACCGACAAAATTCAAAATACCGCTAAAGAAGAATTAAAAATCAACACACTATCCACAATCTCCACTACGCTTTTTACACAGCACACCAATAGAATATCCAGCATACTAAACGAACTAAAAATCACATCAAAGCAACTAAGTGACATACTAATAAACATCAAAGAAAACGATTGACCAATAACAATCTTTCAGTTCATATGCCCCGACTTGTCTTGACCTGTACGCGCTTCATTTACAAAGGCCAATGACTGCATCAAATAACTCATGGCGCCACCATCAGCGCCATGAACGACTTCGCCGCCCTCTCCCGCATGCTCGAAAACCTCATCCGCTTCGGCGTCATCGCCGCCGTGCAGATGGAGCCCCCGCGCGTGCAGGTAAAAACCGGTTCACTGACCACCGCCTGGCTACCCTGGCTCGCCCTGCGCGCCGGTGCCGATCGGGAGTGGGACCCGCCCACCGTTGACGAACAGGTGATCCTGTTCAGCCCCTCCGGCCAGCTCGCCAACGGCGTCGTCATCACCGGCCTGCCGAGCGACCACATCCCCGCCAACGGCAACCGCCCCGGCCTGCACCGTCGTACCTACGCCGACGGCGCGGTGATCGAGTACGACAGCGTCGATCATCACCTGAGCGCCATCCTGCCCGGCAGCGGCACCACCAGCCTGGTCAGCAAGGGCGGCATCAACATCATCGGCCCGATCAATCACCAGGGCGATTACAACCAAACCGGCAACCAGAACGTGGTCGGCCTGGTGACCGTGTCTGAAGACGTGGTCGCCGCCAATATCAGCCTGGTCAAGCACCTGCACGGCGGTGTGCTGGTGGGCGGCGCGAAAACGGGGAAACCAGAATGAACCGAGAAACCGGCGCCGACATCAGCGACCTGGACCACATCGGCCAGAGTATCGAAGACATCCTCACCACCCGCATCGGCACCCGAGTGATGCGCCGCGAGTACGGCAGCCTGCTGCCCGAGCTGGTCGACCATCCCTTCAACGACGCCACGCGTCTGCGTGTCTACGCGGGCACCGTCATGGCGGTGATGCGCTGGGAAACCCGCATCAGCCTTAGCCGTGTGCAGTTTCTCGGCGCGAACCTTCAAGGTCAGTCCGTGCTGGAGCTGGAAGGCACCATCGTCGACACCAACGAGCCGTTGAGCATGAGCCTGCCGCTGCAACTGGGGGGCAGTGTATGAACTCCTTTGCCGCGATTGACCTCAGCCAGCTCCCGGCGCCGCAGATCGTCGAGCAGATCGACTTCGAATTGATCCTCGCCGAGCGCAAGGCCTACATGATCAGCCTATGGCCGATCGAGGAACAGCCGCAGATTGCCGCTCGCCTCGAAATGGAATCCGAGCCCCTGACCAAGCTGCTGCAAGAGAACGCCTACCGCGAAACCATCTGGCGTCAGCGGGTCAATGAGGCGTCGATGGCAAACCTGCTGGCCCTGGCCAAAGGCCCAGACCTTGACCAACTGGCGGGCAACTTCAACGTCCAGCGACTGGTAGTTCAGGAAGCCAAGCCCCTGGCGGTCCCACCTGTCGCAAGGATCATGGAAAGCGACGACAGCTTGCGCGAGCGTGCGCAAATGTCATGGGAAGGGCTGAGTACCGCCGGACCGCGTAACAGCTACATTTTCCATGCCCGAGGCGCTGACGGTCGGGTTGCCGATGCCACGGCGGAAAGCCCATCCCCCGCAGTTGCAGTGGTCACCGTTCAATCGCTGCTTGGCGATGGCACGGCACCGCCTGACCTGATCGCCGCCGTCAAAACCTACCTAAGCGACGAAGACCGGCGGCCGGTGGGTGACCGCCTGACTGTGCAGAGCGCGCAGATCCTCCGCTACCAGGTCAAAGCCAAGCTTTACCTGCTGACCAGCGGCCCCGAGTCGGAACCGATTATTGCCGCCGCTGAACAACGCTTGCTGGCATACGTCAGCCAACGTCGACGCCTGGCGATGGAGGTGTCGGAATCGGCCCTGCATGCCGCACTGTTCGTTGAAGGTGTACGCAAGGTTGTGCTGGAGGACTGGGTCGATATCGTCGCCACCAAAGAACAGGCGCCCTACTGCACTGGCGTCACTATCACGCGGGGCGCCGAGTAATGAGCGCCCAACAGCTGCTACCGAGAAACTCCACGCCGCTTGAGCGCCAGGCAGCGCAGGCACTCGCGGAAATTCAACGCGTGCCGATCCCACTGCGGCAGCTGTGCAACCCGAACACCTGCCCGCTGAACGTGCTGCCCTACCTGGCCTGGGCCTTCTCCGTCGACCGCTGGGACAGCAACTGGACCGAAGCCACCAAGCGCGCAGCCATTCGCTCATCCCGCTACATCCACGCGCACAAGGGCACCATCGGCGCACTGCGACGCGTGGTGGAGCCGCTGGGCTATCTGATCGAGGTGATGGAGTGGTGGGAGACCGTGCCGGAAGGCGTGCCTGCCACCTTTGCGTTGAAGGTTGGAGTGCTGGACACCGGTATCACCGAAGAGATGTATCAGGAGCTGACGTGGCTGATCGATGACGCCAAGCCCCTCACCAGGCACCTGACTGGCCTGGCAATCAGCCTGGAAAGCACCGGTTCCGTATTCATCGGAGCCTGCGTGTACGAAGGCGACGAACTCAGCGTTTACCCACCGACACAGCGCGACATTGACGTCAGCGGCGCGTTTCGCCTCGGTGGCCGCGAACATCATATCGACACGATGGACATCTACTCATGACCGACCAAAACAGCCAGTTCTTCGCGATCCTCACCGCTGTCGGCGAAGCCAAGCAGGCCAATGCCGCCGCCCTTGGTACGTCTTGGACCTTCGCACAGATGGGCGTGGGGGATGCCAACGACACGGACCCCATCCCCAGCCGCACACAGACCAAACTGATCAATGAGCGCCGCCGCGCTCCGCTCAACCAGGGGAAGGTGGACCCGACCAACGCCAGCGTCATCATCGCCGAGCAGATCATCCCGGAGAACGTTGGCGGTTGGTGGGTGCGTGAACTGGCGTTGTACGACGCGGATGGCGACATGGTTGCGGTGGCCAACTGCGCGCCCACGTTCAAGCCGCTGCTGTCCCAGGGTTCGGGCCGGACACAGGTGATCCGAATCAACCTGATCGTCAGCAGCACCAGCAACATTGAGTTGAAGATTGATCCCAGCGTGGTGCTGGCGACGCGTGAATACGTGGACACCTCGGTTATTGAGGCGCTGGCACGACTGGACTTCAAGCACTCGG
>Ga0157375_10001361_pt1 | contig 21103 bp, 21 predicted proteins | sample M35metaG_FD_115311 | JGI IMG/M metagenome (GOLD analysis project Ga0157375, IMG submission 115311) | Miscanthus rhizosphere microbial communities from Kellogg Biological Station, Michigan, USA - M3-5 metaG | ecosystem: Host-associated > Plants > Roots > Rhizosphere > Soil | place: USA: Michigan... | reverse complement strand
GCGGCCGTGGTTGCAGACCGTGGGGTGTCCGACGTCTTCCGCGCGAAGACCGGCAGCATCGACCGCAGCAGATCCGCTGTGAGCCGCTGGCCGCCTGCTGGCTGGGGGTAGTACTCGACCACGTGCTGCCTCCTTACAGGGCGAGATGAGTCGGATAGGCGAGCCGGACATCCTCGCCCGCGGCGTGCGCTTTCACGACGCCGTTGATGCTGCGGGTCACCGTGAACCGCTGCGGGTTGACCACGGCCAGATCGTCGTAACTGACAACGGGAGAAACGTTCGTGTTGCCGACTTCGAGAATCGACCGCACCCCGACGCTGGTCGCGGACGACAACGTGCTGTCGGAGACCGTGACCTGCCACTCCGGGGTCTCCACCACACCGGCCACCGGCCACGCCTTCGCCCTCAGCCGCGGCCCCATCGCCTGGAACCGGATCCGGAAGAACGCTCCCGGGGTGTACGTGTACGTCAGCGCCGTCGACGCGAGGACTGACTCCGCCCCGGCGATCCTCCGGACGATCGCGATCGTCAGCACGTTGGCCGTGGAGAATGCCAACCGGGCCATGTACAGGTTGTCGATGTCCGTGTACCGGCAAACCAGCCCCGCATAGATCGGTGCCCCGGTCGCGGCCGCGCTCGTCGTGACGCTGCCGTAGAGGTCACAGTCCGGGTAGGTGATGTCGGTGAACACGCGGCGGCTGACGTCCACACTCCCGAGCGTGAGCGTTCCCACACCAGCGGCCACGTTGTAGTCGGTCGAGGTCCCGCCCGAGGTCGTCCACGCCTGCCCCGTATCCGTGCTGCCCCAACTGCTGGCTGCGGACCGCGTGAACGAGTCCACCAGCCGGGAGGCGACCGCGGTCACCCGCATCACCTCACCACCCACCCGGATATCCCACGGCACCTCAGCCGGATCCGTCGTCCACAACATCGTCGGGTCATCGACCGGCGCCACGTCCATCGTCGTGTCCACCGTGCTCAGCGCAGACAGCAGCACCGAGTCGTCCAGGTCGATCCGCACATCATCGGAGTCGAGGTTGCCAACCTGGTTGTACGGGGACGCCGGCGCGCACGTGAAGGTGAGTTCGTGCTTGAAATGGTTGAGGGTCTCGGACATGCCGAGGACCAACTGGTCGATGGTGTCCGGGGGCAGCCAGCTCGGCGGGTTGGTGACCTGGATGCGATCGCCCAGGCGGAGCGCGAGGATCGCGCGCCGCATGTCAGGGGTGATGCTGGGGTGGATGAGGTTGACCGAGATGCTGGGGAAGCGGGCCTCGTCGACGGTGCCCAGCCTGACTCTCCACGCCGCCTGGTCCCGCAGGACCGCGGCCGACGTGGAGGACAGGTTCAGGGTGACGTCACTGCCGTACACGCCCATCCCCGCCGGAGGCAGCGCCGTCGACAGGGTTCCGTCCGTCGCCTCATACGAGCCGGTCACCCCGTTCACGGTGACCGTCACCCGGTTCTGCACGTACCGGTCGTCCTCCACCGGCACCGGGACCTGCGCCAAGTTGTACGACGGGTAGTCCAAGACCAGCGCCGGGTCCTGCGCGTACAGCGACGCCCGCGTCCGATACCCCAGCCCCAGCACACCGCGGTTCTCGTACAGCAGCCCGCCATCCGCCAGCGTCGCCTCCTGCACCAGGTTCAGCAGGTTCTGCCGGCCCTGCGCCCCGAGCGCCACCGTGTCGTCCAGGTCCCCGACCCAGTCGAACGGAATGCCTTCCTCGCCGCACAGCCTCTGGATCCTGCGGCCCGCGGTCTCCCCGATCGGGTTCAGGCGGCGGCCGAGCGCGTCGATCGCGGTGATCGCGTTCTCCACCGTCGCATGCCCGACCGCCACCCCCGGCAGGTACTGCGTGCCGATCGGGGAAACCACGGACCGGGACGCCGGCCCGAACTGCACGCGGGTGACGCGGCTGAGCTGGGTCACGGCGGCCGTGTCCGTGACGCTCGATGTGAAACCAGTGTTGACGTCCGTCAAACGGACGGCCCGGTTGATCCCCGTCCCGGACTCCTGGAACTCGACGCTGACATACAGCTGCCGGCCGCGGACGTCGAGCGTGCACTCCAGGTCGGCGCCGAGGTTGGTGCCATCGGATGCGCACGTCCGCAGGGTGAGTGACGTGGACGTGCCCGCGAAGTTGCCGTAGTACAGCTCCCAGAACTGGGCGCTCCCAGGGCTGTAGTCGGTCTGGTCGATCGCGCACACGACCTTCCCGACGGTCAGCCCCACCAGCGGGATCGACACCAGGAACCTGACCTGAGTCGCCGTCGGCTCGTCGTATTTCGCGACCCCGCCCGACACATACCCGGCCGTCAGATCAGGCAACGGATCCGACGCCAGGAACCCCGAGTACGAGGCCAGGTCAGGCGACCCGGTGAACGTCATCGGCGACCCGGACACAAGCGCCGACGCCAGACTCGTCGCCCCGTCCGCGTCCTCGCACGGCCAGTACGCCACCACCGACGAGGCGACCGGGTCCGTCACCGCGTTGTAGATCACCGAGCGTTCCGGGGCCGGAGCCTGCGCCAGACGCTGCAGAATCCCGGAGACGGTGACGTCGCACCACACGTCGTTGCCGGTGGGGTCCCAGCCAGGCGCCCACTCCGTCACCTCACCCCACAACCGGTACGCCTTGCCGCCGCTCCCGTCCGGCACGGAGATCCGGATCGGGGTGTTCCGGCCGATCAGCCCGAAGTACGGTCCGGTCGGATTGCGGGGGGAGAACCTGCCGTCCCCGTTCTTCAACTGGAGGGTGGCCTGCGCGCGTTCGGTCTGCGATCCCTCGCCGCCCGTGATTCCGTAGCTGATGTTGATCTGGCCGCCGTCGTCGCGGACCATCACGTAGCCGCCCGCCGTGAGGTCGACCCACGCGCCCCCGACGAGCAGCTCCACCTGCACGGGCTGCCCGCTCGCCGCCTCCCCCGTCCCGGCCAGCGGGCCGGGCAGGTTGGCGAGACGGCGCCTAAACGCCGAGACGAATGGGGCGAGCTGCGGCATAGGTCAGCCCACCTGCTGGAAGGTGATCCAGCACCGCATGTCAGCGGCAGTGGTCGGCGTCGTCGCCCGGATCCTCAGGAACTTCGAGACAGCGACGATCGGCCGGTCGTCCGGCATGAACGTCCGCACATAGGACAGCCCGGATTCACCCGACACCGACGACAGCGACACCACATCGAACGACCGCGCGGCCGTGGTCGTCCCCTCAGCGGACGCGGTGTAGCCCGTCGCGGACGTGCCCACGGTGAGCAGCGTCGTCGGCCCGTTCGGGTCCAGGTTCACCACACCAGTCGCCGCCACATGCGCCGTCACCGTCGCCGCGACGTCCGTCTGAAGCAGCTCCACCACACCGTCCGCCCCCGGCGGGTCGTCGAGGCTGAACCCCCACTCCAAGATCTGAATCTGCGTCGTGCTCGGCGTCGCCAGCTGCAGCATCGTCTTGATCGCCGTACCGGTCGTCACCGCCTGCTGCGCAGCAGTCGTCGGCGCCGGGCCATTCCATACCGTGAAGGGCATCCTCTGGTTCCTCTCCTGTTACCGGCCGCGCGGCGGCTGCAACGTCGCCTCGATCGAGCCGCGCGCCCGCACTTCCTTGCGGCCCGTGTCCACCCACAACTCGCCCAAGTCCTTGGCCCCGAACCGCACCTGGATCACCAGCGGCTGACCATCCCCGGCCCGCGCCGCACCACCAGCCGCGGGCGCAGCAGCCGACGGGCGCCGCGGGGTGTTGAGCATCGACGCCCACGGAGCAGCCGCCTTCCGCCGCGAGTCCGGGTTCGACCACACCCGCGACCCCACCGGCAGATCCGCCAGCTCGGGGCCCTGCTCACCCACCCATGTCAGCCCGGACCGGATCCCACCCGACGCGGCCATCCCGACGATCCCGCCCGACGCCTTCTTCCCGAACGCCTTCTCAATCGCGCGCTCCATGGACTTCGCCAGCTTGTCCATGGACTTCTTCAAGCTGTCCTGCGACTTCGTCAGCACCTTCACCACAGCGGTCTGCTTCGCGATCTCACCCGCGTACACGGCATCCGCGGTCGTCTTCCCCGCAGCGCCGGCCGCCGTCCCGATCTGGCCCTGCAACTGGTTCATCGTCTGGATCTCCGACGACGACGCACCCAGCAGCGCGCCCGCGGTCTCCAGCCCCCCGCCGTCGACCCCGGCTTCGGCGATCTGCTGGATGAGGGTCTTGTCGACGCCCTTCTTCTGCAAGTCCTTCAGGGCACTGGCGAAGGCTGTTGCCTTGTCCCTGCTCGCCGTGAGCCCGCCCATGATCGAGGACATGGTGATCGTCTTGTCGCTGCCTGCACCCTTGGTGATGTTCGCCGAGCCGAGGATGCTGCCCTTCACCGACGAGGCCAGCGAGGCGGCCGAGGACTTCAGGTCGTTGAGCTTGTCCTTCGCCTTACCCAGGCTCGCGGTCACCGAGTTGAGCTGCTTCTCCTGCCGGAGCAGCGCCTTACCCGTGCTGTCGAGCTGCTTCAGCAGGCGACTCTCCGTGCCCCCGTGCGTGGCCTTGAGGATGATGCCGCGCCACTGGTTCAACGCGTTCACCAGTGAACTCACCGAGTCCGGCTTGCCCAGCGCCGACCCGAACTCGCTGTGCTGGTAGCCGGCCGCCTGCCCGAAGTGCGAGATCGTCAACTGGCCGCGCGCATCCGAACGCGCCTGCCGCTCCGCATCCGACTGCGCCTTCGCCGCGGCCTGCGCCTTCGTGACCTTGCCGCCCTTGGCGAAGCGGGGCATGTCGATCTGGCCGGCGTTGAGGAGCTGCATGAACTTCTCGCCGTACCGGTCGACGGCGGTCTTCTTCATGACGAACTCGCCGTTCGACAGCCACGGCGCGAACACGTCATCGCTCGTGCCGGTACCCGGCCCGGTGACCTTCCCTCCGTCCGCGTACCCGTGCTTGAACGAGGACCCGGTGAACAGGCCGCCCGTCGCACCGACCATGTCGTGGACGGACTTCCCGCCCGACACGGAGCGCGAAGTCGAGTAGTTCGTCTTGATGTTGTGAATCGTCCAGGTGTTCGCGGTCTTCCCGTTCAACGCGTTCAGCGCCCGTGACACCGCCGCGATACTGCCGAGCGACTTCCCGTTCGCCGTGTACACCTGGGTCCGGCCGTCCGGAAGCGTCTTGGTCTTGTACCCGACCGCCTCCAGTGCCTTGATCGCAGCCCCATTCAGCGTCGACACCGTCACGCTCTTCGCGCCCGGGGTCTTTCGGATCGCGGCCTCAACCTCATGGAGGCCCGCGACGGCCTCGTCCTTCTCGGCCTTGATCAGCGTCTTGATTTCGGACGGCACACCGAGCAACGTGTTGACGTACTCCTCGGCCTTCGCCTTGTTCCCGCCGAACCCCTCCGTCGCCAGCTTCGTCATCTCGGCGCGCAGAGTGGACGACTTCTCCGTCATCGACGTAAATGAATCCCCGGCCGCCAGACCGGAGGCAATCATTTCGTCCTGAGCTTTAGCGGCCTGCGACATCGCCGTCCCGTTAGCCCGACCCTTTTCTGTATTCAGGTCGAGGGTGGCGCCGTTCTTTTTGAACGACTCAGCGAGGTTGTCCAGCCCCGCCTCGAACGCGATCTGCCCGTCGTAAGCACTGCGGTTCACATCGTTGAGCGCGATGAGGCTGGCCCTGAGTCCATCTGCCGCGCTCTTCTGCGCATCGAGCTTGGCCTGCGTGGCCAGCGCCGCCTGTCCGAAGGAACCCATCGCCGCGGCCGCAAGCTCCTGCTCGAAAGTCTGATCCGCGAGCGCCTTCTTGTAGTCATCCAGCTTCGGCTTGATGTCCGAGACGTCGTGGCCCTGGGCCTTGTACTCAGCCGAAATCTTCTTGAGCGCCGCAGCAGCCAGGTCGGAATTCCCGCCCTTGACCAGATCCGCCAGCCCCTTGTCCGCAGCGTCGAGGTCTTCCTTCCACTTCTTGACCGGCGTGGAGTCCATGCCAATCAGGTTGGTCAGGAAGTTCTGGACCTTGTCGACGTTGCCCATGTGGGACAGGTTGTGGATCGCATCGCTAAGCCCGCCGAGATCCTTGCCGTAGACCCGCAGCGCCTCACCAGATACCTTGCCGGACTGCCCGAGCCGGCCGATCGCCGTCGACATCTTGTCGATGTCCGGCGGCGCCTTCCTGCCGATGTTCGACAGCTTCGTCAACACCAGGGCCACAGCGGCAATACCCGCCACCACCACCGTGGCCTTCGTCGCCGCGCCCATCGACATGAACGCCGCCCGCAGGCCAGCCATGCCGCCGCCCGCAGCAACGGACGCAGCCTGCAATCCCTGTACCGCCGCAGTCAGGCGCACCATGCCCTGCCACCCGGCAGTGGCGCCTACAGCCGCAAGCTTGATCAACTTGAACGCGGCGTAGACCTGGAGGAGGTTCCCGATCAGCGACGGCGGCACCGCGGCCACGAGTTTGGCCATCGCGTTGACCAGGGTCAGCATCCCCGGCCCCGCCTGCGACGCACCCTCCAACAGGTTCGACACAGCCTCGGCGACGCTGGTCAGCAACTGCTTCACCGCAGGGCCCTGCGCCCGCGCGTACTCGAAGAACGAGGCGATCGGCCCGTGCGCGTTGCCCTCCGACAACACCCGCATGAAATGAATCGCCTTGTCCGTCGCGCCCTTCAACGTGCTGTTCGCGAAATCGGAGACCTTCTTCGACAGGCCATCGAACGCGCCCGTACTCAACCCACCACCGGCCACGTTCATCAGCCGGTCAAGCTGGCTGGCCGTGCCCTCCACCATCGGCTTCAGCCTCGGGAGGATCTGCCCCATCACCGCGAACGACTTCTCGACCGGCACCATCGTGAACTTCGCCGTGCTGTCGGAGAAGGACTTGAACTGATCCTTCAACACCATCAGCCCGCCGGCCGCGCGCTGCGTGGCCTTCGGCATCGAAGCCATCACCTGCGCCGCCTGAGCCTGCGCCTGTGCGGCCTGCTGCGAGCCGCGCCCGGACTGCTGGACTGCGGTGCTGTACTTCGCCTGCGCGGCCGCGGCGTCCTTCAGGTTCCCGATCTGCGGGCCCAGCGCCACACCGAACGCGGCGACCGCTAGCCCCGCCGCCCCGGCCTGCACAGCGATCGGAGCCAGCGACGCCGCCACCGGGACTGCGGCCGGGGCGAGGGAGAGGAGCGTGGACTTCAGCCCGGTGATCGCCGCACTCGACTTCGACGACGACCGCTGCACGTCATCGGCCGCCCGCGCGTACTGCCCCGTCATCGTTCGCAACCGGCCGTTGACGTCACGGAAGCCGGCCGCGGTGTCGTCGTTCACCCGCACGGTGATCGTCACAGCATCAGACATCGTCCACCTCCCTCCGGTCGCGTCCGCCGCCGAGCTCCTCAATCGCGACGAGGCGCATCAGCTCTGTGTCCTCCTGCATGAGGGAGGACAGGGTGTAGCCCGGGAACCGCTCCAACAGCCCGAGCAGGTACCGGGCTCGGGTCAGCTCGCCAGGCTCTCCGACAGTGCTTCCATCGGGACGGACTCCACCAGGGACGGCCCGCCAGAGGGCGAGCTCTGCGGCAAAGGGTCAGCGTCGTGGACCCCGATCAGCGCCTCGACATACGCGTTCTGTAGGGCGCGGGCGAGGGCCTGGTCGACCTGCTTCAACCCGTCCTCGGTGGCGGGGATCGGCTTGTCGTCACCGTCTTCGAGGTTCCAGGAGAGGAGGTTGCCGGCGAACCGCTTCATGCTCGCGGCGACGTCCTCCCCGTCCCCGCCGTCCAGCCCGGTGGCCGCGGTGTATTCGCCGAAGGCCATGCCGCGCAGGGTGGCCTCGGCGCCGTGGTACTTGTGGCCGTCGGCGAAGCGAATGTTCACCTTGCTGACGGATGCGTTGAATCCCATGTGCTGCCCTTCAGCTCCAGGTCGGGACGACGCCGTCGGCAAGGGCGCCGGGCGCAGAGAAGGTGAGTTCACCCGAGTCCGAGCGGGTCAGCTGGTAGTCGGAGAAGAGGAGTTCCGCGGCGAGGGTGACGCCGTTGACGGTGTTCGTGCAGGTGCGGTTCACCGAGGTGGACGGCACGGTGCGGAACACGAGGTGCGCGCCGGTCGCGTTGAAGACGCCGTTGTAGGTGGCGGACATGTCTGCGAGGAGCAGCAGCCGCTCGTTGCCGCTTTTGTCCACACCGGTGATGTCCTGGACCCCGCGGGGGGTGGCCATCTGCCAGTTGGTGATGTCGTTACGAATGTCCGTCGGCGTACCCGCGCTGGTGTCCACCGACAGTGTCGTCTGGCCGAGGCCCGAAGCCTTGCTCATGACCGATCACCCCTTCTTGATTTCGTCTGCGATCGCCTGCTGATGCGTGGCGAAGTCCTCGACCCAGTGGTCCGGTGTCTGGTGAAGCCGGGCCTTCGTGCCTCGCGGGTTGCCCCGCCAGTCCCCGTCCCGAACGATGTAGAGCGGCGGCCGGTCCTCTCGCACGCGGTGCAGCGACTCGCGTAGGCACGGCTGACCGGGCTCGAAGGAGAGGTAGGTCTCGCCGTCGGCGACCTTCTGCACTGTGTACTTGCGGCCCGAGTTCTGCACCGCGTTCAGTACCTTCGGCGCCAGTCCCTCGACACGGACCTGGAAGCCGTTCGCGTAGTACTGGCAGTTCGCCTCCGCGCACGTCGCAGGCCGGAAGTGCGTCGAGAGTGGGGACCGCATCTCATATGTCTTGTAGGCATCCGCCCCCATCAGAGGCCTGATCCGGCTCACCTCGGCGTTCATCAGAAGGTCACTCCCGCGATCTCGTTCTTCACGACGTTCACCGCGAACGTCAGGCTGGTGAATCCGCCGGTCGTGACCGTGCTGACCCGCAGGTAGCGGCGCAGCGTCGCCGTGTTCGACAGCGCGATCCGCTCCGCGAGGGGTGCGCTGCCGGTGATCTGCGTGAACGCGAAGCTGGCGACGTCCGCGAAGGTGGCGTTGTCGGCCGAGTCCTGGATTTTCACGGTGACGTCTGTGCCGGTGAAGGAGGCCACCTGGAGGTAGGCCTGCCCGCCGAAGCTAGCCGAGGCTGTGGTGTCGATGCCCGTACCCAGCGTCGCCGCGGTGTCCGTGCGCATCCCGGCGGTGAGCTGCTGCCCCCACTCGATGCCGTAGCCGTTGGACTGCGTGCTCACACCGAATGTGAGCATCCCGTCATCGCCCCTGCTGGGGTCGTAGTTGATCTGCTTGCCCACCAGTGAGGCGGCCGGGTCGCCGAGGGTGGTGCCTCGGCAGTAGGTGAGGATCACGTCTGTTCGGGGGAGAGTGGCGAGCTTGTCGTGGGTGGCGCCGGTGACAGCGACGTGGTTGAAGAACGCGGTGTACTCGATCTGTCCGGACCTGAGTCCGCCCTGCCGCTCGTATCCGCTCTTGTCGATGCCGGTCATGTTGAACAGGGCGGGGCCGCCGCCGATGTTCCCGAGTTGCTGGATGTCGCCGGAGGCGTTGAATCCGCCGACGTACAGGTTGTCTCCCAGCCCTCCACTTTTCACGGGGCCTCCGTCCAAACGTCGTTCACGATCAAGGGGATGGTGAGCGTGGCCACCCGGCACGTCGTCGAGTCGAAGCGGGTGAACCCGAACTGCGCCCCGAGCGGCGCCCCATGCGCACCGAGCAGGTCGACATTGCGGACCGTCCCGCCGAGCGTGAAGTCCTCGTAGAGCGCGTTCATCAGCGCGTCGACCGCCCCGGTCACCGCGATGTCGACGTCGTCCAGCGGCTCACTGTCCGCGGGCATGAACACCCGGCCGCCCAGCTCCAGCCGCGCCGAACCCGCCGATACGCCGGACCCGGCCGGGATCGGAGCAACCCGGGCCACCCACGTCGCGTAGACCAGCCCGGAGCCCGGAGCCGACACTGGCTCGTGGCCGAGGACTTGCTCGAACAGGCCGAGGCCCTGCGCCTGCGACATGTGCGCGCCGCGGTAGGTGAGGAGATCCAGAGGCACGGCGATCACATCCGTCCCGTGTAGCGGCGCAGCAGCCGTTCGCCGATACCGCGCTTACGGGAGTTGAGCTTCTCCCTGGTGACGAGCCAGTGGTCGTAGCCCCTGAACTTGGTCACCGGGTAGTTCCGGCTGCCGATGCCGGCAAGCCACGGACCGTAGACCACGCGGTTGTCCCAGATCGCGTTCCCGTCGACGACTTCGACGCGGGTCGCGTAGTACGGAGTCTGGGTCTTCAGCACGCGGTCGAGTTCGCCGAGCAGGATAGTGCGGCCCTCTTCGGCGAGGTTGCGTTCCAGCCGGTTGACGTACTCGTTCGCTGCGCGCCGGGCCCGGCCGTCGAACATTGGGCCGCGTTCCTGCGTGGAGACGATGAGGCGCATGGTCACACGCTCCGCATCCGGGCCTTGCGCCCGTGGCTCGTGTACACCCGGGCCCGCAGATCAGCGAGCCCCTTCCCGCTGGTCTCCCGCTCGTTCTCACCGGAGCCGGCCGTCCGCGCGTACCCAGACCGGCCCTGCAACAGATCGGTGAGGGCCTCGGCGAGGCAGAGCTGCCGGATACTGCCAGGCGCATCCCACCGGGCCACCGCCGTGCCGCTGGTGTGCGAGGCCGGGGTGGTGCCGAGGGCGCCGCGCTCCACCGTCAGCGTGCGCGGCGCGTACACCGTGGTACCCGTGGTGTGCGGGGCGATCGGGGATCCGTCCCACGCGCGGCGGACGAGGAGGTTGTTGCCCGCGATCTCGTCGACGAGCATCCGCTCCCCGTCGATGAGGATGACCTCACCCGCAGCGAACGCGGCACCGGATGCGACGGCCACGACGACGCTGTTGTTCTGGTTCGTGAGGTCGGCGCCGAGGGTCTGCCCGGTGTCGAGCATCGACCGGCCGGTGACGATGACCCGCTCGTCGTCGATGCGCAGCAGGGACCCGACACCCACAGCGGCCGAGGCCGCCGCGTCCACGTCGGCCCCGGTCTCGCTCGCGTCGAGGGCCTCGACGGTGGTGCCGGCGGGGGTCTCGTCGTTGCGGTAGCCGAACAGTCCGGTGATGACGATGTCCTGCTGGTAGGTGTCCCCGCCGCCGAACGAGGCGTTGCTGCCGAGGTTGATCTCGATCCGCGTGTAGGGGGGTTCGGCCTTGTCGTCGGCGCGGCGCAGCAGGTAGTCGCCGGAGTCGATGCTCGTGCCGCCGGAGGTGAGGGTGGTGACGGAGATCAGTTCGTTCGCGTCGAGGCGGAGGATCCACGGTGTCGCTCCGGAGCGCGGCGGCCAGTCGGACTTGCGGGTGTCCAGCACGGGGTAGAACACGCGGTGCGTCAGACCGTGTACTGCTTCGGTTGCGTCGGCCAGCGCGCGGTCGATGCGGGCGTTGCTGCGCGCGGTCTCCTTCACGTCCAGCTCCGCCTTGATCTCTTCACGCGTGGCGTACCAGGGTGTGGTCATCTCTCGTCACCTCCTCTCAGGTCCGGGCCGTGCTGATGTGTCCGACGAGGCGGCCGCCCGGACCCCAGACCGAGCCGTCGAACGGGCAGTAGCGCTCGTCGCGGGGTCCGGCGCGGAGTGGTTCTCCGCAGGTCTGGCAGGCGACGGGGGTCTGCTGCTGTTCCTCGCGGTACTGCTGTGCGCCCTCGTGGAGGATGCTGAGCAGCCCGTACCAGCCGCCCGACTCCGGGGCCCCAGGCACCCTGCCGCGGGCTGTACCGGTGAGCCCACCGAATACGCCAGCCGCGGTCCCGGTGACGTGCGAGGGGGAGCCCGCCGTACCGACCAGCCCGCCGAACTGCGTGGCCGCGGAGCCGATGACGGTGCGGAGGCCGGACGCGGTGCCGGCCAGCGCGCCGCCGTTGAGTGTGGCTGTGCCGACGACCTTGCGCGTGCCGCTCGCTGTCCCGGTCAGCCCGCCGAGCGAACTGGCGCCGGTCCCGGAGACCTTCCGCACGCCGGACGCCGTACCCGTCAGGGCGCCGAACGCGCCCGCGGCGGACCCGGTGACGCTTCCGGAGAGCGGCGGATCTGCCTCCGTGGACACGGCGGTCGTCCCGGCCGTCAGGTTCCGCCCGTTGCCGGAGTGGTCGGTCAGGTCCGTGGAGTCGGTGAGCGGCCAGGACGCCCACAGGCTCGCCGTGATGACGGGGGTGGCGCTCGCCCACTCGGCCTCGATCTGCGTCTGGTTGAGCTCGGTGGTCCAGACCCTGACGTAGGCGAGCCTCCCGTTGAACGGCTCGCTGCTGTCGGACGACGACCGGCCGCCCAGCGTGATGCCGTCCGGGGTGCCGACACCGACCGTGCCCGAGTCGACCTCGGTGCCGCCGCCGACCGCAGCGACGTAGCTCTTGCCGGTCGTGCCCGAGCAGGTGAGCGCCACCTTGCGCCACGCGCCGACGGCCATGTTCGTGGAGTTGGAGACGCTGCCGCCGCCGGTGAAGTAGTTCGGCCCGGACAGACCGTCGGACCCGGTGGCCCAGGTGGCGACGGTGCTGCCGCCCGACGAGGAGTGCAGCCGGGCGATCGTCGAGTTCGCGTCCGTGTCGACCGACACCCACGCCCACGCGGTGATGGTGAACCCGGCGGCGACAGCGAACATGCTGCCTGCGAACGAGATCCGGTCGCTGGCCGCATCGAACCTGGTGGACATGGGTTCACCTCCTCTCAGGGCTGGGCTGTTGGGTCAGGACGCGACGGGCACGGTGAGGACGAGCTGACCGGAGGGGATGGTGAACGTGTCGGCCGTCGTGACCGCGTTCGCGGTGACCGTGCCGGACCCGCCGAAGGTGCCGCCCGACGACGCCGACCACTGCGACCAGTGCGTGTAGTCCTCCGTGCCAGCTACCGACGTCCACACGGCGTCCGCCGACGAAGCCTTCGAAGCGCTGGAAGCCGAGGCGAACGAGGGGTTCTTCCGGGTCGTCTCGGTCGCAGCGTTCGCCGTACCGTTCGCCCCGGGCGCGCCCACGTGGAGCTTGAACCACGGGTACGCGGTGACCTGAGCGTCGAGAACGCTGTTCGCCGCCGCCGTCGAGAAGCCCTCAGCCATGGCTACTTACCTCGCGCCCTGCGCTGCCGCGGCGCCTTCTCAGGCTCCTCGGACACGGCGTCGCTGTCGGCCTCTGCCGCAGGCTCCTCGGCGTTCTCCTCGGCCGGCTCCGGCCACACGTCCGGGTCGCCCTCGCTGGACCAGGCGCCACCCACGACCGACGCGCCCGCAATCGTGGGGCCGCCGTGCACGGTGATCTTCGGCATCGGTTCCTGTCCTTCCTCGACATGCTCTGTGCTGCCGCACTGGGGGCACTGGGCTGCACCGACCGAGTACCGGGAGGTGCAGCCGGTGCAGACCAGGAGTGCCATGTCAGGCCGCCGCCACGGACGCGCCGTTGTCCAGCGGGATGTACGTCAGGTCCCACTTCACGGACCCGGTGTTCGAGGCCGCGCAGTCCAGCAGGATCGAACCCGGCTTCAGGACCAGGGGCTGCGCCAGCACCTTGTTGGAGGACAGGAAGTTCAGCGCGTCCTGCATCGCCGTCGCCGGAGTACCGGTCAGGGAGTACAGCGTCCCGACCGCGTCCGCGGTGATGTCGAGGGTCGCGCACAGATCCTGCGTGGCGCCCGCGTCAGTCGGGTCGAAGCTGAGCTTCGTCGCGTCGGCCTGCGTCTGGATGACGGTGGTCACCTCGCCGACGAGGCTGGTGATCAGCACCTTCCCGCCGGACACGGTGAACAGCGCGGACGTGGACGTCTGCGGGAGCGCGGCCGTGGACCGCAGCACCTTGATGCCGACGAGGAGAGAGCGGATCTGGTCGCTCGCGATGAGAGTCGACATGTCAGGCCCCCACGATGGCGAGGTTGTCGGCCTTGCGCTGCGAGGTCAGGTCGTGGAACACCGCGGTCACGAGACCGGATCCGCCGGCGCTGACCTTGACGTAGGCCTTGCCGTCGGGGAGGGAGTCCCCGGAGACGTAGAAGGCGACCGACCCGGACGAGATGGTCACCGCGTTCGACGCGGACTGCGTCGCGGAGACCCAGGCTGCGGTGCCGTTGGTCGCCGTGTTGGTGATCTTCTTGGTGAGGATGTTCCCCGGGGTCGCATACGACCCGGCGAACGTGTCGGCGACGGTCAGCGTGAACGTGTCGTTGCCGGTGCAGACGAACGTCACGCCTCCGGCGTCGCGCAGGGAGAGACCAGCACCGGCCGCGATCGGCACGATGTTGAATTCCTTCCCGAGTCCTTCCATGGCGCCCATGGCTTTCCTTTCCAGGCGGGGTGTTAATGCCGCCCTGGGTGGTCCCGGCCCGGGGCGTTACTGCCGGGCCGGGAGTGGATCGTCAGGAGCGGGTCGCGACCTTGACGAACGGGGAGAGGGTGTTGCTGCCCTTGCGGGGGGTGATTGCGGACTTGATCCACGGGGTGCCGTCGACGCGCTCGATCACCCTCATGGCCGTCTTGTCGTTGCCGAACTTGAACTCGGTCGACGTGGCCGACTGCATGGCCTGACGGTCACCGATGAGGTAGTAGCCGAAGTCGACGAGGTTGATGTCACCCGCCGTGCCGACGCTGCTCACCTTCTCGGTCCAGACGACGGGCCGGCCGAGGATGGTGACCGGGGGTGCGCCCGCGCCGTCGCCGTTGCCGATCCACACCGCGCTGCCGCCGGTGCCCACGGACAGGGCCATCGTCGCGATCTCGGGGAACGTGTCGATGTGCGCCACCCACACCGCGCGGCCGAGAGAGGCCGGCAGCATGCGGCTGTAGCACTTGACGATGTTCTCCCACAGGATCGTGGCTGCGGCCTGGCCGGACTCCTTGGCGACGGAGACGGCGGCGGGGGCGTTGAGGAAGCCGAGGGGCTGGCCGACGCCGTTGCCTTCGATGAACGCGACGTCCTCGAACCAGGCGAGGGCCTCGGGGTAGGACTCGTTCATGAACTGTTCGAGCGAGACGATCGAGTCCTGGAACAGCTCGTTGGGGATCTCGCTGTACAGGGTGAGCTTCTTGGCGATCAGCTCGATGCGGCCGAACGTCGGGCTGGAGTCGGTGAGGGCGCCGCCCTCCTCGGTCCAGTAGCCGACGATCCCGCCGTGCACCGACGAGGCGTTCGACGTGTTGTCGATCATCGGGTACGGGACGGTGAGGGACTCCATCGGCACCACGCGGGCGCGGGAGCGGACGACGGCCATCTCCAGCGCGACGCGCAGGAGTTCACTCCTGAGGAACTCGGGGATGAGGAACCCGCCGTCGGACGGGACCGAGGACCCGAACGAGTTCTGGATCTTCTTGATGTCCGAGCGGGCGGTGAGGGACTCCTGCGTGTTCGCGCCCTGCCACGTCTGCGCGAGGTACTCGCCCCAGCCCGTGAACTGCTTGTCGAGCGCAGCCCCCGGGGCCTTCGCGTTGTAGTGCTTCGACCGCGCGACCGGCGGGGCGGTCGGGTCGAGGTTCAGGCGGTTGATGCTGTTGAGGAGCTTGTCGTCGCGGAGGACGTCAGCGAACTGGCGCTGCGTCTCCTCGCGGATCTGCGCCTCGATGTTGGGGTCGTGCTTCTGCTGACCCTTCGCGTAGTCAAGGATGAACCCCTCCAGGGTGTCCTTGTCCTTGACGATGTTCCTCAGCGTGGACGTGTCGCCCAGTGCTTCGGCGAGCTCGTCGGCGTCGCGCGGGATGGTGGGTGTAGCCACAGGGTGCCTCCTTCAGGCTGCCGTCGCCGCGCTGGACGACGCTTCCGGCTCGGTCAGATGGGAGACGAGCGCTGACCAGTCGTCTGCGTCGTCGGTGATGAGGCTGGAGACCATGGCCGTCCAGTCGTCGATGGGCTCCGGCTGCACACCGGCCGTCTCAGGTGGGGCAGGCTCGATCGAGGCGACGGGCTCCGGGGGTTCGGGCTCTGCCGCGGGCTCTGGGGCGGTGCGCCCCTCGGCCATGGCACGGAGTGCTTCGAGTACCTGCTCGTCCACCCCGGCGCCGATCGTGAAGGTGAGGGTGGCGGGCTCCTCGGCCGGCTGCTCCGGCTTCGGGCCGGCGTATCCGTAGGCGGCGAGGTCCCAGGCGCGGGCCATGTCCGGCTCCGGCTCCGCCTCTCCGGGCTGCGGTTCGACGGGCTCGCCGCGCCTCGGAACCGTGAGCGCCTCGTCGGCCAGGCCTGCCTCGACTGCGGCGTCAGGGAGGAACCACGTCTCGTTGCGCATCTGCTCGCGCCACGACTCGCGGGTCCCGCCAGCCTTCGCCGCGTAGGCGTCCGCGATGTTGTCCGAGATCAGGGCGAGGAGCTGCGCCATCTCTTCCATGTCGGCCGCGTTGCCGAGGCAGACGCCACTGGCTTCGTGGATCATGATCATCGCGTTGGGCGCCATCTCTACCCGGTCACCGGCCATCGCGATGACCGACGCGATCGACGCGGCCACGCTGTCCACCTGGATCACCACGTTCGCGGGGTGGCTCCGCAGTGCGTTGGCGATGGCGATGCCCTCGAAGACGCTGCCGCCGGGCGAGTTGATGCGCACGCGGAGGTTCGGCGAGGAGATCCCGCGCAGGTCCGCGATGAACTCGTCCGCGGTCGCCCCGTACCACCCCCCGATCTCGTCGTACAGCATCACCTCCGCCTCGTCCGGGGACGTCGCGTTGGTGATGCGGTACCAGGACTGCGCCTCGACACCGTGCTGCTCACGCAACTTGGCCGCCTGCTCACGCTGCTTGGCCACGAAGCTGGCAAAGTTCGCGGGCAGTACGAGCCCCGTCATGCCGCTCATCCGCCGCCTCCCGTCGTGTTCCACTGCGCGGTGACGGTGCCCCGGCAGCGGACGCCGCCCAGGCACGCGTGATACGGGCCGGCCCCGTAGGCGGCGGTGACTTCGTGGAGCGTCGCGAAGCTGGTGCCGTCGATCGCCTTGCACGGGGCGCAGGTGTTGCCGTCGTTCTTCTCGCTGGCCACCCAGTGGGCTTCTGGGGCGGCTTCGAGGGTGGCGATCCGGCCCACGTTCTGCGCCCGGTGCACGGCGCCGCCGAGCTGGTCCCGTTTGAACACGCCCTTCAGAGCGCGCAGCTTGTCCTTCACCGCGGTCGCCACGGTCTTGCCGGAGACCCCGGGGACGAACCGCCTCACGGCTTCCTGCGCGGCCGACGCTGCGAGCCCGGACGCGATGAGCGAGGCGACCGCGCCGGCGATGGCGTTGAGCTCGTCACCGAAGTTGACGATCATCCCGGGGCGCAGGCGCGCGGTCAGGGACTCGTCGACCTTCGGCGCGGTCACCTTCACGCCCTGCGACTTGGCCTCGTCAGCCATCCGGTTCGCGGCCTGCTGCGCCGCGCTGCCGAGTGCAGTGCGGATGGTGTCGGCCGCGTCCGCCGAGTCGAGGCTCAGACTTGCCAGGGCGGCAGTGTCCTCGTCGTCGATGGCCTGCTCGATCTGCTTCCCGAGGTCGTCGATCCAGTCGTCGTCGGTCGAAGCGAGGTCGGCGAGCAGGCCGTCGAGGGCAGCGGTGTGGTCCTGCTGCATCTGCTCCAGCGGGTCCGTGTCCGCGTTGCGGATAGCCAGCGCGGGAGCGGAGCCGAGGAGCCCGGACACTGTGTCTGCCCACGAGTTCGACGTGGCCGGGCCCAACGCACCCGGTGCGATCTCGTAGCCCAGCAGGGGCAGGATCACCGGCGCCGTCGACGGGGCGCCACGCACGATGTCGACGAGGAGCTGCTCCTTCGGATCCCGGAACCCCATCTCCGGCAGACCGCAGGCCGAGGCCACACTGTCCCGGTTGAAGCCCGCGGCGACCAGGGACTGCGCCGCATTGGCCTGCGCGGTGAGCTGCTTGGATTCCATGTCGACGTCGCCGGTGACCGGGTCGTCGAAGTCGAACTCCAAGCCCTTGCCGGTCGTCCCGTACATGGGCAGCAGGCGGGTGTTCAGCGCCTGGCGGATGCGTTCGAGGCGGGGGCGGATGAGCCAGCGGGCGAGCATGTCGCTGGCGGCTTCCATGTTCGCTCTATTGGCGTCGTCGACGGTGCCGAGCATGGGCTTCGGGAACGCGAACGCTTCGCGGATGATCTCGCGGGACACCGAACGGAGTTCCGCGAACTGCATGTCCGCCATGCTGTAGCTGCGGTCGACCCACTGAAGGCCGTTCTCCAGGACCGCGACCCTGTGCGAGTTGGAGACACCACGGTGCTGCTCCGCCCACCGGGAGTGGAACTCGGCGAGTTCACCGTCGTCCAGCCGCCCGTCGAATTGGACGATGCCGCCGGGCTGCGCGGAGTTCCTGAAGAAGTTGGCGTTCCACTCGGCGGCGGAGCGCGAGGAGTCGAGGTCGGCGAGGAGCGTCTGCACCGGACCCCAGCCGCGGTACGGGTCCAAGGGATTGGGCCGGCGGAGCATGATGACGTCGTCGACACCGAGCGGGACCTGCTCCCCGGTGGGGGACGAGTACACGTACCCGGACAGGAAATTCTCCCGGTCGGGGATCGGGGTCATCCGGTCGGGGCGGGCGAACCACAACTCCAGCGGGAGGCTGCTCCGCTCGTCCCGGGAGATCACCCACCACTGCTCGCCCGTCAACTCCTCGTGCTGCTGCGTCGCCTCGCGCCACATCGGCCCGGTCATGAAGTCGTTGGGCTGGTTCCACAAGTCGAGGGCCGCATGCGAGGTGACCTCGACACGGTCCTCGGGGCGCCCGCTCTTGGCGCTGCGGTAGAGGTGCCACTCGACCTGGCTGTAGGCGGTGGTGATCCGCTCGACGATGGCGAAGAGGGTGCCCACGCTGCCCATGGCCCGCATCTGCGCCTCTTGGCCGGCGGGTCGGACGATGCTGGAGACGAGGCCGCTGCGCCCGCCGGAGGGGGCGAGGGCGATGGGGGCTCTGTTGGTGATGGAGCGGAGGCCTTGGGCGATGTCGCCGACGATTGTTCTGGCCAACGCCCGCCCCCTCTCGTGCTACTGCCGCCCGTAGAACCGGTAGTTCAGGAACATCAGGCCCACGCCGATGGCTGCGATACCGGCAGCCACGTTGACGAGCATGACTGATCCCGACAACAGCATAGTCCCAGTCGTGTCAAGTAGGACCGGCATAGCCGCATTCAATCTCCATCCCCACCTGCGACCTTGTTGGTTCGTCACGATTGCGACCCTTCCGCCTGTCAGGCGTCTCATTGTCGGAACCCTACAAGTCAACCGACGAACGACAGGCGCGGCCGTCCCCGCAGATCCCGCTCCGCCACCAGATAGCGGGCCGCATCCATCCCGTGATCGTTCTCCTTCAACGGAACCTCCGGCACCGTCCCGCCCGGCTTCACCGCCCACACGTAGCCCGTGATCTCCTCCTCCGTGGAGCACGGCTTCTTCGCCTCATCCAGCGCCGGGTCCCGCTCCACCAGCGCACCGCGCATGATGAAGAACCGGGGCCGCCCGTCACCCGCTGGCTTCAACCGGGCCTGGAACGCCTGGATCCCCGGCGACACCTTCTTGTTTGCGGCGGACGTACTGAGCCCCAGGTGCTTCTTCAGCGTCGCCCGGTCCTCGGCATCGTGGTCGCAGATCACCGCGCGTGGCCGCGGCTCCGTCCACTCCAGCCGGCACGCCTCGCAGTCGTGGCAGTCGTGCGTCCGCTTCTTGCCGCAGCACTCCACGCACTTCCGGACCAGGCGCAGCGCCTGCTTCGCGTGCTCCTCGACCAGGCGCCGCGTGTAGTAGATCTCGCGGTACAGGAACAGCCGGCCGTCCGGGTCCTCGGCCCACCACTGCATGACGAACGGGTTCGTGAACCCGAAGTCAACGGTGATCCACCGGGTCCAGCCGGCGGGGATGTCGAACGGGTCGACGAGGTGGACGGCATCGTCGAACTCCGGGTAGATCAGGCCCTCGGCCGCGGCCCATGTCCCGTCGCGCAGACGGAGCTTGCGGACGCCGGTGAGCGCGTCGAGCTTCGCGAAGTAGGCGGCGCCGACCTCGGTGAACGTCCCGTCCGCGTTCACGTAGGCCGGGTTGTCGGCGTGCCGGGACACCAGCATCCGGGCCTGGCCCTGGTCGCAGCGCTGCTTGATCCAATGGGTGGGGGCGGAGGGGTTGCAGGCGCCCATCTGCTGCTGCCACGACAGCTTGCCGTTCCTGAGCCGGGTGCCGACGGACTCCCAGTCGTTGAGGGTGAGCTCGGTGGCCTCGTCGCCGAACACGAGGTCGTACTCGGCGCTCATGATTTTTTCTGGTCGGTCCATCCCGGCGACGTCGATCTTCGCGCCGTTCGAGTACCGGTACCCGGGCGCCTCGCGTGCGCTGCCGCCGAACCAGGTCACGATGCCGCGCGCCATGGCGTCGGCGATGACCTTCTTCTCCCAGGTGACCAGCGTCGTCGAGCCGAGACTCACCGCGGTCTTACGGAAGATCAGGCCGCGCATGTCGGCGTTGTGCAACGCGGTGAGGTGCAGGCGGAACAAGCACGCGAGGCTCTTCCCCGTACCCGCCGGCCCGGCCATGAAGATTTCCGACTGGCGAGCCTTGAACAGCTGCTGCGCTGCGCCGCGGGGTTCGTAGCGGACGACCGTGTCCCGGTCGAGCGCGGTCGTCACGCAAGGTCCGCAGGGTCGACGCCGACGACCTCGTATCGCACGGCCCCGGACACGGCGACCTGGGCGGGCTGGTCGAGGCCGTGGAGTTTGCGGTAGGACTCGCGGACGCGCAGGGCGAGTTGGATCGCCTGCAGCCTGGGCCCGTCGTCCTGGAGTGGCTCCTCCTGCCCGGTGTCGGGGTTCCGCCACATCACGATCCGGCCGTGGGAGACGGTGACGTGGTTGCGCTGGAGGATGGCGACGGCCTCGGTGTACAGGGCGTCGAGTTCCTGCGACTCGTCCGCGATGAGCTTGGTGACGGCTGGCCTCGCAACATCGGCTTTGGCTTGTTCGATGCCGATTCGGGCGTCTTTGTGGTCGTAGTAGCCGAAGAGCCTGGCGAGTTGGCGGTAGGTGGTGCCGGGGTGTTCGGCGAGGTAGTCGGCTGCGGCGGCGTCGCGGCGGGCGGTTTTGATGCTGCGGGTGAAGCGGCCGCGTCCGTCGCGTTGGCGGAGGGTGTCGGGTGTGTCCGGGCCGGGCGGCTCGGGCTCGGCCGGTACGGGTGGCTCGTTACCGGTAGTCATGGTCTGATGGTAACGATGCGTGCAACCGGGTGGCGGTTCGTGGCGCGCAGGGCGAAGGCCCCG
>Ga0157375_10001358_pt1 | contig 21125 bp, 21 predicted proteins | sample M35metaG_FD_115311 | JGI IMG/M metagenome (GOLD analysis project Ga0157375, IMG submission 115311) | Miscanthus rhizosphere microbial communities from Kellogg Biological Station, Michigan, USA - M3-5 metaG | ecosystem: Host-associated > Plants > Roots > Rhizosphere > Soil | place: USA: Michigan... | reverse complement strand
TCGAGGAGCGTCGAGGCGACGACGCGCCCGCCGTCGTACGACTCGAGCCGGTCCAGGACCCGACCGAAGAGCCGGAGTTGCTCGGCCGGCTTCGAGCGGTAGAGCCGCCGCGAGATGTCCGATAGCGGCGCACCGGCCTCGACGAGCGCGGCAGAAACGGCCAGGGTCCGTGGAGTCGCGTTCGGGTGAGCGAACGTCGCCGTATCCATCACGATGCCGGCCATCAGCGCCGCCGCGAGCGATGGCTCAGACGCCAGCGGGATGCCGAGGCAGGCCGCCAGCAGCGTGACCATCTCGCAGGTCGCGGCTGCGTGCGGCTCGATCCAATCGGCAACGCCGATCGCGTCATTGGACGCGTGGTGATCGATGACCACCCGCGGCAGCCGCTCGAACAGGTCCCGATGGCGGACCCCGACCTCGCCGATCCGGTCCGGGGTGGCGCAATCGGACAGCACGAGGAGGTCGTACACCGCGTCGGGGTCCAGGTCCGTTCGGAATCGCTCGACCCCATCGATGAACGCGTACAGCGGCGGAACCGGGTCCGTGCAGACAGGATCGGCGGTACCCCCGAGCCGTTCGACGAGCCGCACGACACCGAGCGTGGCACCGATCGTGTCCGCATCCGGGTTCTCGTGCGAGACGGCCAGGACACGCCGCGCCCCACGGAGCCGCTCGACGACGACGTCCGGCACAGCGGCCAGATAGGGCGACAGATCCACAGTCATCGGGACGAGCGCTTGGTCTTGGCAGTGTTCGCGGAGGGATGGCGCCCCCGCCGTCGGCGCGGCTTCGGCGAAACCACCGCGGAAGGTGGCTCATCGGACGCGTCGCCCTCGTGGCCGACCCGCGCCACGGGCGTCGGCAAGGTCTCGCCTGCGGGCAACTCCGTGCTGGGCTCGGCACGCCCCGACTCGAGCTCATCGAGCAGGTGGAGGACGCGCGTGCCCCGCTCGGCCGTGTCGTCGAGCTCGACGTGCAGGTCGGGGATCCGCTTCAGCCGCAGCGTCTTGCCGAGCTCGTGACGGACGAACGGCATCGCCCGACCGAGGGCGGTGATCGTGGCGCTCCGCTCGCCGGGCTGTCCGATGACGCTCACCCACACCTTGGCATGGCGCAGATCGGGCGTCGTTTCGACCTTCGTGATCGTGGCGAACCCGATCCGCGGATCCGCCACGTCTCGACTCACGATCGCGCCGATCTCCTGGCGCAGCAGCTCGTCGATGCGGTCAGTGCGTTGGGTCACCCGACATCAGGCGGTGACTGCGGCGCGTGACACGATCTGCGTGCTGTAGCACTCGATCACATCACCCTCCTCGATGTCGTGGAAGGAGGCCAGACCGATACCGCACTCGTAGTTCGTCTGGACCTCGCGAACGTCATCGCGGAAGCGCCGCAGCGACTCGATCCGATCGGTCGCGATCACGCGGCCACCACGCCAGATCCGGGCGTTCGCGCGGACGATCCGGCCGTCGGTGACGTAGGAACCGGCGATGACCGTGTTCTTGCCGACACGGATGACCTGGCGTACCTCCGCCCGGCCTTCGACGACCTCCACTTCCTCCGGCTCGAGCAGACCCTTGAGGGCCGCATCGATGTCGTCCGTCAGCTTGTAGATGATGTCGTAGAGGCGGACGTCGACCCCCTCATCCTCGGCAGCTCGCCGGGCGGTGTCGGTGATCGACGTGTTGAACCCGACGACGATCGCGTTCGACGCGGTCGCCAGCATGATGTCGTTGTCGGTGATGTCGCCGGCCGCTTCGAGCAGGACGTTGATCCGAACCTCGTCCTGGTCGAGCTGCTCGAGGGCGTGGGTGATGGCACCCAACGATCCCGAGACATCCGCCTTGAGGATGATCCGCAGCTCCTTGGCCTGACCGGCCTGGATCTGCCGATAGAGGTCCTCGAGCGTGGCCCGGCCGCTGCCGTCGCCGCCCTTCGCGGCGACCTGCGCCTTGCGCGCATCGACGGCGACGCGCGCGGCCTTGTCGTCGGCAACGACGCGGAGGATGTCGCCTGCCTCGGGGACTTCCGAGAGGCCGAGGACGACGACGGCGCTGGCCGGTCCGGCCTGCTTCACGCGCTTGCCGCGGTCGTTTTCCATGGCCCGGACGCGACCGAAGGTCTCGCCCACGACGATGATGTCGCCGACGTTGAGCGTGCCCGTCTGGATGAGGGCGGTCGCGACGGCACCACGGGCCTTGTCGAGCTGCGCCTCGACGATCGTGCCGATCGCCGGACGATCCGGGTTCGCCTTGAGCTCCTGGAGGTCGGCGACGAGCAGCACCATCTCGATGAGCTCGTCGAGCCCCTGGCCGCTCTTGGCTGACACCGCCACGAGCGGCACATCGCCGCCGTACTCCTCGATCACCACGCCGGCTTCGGTGAGCTCGGTCTTGACCCGGGTCGGGTCGGCATCGGGCTTGTCGATCTTGTTGAGCGCGATGATCAGCGGGACCTTGGCGGCCTTCGCGTGGCTGATCGCCTCGAGCGTCTGCGGCATCACGCCGTCATCGGCAGCGACCACGATGATCGCGATGTCCGTGACGCGCGCGCCCCGGGCACGCATGGCCGTGAACGCCTCGTGGCCCGGTGTGTCCAGGAACACGACGCGCTTCCCGTCGTGGTCGATCTCCGATGCACCGATGTGCTGGGTGATGCCACCACGCTCGCCGGCAGCGACCTCGGTCGAACGGAGCGCGTCGAGCAGGCTGGTCTTGCCGTGGTCGACGTGGCCCATGACCGTGACGATCGGGGCGCGCGGTTCGAGCTTCTTGGGATCGTCCTCCTCGAAGAGGACCTCCTTCGCCGCCTCCGGCGCAGCGCCGTCACCGTCGGTCTCGGGGCCGGTGCCGTTGGTCGAGGCTGCGACGGTCTCTGCCACCTCGTAGCCGAGCTCCGAGGCGACAAGCGACGCGGTGTCACGGTCGATGAGCTGGTTGATCGTCGCGAAGATGCCGCTCTTGATCAGTTCGCGGATGACGTCCGCGACGTTGACCGAGAGCAGATCAGCAAGCTCCTTGACGGTGATCGTGCCGGGCAGCTCGATCGCACCGCGCTCACGCGGATCGATCGTCTGCACTGACGACGCGTTCTGGTCGGGTCGACGCGGTGGCTTGCGGGGCCCGCGCCGGCCGCGGGTGCCGCTCCTACTCCTTGCCACGGGCTCCTCCTTGGGTGGTATGCGTGGGGATCGCTCCGGCACCGACCTCCGCGAGGAACGCCGCTGGGAGCTGGGTCTCGAGCGCCCGGCTCAGGGCGCCCTTGGTGATGGCTATGGATAGGCAGTCGGTGTCGTGGCAGACATATGCGCCTCGCCCGGCGAGGCGTCCCGTCGGGTCGAACACGACCTCACCCGTCGGGGTGCGGACGATACGCCGCAGGTCGCGTTTCGCACGCGATGTGCGACATGCGACGCACGTCCGGGTCGGGACCCGGCGCACGGCCAGCGGTCGCGTCGGGGTGGATGCCCCGGCTACGTCGCCACCTCCTCGGTGGGCGCCGCTTCGGGGGCGTTCGCGGCTTCGGCCGTTCCGTCCGATGCCGCCTGGTCATCGGCCTTGTCGGCTGCCGCCTTCTTGGTCGTTCGCTTGGGCTTTGCCGCGGCTTCGGTACCGTCGGCTGACGCCTCGGCCGTCGCGTCGGCCACCACGGCGACAGCTGCGGACTTCTTCGTCGTTCGCTTGGGCTTCGTCGCGGCTTCCGTCCCGTCCGCGGACGCCTCGGGCGTCGCGTCGCCCGCCTCGGCGGCCGCGGCAGCCTTCTTGGTCGTCCGCTTCGGCTTGGCCGGGGCGGCGATCGCCTCCTCGGTCTGGGCTGCAGCAGCCTGCGCCGGGGCCTCCTCGGCCTTGGCCGGGGTTTCCGCCTCACCCTCAAGCTGGTCGGTCGCCGCCTTGGCCTCGGCGACGGACACGTCGCTTCGGATATCGATCCGCCAGCCGGTCAGGCGCGCGGCCAACCGGGCGTTCTGGCCTTCGCGGCCGATCGCCAGCGACAGCATCCGCTCCGGGACGGTGACCGAGGCGATCCGCTTCTCCTCGTCGATATCGACCGAGAGCACCTGGGCAGGGCTGAGGGCGTTCGCGACGAACACGGCCGGATCGTCGTTCCACGGGATGACGTCGATCTTCTCGCCGGCCAGTTCCGCGACGACGGCCTGGACACGCGCGCCGCGCTGACCGACGGTCGCACCGACCGGGTCGAGCCCATCCTGGCGCGAGCTGACGGCCACCTTCGAGCGGCTGCCCGCTTCCCGGGCGATCGCCTTGATCTCGACGGTCCCGCTGTGGATCTCGGGCACTTCGAGCTCGAAGAGTCGACGCAGGAAGCCCTTGTGGGTGCGGCTCACGAAGATCTGCGGGCCGCGGACCGAGCGCCGGACCTCGAGCACGAACGCCTTCACGTTCTGCCCGATGCGGTAGTGCTCCAGGGCACTCTGCTCGGTGGTGGCGAGGATCGCCTCGGTGTTCTTGCCGACGTCGAGGATGATCGCGCGCGGCTCGACCCGGTTGACGGTGCCGGTGATGAGCTCCCCCTCGCGGCTCGCGAACTGGTCGAAGACCTGGTCGCGCTCGACCTCGCGGATGCGCTGCAGGACGATCTGCTTGGCCGTCTGCGCGCCGATCCGGCCGAACACGTCGCCGTCGAGCTGCTCCGTCTCGACGAGGTCGCCGGGCTTGGCGCTCTCGTCGAACTTGCGGGCATCTTCGACGACGATCTGCGTCAGCTCGTCCTCGATCTCCTCGACGACGAGCCGGGCGCGAAAGACCCGGATTCGGCCGGACTCCGCGTCGATGCGGACGTGGATGTCCTCGTCGCCCGCGACGCGGCGATAGGCGGACTGGATGCCGTCCTCCACCGCTCCGATGAGCTGTTCACGAGAGACCTGCTTCTCGGCGTTCAGCTGAAGGAGGGCGCCAACGAAGTCTCGACTCACGATCGCCTCCTTCTTCCGCCACAACCAAGCAACGACCGGTCCGAAAAAAAACGTGGGGGTCACCCACGTCACGGAGCGGCCGTTCAGTTGTGTGGAGTATATACCCGGAGGGGTGGACGCTCAAACAGGAGCCGGGAACCGCCGGGCGACGTAATCCTCCAGGATGTCGATGAATTCCTGCACGAGACCGTCGCCCCGGAGCGTCCGGTCGAGGCGACCGTCGATGAAAACGGGCGCGACCGGCTCCTCGAACGTGCCGGGCAGGCTGATCCCGATATCGGCGTGCTTCGACTCGCCCGGTCCGTTCACGACGCAACCCATGACGGCCACGCGAAGGTCCTCGGCGCCGGGGTGCGTCTCGCGCCATTCCGGCATCTTGTCCTTCAGGTAGCCCTGGATCTGCTGGGCCATCTCCTGGAAGAAGGTCGAGGTGGTCCTGCCACACCCTGGGCATGCCGACACCTGGGGCAGGAACGAGCGCAGCCCCATCGATTGGAGGACCTGCTGGGCGACCTCGACCTCGCGTTCGCGTGGAGCACCCGGCTCCGGGGTCAGCGAGACCCGGATCGTGTCGCCGATCCCCTCGTTGAGGAGGATCGCCAGGCCGGCGGTAGAGGCGACGATGCCTTTGTCACCCATGCCGGCCTCCGTCAGGCCGAGGTGGAGCGGGTAGTCACAGCGCGCCCCAAGCAGGCGATAGACATCGACGAGGTCACGGACCCCGCTGACCTTCGCGCTGATGATGATCCGGTCGTGCCCGAGCCCGGTCTCCTCGGCGAGCTCCGCCGAGCGCAGCGCCGATTCGAGCATCGCGTCGATCATCACGTCCCGGGAGTCGCGAGGCTCGGGGGACGCCGCGTTGGCGTCCATCAGCTCGGTCAGGATCGCCTGGTCGAGCGAGCCCCAATTCACGCCGATCCGGACCGGCTTCCCGTTGTCGATGGCGACCTTGACGATCGTCGCGAAATGCTCGTCGTGCCGCTTCGCCCCAACGTTCCCCGGGTTGATGCGGTACTTCGCGAGTGCCGCGGCCATCTCCGGGTACTCGACCAGCAGCTTGTGCCCGTTGTAGTGGAAGTCGCCGATGATCGGCACGTCGACGCCCAGGCCACGGACCTTCCGCACCATCTCGGGGACGGCGGCGGCCGCCTCTTCGGTATTCACGGTGACCCGGACGAGCTCGGAGCCCGCGTGCGCCAGCCGGGCGACCTGGATCGCCGTCGCGTCGGGGTCTGCGGTGTCCGTGTTCGTCATCGACTGGACGACGACCGGATGGTCCGAGCCCACCGGAACGCCGTCGACGTCGACGGTCGCCGTCTGTCGACGGGCGATGCCGGAGGTGGCGAGCGTCATGGCGGGGGCAACGTTCCGCCGTTCAGGAGCCTGACGACATCGAATCCGGACACCCAGATCAGGAACGTGAAGAGGAAGACGAAGCCGACCAAATAGGTCATCTGCTCGGCCCGGAGGCTGATGCGCGAGCCGAAGATCCGCTTGAGCGTGATCATCAGCATCCGGCCACCGTCGAGCGGCGGGAACGGCAGGATGTTCACGACCGCGAGGTTCGCCGACAGGATGCCAGCGATGAAGAGGGTGAAGATGGGACCGGTCCTGAAGAAGTAGTCGCCGATCGTCACGGCGATACCGATCGGGCCCGCCGCACCTTCTGGCGCAGCGGTCGGATTGGTGACAAGCCCGCCGAAGAGCGAAGCGAGCCCACCGACGATGATGCCCATCGCCGCGACGGTCTGGTTCCAACCGAACTTGATCGCTATCCCGAGGTCATTCGACGTGGTGGCGCCGTCGTACGCGGTTTGGATGTCAACGATACCCAGGGCTCCGTGATCCGCGTCGATCTGTGAGCGATCGCGAAGCGTCGTCGTCACCTCACGCGTTGCGCCGTCAGCACCATGCACGGTCAGCGTCACGGACTGGCCCGCGTTCGCGCGCAAGACTTCCACCATGCTGGGTGGGATGAAGAACTGGAACCGCTGACCATTGACAGCCACGATCGTGTCGCCCGGCGTGAGGCCCGCCGCGGCCGCCGGGGAGCCTTCCTGGACCTCCGCGAACTTGGCGCCCACCTGCGGTGACGCGAGCCAGACGATGCCGGTGAAGATCACGAACGCGAGCAGGATGTTCATGACGACGCCCGACACGAGGATGCCGAGCCGGACGGGCAGGCTCTTCGAGGAGAAGGCGCGCGGGTCGGTCGCCTTGTCGCCGTCCTCCCCTTCGAGCTTCACGAAGCCGCCGATCGGCAGCCAGTTCAGCGTGTAGAGCGTCTCGCCCTTCGAGCGCATGACCTTGGCACGGGGCGGGAACCCGATGCCGAACTCGAGGACGCGCACGCCCGCAACACGCGCCGCGACGAAGTGGCCGAGCTCGTGGATCACGACGAGCGTACCGAGGATGAGGAAGAACAGGAATACCGTGACGATCGGCTGGATGATGTTCATCAGGCGATCCCACCGATGGATCCGGTCGCGTAGGTCGCGCGCACGTCGGCGTCGAGCGCGATCAGCGCATCGATGTCCGGCTCACCGCTTCCGGATCCGAACCGCTCGACCGCATCCTCCAGGAGACGCGGGATCCCGAGGAAGTCGAGCGAACCTGCGAGAAAGCGCTCGACGGCGACGTCATCAGCGGCGATGAGCGCAGCCGATGCCCACGGACCGGCGATGCCCGCCTCTCGGGCGATCCGCAACGCCGGGAAGCGCTCGGTGTCCGGGCGGCGGAAATCCAGCCGACCGGTCGAGATCAGGTCGGGTGCCGCGGCCGGTGAGGAGCGTCGATCGGGATAGGTCATGGCGTACTGGATCGGGAGTCGCATATCCGGGGTGCCCATCTGGGCCTTGAGGGAGCCGTCGACGAAGCGGACGGCCGAGTGGACGACGCTCTGCGGATGGATCACCACCTCGATGGCGTCGTACTCGACATCGTACAGCCAGTGGGCCTCGATGACCTCCAGGCCCTTGTTGGCGCGGGTGGCGGAGTCGATCGTGATCTTGGCGCCCATCGACCAGGTCGGGTGCTTGAGCGCCTCATCGGCTGTCACGAGCGCGAGCTGATCCCTGGCGACATCGAGGAACGGCCCGCCGGATGCGGTCAGGATCAACGCGTCGACGGTCGCCATGGATTCACCGACCAGGCACTGCCACAGCGCCGAGTGTTCGGAATCGATCGGCCGAAGCCAGGCGAGCGGGCTCGCGTACGCGTCGTCCGGTCGCTTCTCGCCGACTGCCGCCGCCGAGCGGCGCGCCTCAGGCATCACGAGGTGGCCGCCGGCGACCAGCGTCTCCTTGTTCGCCGTCGCCACGACCTTGCCGGCCTGGAGCGCAGCGACCACTGGGCGCAAGCTCACGATCCCGCCCGTCGCGACGACCACGAGATCGACGTCGTCACGTGTCGCCAGGTCGACGAGATCGGCCTCGGATGGCGCGAGCAGCGCGACCTCCGCGCTTAGCCGCTCGGCCTGCTCCTGAAGCAGCGCCCCGTTGGATCGCGTCGCCAGCGCGACGACATGGAACAGCTCCGGGTGGGCGGCGAGCACCTCGACCGCCTGTCCACCGATCGAGCCCGCCGCGCCGAGGAGTGCCACGCCGCGCCGGGCGTCGCCGGGATCAGGCGATGAGAGCGACGACATAGAGCGTGACGACAGGCGCGGCGAACAGGAACGAGTCGACCCGGTCGAGCATCCCGCCGTGACCGGGGATCAGATTCCCGGAGTCCTTGGTGTTCGCGGCGCGCTTGAGCATGGACTCCGCGAGGTCACCGGCCTGGGCGGACAGGGCAGCGAGCGGGCCCAGGACGAGGGCGTGGACCGGTGCTTGCCCGAGACCGATGAGCATGAGCGCGGCGACCACGGTCGTAGCGATGACGCCACCCACAAGACCCGCGTACGTCTTCGACGGCGAGATGTGCGTGAGGAACTTCTCACGGCCGAACTGGCGCCCGACGAGATAGGCGCCGGTGTCGTAGGACCACACGGCAAGGATCAGCAGCACGATCCAACCGCGTTCGGGTCCGAGCACCTCGAGCGGTGCTCCTGCGGGGAGTGGCGCACCGGCGTGACCGAGGCGAATCACGAACGCGAGCAGGCTCACATACAGCGCTCCGAACACCGTTGCCATCCAGGTGCCCAGCCCGTCGCGTGGATCCTGGCGTGTGAACGACGCGACCGCGGTGAGGACGACGCCGATCGCGATCAGCAGGAGACCGCTGCCCTCGAGGACGTCAGGAAAGGCAGCGTCGAGGACGACCGTCAGCGCGAGCACGGTGCCCAGCGCGGCCAGGGCGGGCTGACCGGCGGTCTTGAGGAGTGCGAACACCTCGCGCGCCGCGACGACCATGATCAGCGCGATGGCGAGCGAGATCGCGAGGCCGCCGACGGCGATGACGACGAGCAGCACCGGGACGAGGATCGCCGCGCTCGTCGCGCGCTGTCGCACCCTCCCCTACCGCCCGAAACGACGATGGCGGCGGGCGAACTCGAGCAGCGCCTGGTCGAAGGCCGCCGGCCCGAAGTCGGGCCATAGGGCGTCGCAGAAGTAGAGCTCCGCGTACGCCGACTGCCAGATCAGGAAGTTCGAGATGCGCTGCTCCCCGCCGGTCCGGATCAGCAGGTCGGGATCGGGCAGGCCCGCGGTGTACAGCGCGGCGCCGATGGTGGACTCGTCGATCGAGCCGGGGGTCGTGCCCGCGGCGACGAGGCGCCGGACGGCATCGACCAGCTCGGTGCGTCCGGCGTAGTTGAACGCCACGTTGAGGATCAGCCGGTCACCACGTGCCGTGGCGTCGAGGGCCTCACCGATCGAGCGGCGCGTCTCCTCCGGCAGTTCGTCGAGCCGCCCGATCAGCCGGATCTGGACACCCTGTGCACGGAGCTCTTCGGTCTCGCTGCGGATCGCCGCTTCGAGCAGGCCGAACAGGCCGATCACCTCGTCGTCCGATCGGGCCCAGTTCTCGCGACTGAATGCGTACAGGGTCATGACCGGGACACCGCGACGGACCGCGTGCTTCAGGATCTCGCGGATGGCCTCGACGCCGGCGGCGTGGCCCTCGATCTCCGGCTTGTCGTGCTGGCGAGCCCAGCGCCGGTTGCCGTCCATGATGATCGCCACGTGCCGGGGAAGGTCCTCGGCCGGGAGGAACGGGTCGTCCTCGACCGGTTCGTGCGCGATCGGCGGTGCGTCGGTCGGTCGGGCCAGGGGTGCGCGGGCCACTTAGACCTCGAGGACCTCCTGCTCCTTCGCCGCGCCACGGCGGTCGACCTCGCCGATGTGGCGGTCGGTGGTCTTCTGGAGGGTCTCAGCCTGACGATGCGAGTCGTCGGTCCCGATCGTTCCGTCGCGCTCCTCGCGCTTGAGATGGTCGTTCGCATCGCGACGGATGTTGCGGATCTCCACGCGCGCTTCCTCCATGCGCTTGTGGACGACCCGGACCAGGTCCTTGCGACGCTCCTCGGTAAGGGGCGGGATATTGAGGCGGACCACCGCACCATCGACGTTCGGGACGAGACCGATGTCGCTCTTGGTGATCGCCTTCTCGATCGCGCCGAGGACGCTGCGGTCCCAAGGCTGGATCACGATCTGGTGCGGCTCCGGGACGCTGATCCCGGCGAGCTGGTTGAGCGGCGTCTGCGTGCCGTAGTAGTCCACGAGGATGCGCTCGACCAGAGCCGTCGATGCACGGCCCGTGCGGACCGCCTGGAAGTCGCGCTCCATCGCCTCGACGGCACGGGTCATCTTCTGATCGGCGTCGGTGAGGGTCTCTGTGCTCATGCGGACGAACCTCCGCTCGAGATGAGCGTCCCGACCGGCTCCCCGGTCGCGACCTTCGTGATGTTGTCGGGCTGGTTGAGGTCGAACACGATGATCGGGAGCTCGTTCTCCATGCACAGGCTCACCGCTGCCGCGTCCATCACCTTGAGCTGATCGCGCAGCAGGTCGGCGTAGTCGAGGCGAGCGTAGCGCTGGGCGCCGTCGTTCGTCATCGGGTCCTTGTCGTAGACACCGTCGACCTTGGTCGCCTTGAGCAGGACCTCGGCGTTGATCTCGACCGCGCGAAGGGCGGCGGCCGTGTCGGTCGTGAAGTACGGGTTGCCCGTGCCGGCCACGAAGATCGCGACGCGGCCCTTCTCGAGATGGCGGATGGCCCGTCGGCGGATGTATGGCTCCGCGACCTCGTTCATGGCGATCGCCGTCATGACACGCGTCGGGACGCCGACCGTCTCGAGCGCATCCTGCAACGCAAGGCCGTTCATGACGGTCGCGAGCATCCCGATGTAGTCGCCGGTCGCGCGGTCCATGCCACGTGCGGCCGCGGCCAGTCCTCGGAAGATGTTCCCGCCGCCTACGACGATGCCGACCTCCACGCCACGATCGGTCACGTGCTTGACCTGATCGGCGATGAAGGAGCAGAACGCAGGATCGACGCCGTACGGGCGGTCGCCAAGGAGCGCCTCGCCGGACAGCTTGAGCAGGATCCGCCGATACGTGACCGGCCGATCCTTGGCGACCGCAGCGGTCGCGGTGTCGCTCACAGCTCCTCCCCGAGCGCGTAGCGGGTGAAACGCCGAACGACGATGTTCTCGCCGATCGTCGCGATGCGGTCGGTGATCAGCGCAGCGACCGTGCGATCCTCGTCCCGGAACGGCTGGTCGAGCAGGCACACCTGGGCATACCACTTGTCGAGCTGCCCGGTGATGATCTGCTCGCGGATGTTCTCAGGCTTGCGTTGGGTCGCCTCGTCGGCGAGCAACTCGGCCTTCTTGGCGTCGAGGTCGGCCGCAGGGATCGAGCTGCGATCAACGTACAGCGGGGCCAGGCCCGCGACCTGGACCGCGAGATCCTTCACGAGCCGCTGGAACTCGTCCGTGCGAGCGACGAAGTCGGTCTCGCAGTTGACCTCGATGAGCACGCCGACGCGTCCGCCGGTGTGGATGTAGCTCGAGACCAGGCCTTCACGAGCCTCGCGGCTCGACTTCTTGGCCGCTGCGGCCAATCCGCGCTCACGCAGGATCGTCGTCGCCTTCTCGAGGTCGCCGCCGGCCTCCGTGAGGGCCTTCTTGCAGTCCATGAACCCGGCGCCGGTGCGGTCGCGCAGTTCCTTGACCAGCTCCGCCGAGATGTCCGCCATGAGTGGGTGTGCTCCTGTTCCTGTTCGCTGGGCGGGCGCGTCAGGCGCCCGCGGATGGTCTGTCGTTCGTGGGTCCGGCGGTCGAAGGCCGACCGCCGCGAGCTCAGCTGGGGTTGTCGGCCTCGGCCTTCTCAGCAGCCTCGCGTGCAAGCTCCGCCGCGATCTCTTCCGGAGTCGCTTCGGCCGCCGCCTCAGCGGCCTCCGCGACCGCGGCCTCCGCACGGGCGACGCGGTCGCCTGGCAACAGGTCGTCGTCGTCCGCGTCGGGCTCGAAGGTCAGGGCGCCGCCACCGGCAAGAGCTGCGACAAGCTCGTCGCTCGCGCCGGTCGCGTCGTCGTCACCGTCCGCCATGGCCGCAGGCTCGATGATCTCGGGCTCGCTGGCCGCACGGGTCGATCGCTCTTGGGCGCCCTCGATCGCCGCTTCGGCGACGAGCGTGCACAGCAATCGGATCGCGCGGATCGCGTCGTCGTTGGCGGGGATGATGAAGTCGAGCTCGTCGGGGTCGACGTTCGTGTCGCCGGTGCCGACCACCGGGATCTCGAGCTTGTTCGCCTCGGTCACCGCGATCCGCTCGCGGTGTGGGTCGATCACGAAGATCGCGCCCGGTAGGCGCTTCATCTTGCGCATCCCACCGACCGTGCCCTGGAGCTTGATCATCTCCTCGGTCAGCTTGGCCGCTTCCTTCTTGGTCATGCGCTCGAAGTCGCCCGCCGCCTGCCGCGCCTCGAGCTGCTCGAGCAAGCCGATGCGCTTCTTGATCGTCGTGAAGTTCGTGAGCATGCCGCCGAGCCAGCGCTTGTTGACGTAGGGCTGGTTGGCGCGGGTCGCCTCGGACAGGATCGGCTCCTGAGCCTGCTTCTTGGTCCCCACGAACAGGACCTGATCACCGCGTGCCACGGTCTCGCGGACGGCATCGAGCGCGACCTCGAGACGCTGGACGGTCTGCGCCAGGTCGATGATGTGGATCCCGTTGCGCTCCGCGAAGATGTATGGGCGCATCTTTGGGTTCCAGCGGCGGGTCTGATGGCCGAAATGGACTCCGGCCTCGAGCAGTTGCCGCATGGAGACGGACGGCATGATGGGCGACCTCCTGTCGGTTGATTCCTCCGCGGACCCTCGCAGATCCCGGGAACCGGCCTTCGATGAGCCGGCACCGCCCGGTGGGAACGGTCCGCGTGTGTGCTCCGTTCGGCCGTGGCCGACGGGCGTTCGCGTGATCGATGGCCAGGTTCTGGGCCCGGACCGGCGCGGAGTGTAGCACAGGGTCCCGCTCGGCCCCGATCGGGCGGCGGGTGGCCGTCGAGCCTCCCGAAGCGCTAGAACGCCGCCCGATGGTGGCGGATCGCCGGTTCTCCTCCCCGCGACCCGGGCTCGACGACGACCAGGTCGAATCGCACCGGGAGCCGCGGCACCGGACTCCCGTCCGGGAACACACCGCGGTCGCGCAGACCATGTGTCGCCACGCGCAGGTGGGTGCGCTTCCGATGATCGACCGTCTCCTCGGGTAGGCCGAAACCGCGCGACTTCCGCCAGCGCACCTCGACGATCACGAGTGCGGCCGGCGGACCCGGGTCGACCGCCACGAGATCGAGTTCGTGGCGGCCGATGTGGACGTTCCGGGCCAGGAGGGTCCAACCGGCAGCCAGAAGACGGACCAGGACCAGCGATTCGGCGGAGTCACCTGCCTGCTGAGCAGCGGTCCGAGTCGGCGAGACGGTCGGGCCATCCATCGGGTGATGATGGCGAGGACGTCTCGTCTGCCACGTATCTCGCGGTTAGCCACCGCTTACCACGGCGCTAGCCGCTAACCAGACGCCCGGCGCCCCACTCAGGCCGACGCGGCCTCCAGCGCCAGCAGGTCGTCCGCATCGAGCGCTGCGTCGTCGGCCATGACCGGCACGAGCTGACGCTCGAGGACATCGTGGATCTCCGGCGACGCCGACGGATCGCCGAGCAGATCGAGATCGAGCTGGTCGCCCGCGAGTGTCCGCTGGAGGGCGAGGAACGAGCGTCGGTGGAACGGGGTCAGACCCATCGCCCGGATCGCATCGCGATGGTCGCGCGTCGCGTACCCCTGGTTGTGCTCCCAGCCATAGCCGGGATAGCGAAGCGCCAGCTTGGTCATCATCCGGTCGCGGACCACCTTCGCGACGATCGATGCACACGCGATCGAATAGACCTTCGCGTCGCCATCGACGACGTTCGAGTAGGGACCGACCTGCGCCTCGAACCCCACGATGCGGTTGCCATCGACGATGACGTGCTCGTGGCCGCCGACCCGCGCGATCGCCCGACGCATCGCCAGGTGGGTCGCGTGATAGATGTTCAGCTGATCGATCTCCCGGACCGAGGCCGCTCCGACGCCGACCGCGATGGCTCGCTTACGGATGAGCGGTGCGAGCCGCTCACGCTGGGCCATCGACAGGGTCTTCGAGTCGCGTACACCCGGGATGCGGTGGCAACCGGGTTTCATGATCACGGCCGCGGCGACGACGGCTCCACAGGTCGGCGCGACACCAACCTCATCGACCCCGACGACGCGGGTCAGACCCTCGTTCCAGAGACGGCGTTCGTGGCGGAGGGTCGGGACGATGACGGCCATCGGCCATCAGGGTAACGCGGGTCGGGCTCCTGCTGCCTGAGTCGACTGCAGCCGCCGCCGACTAGTTGTTGGCGCGGCGCTCGCGGAGGGTCGCGGCCTTGCCGACGCGCTTGCGCAGGAAGTACAGCTGGGCGCGACGAACTTCGCCGTGGCGCAGGACCTCGATCTTGTCGATTCGCGGGCTGTGGATCTTGAACGTCCGCTCGACACCGACGCCCGACGCGATCCGCCGGACGGTGATGGAGCGCGTGATCCCCCCGCCGCGCAGCCGCATCACGATGCCTTCGAAGACCTGGATGCGCTCGCGGTTGCCCTCGACGACCTTGGCCGACACCTTTACGGTGTCACCCGTGGCGATCTCGGGCAGGTCGGTGCGGAGCTGGTCCTGGACGATCTCGTCGAGCACGTTCACGCGGCGTTTCCTTGACTGGGTGGGCAGCGCTGGACGCTGCGGTCCGGACTTGGGGAGGGCCGCGTGGTGGGCGACCGACGGCGGAGTATAGCGCAATCCCGGGCGTCCGCGGCTACCCGTCTCCGAGCAGGTCCGGCCGGCGAGCGCGCGTCCGCTCGAGGGCGCGCTCATGGCGCCACTTCGCCACAGCGCCGTGGTCACCGGAGGTGAGGATCTCCGGAACGTCCATCCCGCGGAACGAAGGAGGCCGCGTGTATTGCGGGTATTCCAACAGACCGTCGCTGAACGACTCCTCGACCGTCGACGACTCGTCGATCGCGCCGGGGAGCAGGCGCATGACCGCGTCGATCACGACGAGCGCCGGCAGCTCACCGCCGCTCACGACGTAGTCGCCGATCGACAGCTCGACGTCCACGAACGCGCGGATCCGCTCATCGACGCCCTCGTACCGCGCACACACGAGGACCAGGTGCGTTCGCTGCGCAAGGTCCATGGCACGACCGTGATCGAACACCGCCCCACCCGGGTCCATGAGGATCACGATCGAGTCGGGCCGGCGGACCGCTTCGATCGCGGCCACGACCGGTTCGACGCGCATCACCATCCCGGCCCCGCCGCCATATGGCGTGTCGTCGACCGAACGATGACGGCCCAGGCCGAACTCGCGCAGGTCGTGGATGCGGACCTCGGCGAGGCCGCGCTCCTGGATGCGCCCGGGGATGCTCTCCGACAGGGGTCCGGCGATCATCGACGGGAACAGGGTCAGGACGTCGACCTCGAGCGTCATGACGCATCCCCTGCAGTGGGCGCGCCTGACGCGGGCCGTGGCTTTCGCGATCGTCGGCGCGGCGCCTTCGGTCGCTCGCCCTCGGGCTGACGTCGCTTCGGTGCCTGCAGGTCGAGTGCATCCGCATCGACCACGATCTCGCCGCGTCGGGGTGCGAAGACGCGGATGAAGGCGCGGACCGCTGGCAGGTCGAACGTGCCGAACCGCTCACCGCGAACGATGTAGACCTCGTTCTCCCCGACCCGGTACACGTCCTGGACGACGCCGAGGTCGGCGCCGTCGACGTCTCGGACGACCGCGCCGACTACCTCGTGCCAGTAGACCTCGCCGCGTGCCAGTTCGCCGGCCGGATGCACCTCGGACTCAAGATACGCATCTCGGAGCGTGTCGGCAGCTTCCCGGCTCCCGACCTCCCGGAAGCGCAGCCGCCAGCCGGGTCCGTCCGCGACCGCCTCAGCCGACGCGATCGTCAATGGGTCATCGGACCCTTCGCGGTACAGGATCGAGCCGGGCCGATAGCGCTGCTCCGGCTTGTCGGTCAGGACCTCGACGCGCACGGCGCCATGGAGGCCGTGCACGCCACGCACGAGGGCGACGACGAGGCGTTGGTCCCGTCCCGCCTCGTCGCGTGTTCCAGCGTCGGCCACGCGGGGCCGTCCGCTCAGACGATCTCGAGCTGGACCGGCTCGCCGTCGCGGGCCGCGGTCACCTTGAGGAGCGTTCGCAGCGCCTTTGCGACGCTGCCGTTGCGACCGATGACCTTGCCCATGTCGTCATCGGCGACATGGAGCTCGATGACGGTCGCGCCGTCCTCCTCGATGACATCGACCTTGACCGCGTCGGGATCATCGACCAGCGACTTCGCGACGTACTCGACCAGATCCTTGGCTGCCATCTGGTGCTCCTACTTGCCGGCGGGCAGGATGCCCGCCTGCCTGAACAGGCGGACGACGGTGTCGGACGGCTGTGCCCCCTTCGCCAGCCACTCCTTCGCCTTGTCAGCGTCGACGTTGAGCTCGATCGGCTCGGTACGCGGGTTGTAGTGACCGATCGTGTCGATCGCGCGGCTGTCGCGCGCACTGCGCGAATCGGCGACGACCACCCGGTATGTCGGCTGTTTCGTCGCACCGACCCGCGTCAGGCGGATACGGACTGCCATGTGCTTGGTGTCCCTCCTTGGACTATCGGCGAGGCTGGGGGCCTCGCATATCTCGCATCACTTGACCGTGATCACCGAGTGCGTCTGATCGGTGCTGCCGCCTGTCGCGCCCGTCGCGATCAACGCGTCGAACGGGGTCAGGAACGGCTTGATCGACTCCTCGTATGCGGCCTTCTTGGCGGCCGGGGCGTCGGCCATCGAGCCTTCGATGAGGCCGCGGACCACGGTCACGTCGACGAAGCTCACGCTGGTGTGCTTGGTGTCGACTCGCTTCAGGAGATCCTGGAACCGGGCGTCGTCGGCGAGGGACGACCCAGCGCCGGCATCGAGCACTGCCTTGACGAAGTCAGGCGAGCTACCGATCGCGACGACCTGGTCGTTCGCGACGAAGGCGATCTTCACGCTCACGTCCGGGATCCCTGACGGGGCCGCCGGCATGCTCGACCCGCTCAGGCCGCCCGCCATCCCGGCGAGGGATCGCAAGTCGCCGAGGTCGACGACCGTGATCGTCTGGCCGTTGTAGGTCTCGTCAGTGACGGTGATCCCGGAGTTCGGGCCGGCCAACTGGACGAAGCTGCGGAGCGACGTCAGGAGCTGTTTCGCCCCCGCGGCATCGGCCGGGATCGACACGATCCCGCCCTGGACGGTGTTCCCCTGCTTGTCGATGACGATGCCGGTGTCGCCCATCCAGCCGACGATCGCATCGATGCCGCCGAGCATGCCGGCAACCTGGTTGATCTGGTCGTAGATCTCCTTGAGCGCCGGGTCCTTCTCGTAGAGCTCTGCCGTCTCCTTGAGCGTCGCGCCGTAGTCGTTGCCGGCGACGAGCGCGATCGTGGACGGCGGTGCGAACCCGGCGACCGCATTCGTCCGGTTCTCATCCGGGCCGGGGTTGCCATCCTTGTGCTGGACGACGCCATCGAGCCGAAGCGCATCGCCCTCAACGCGGATGCGGGCTGCCGCCCATTCCGGGATCAGGTTGGTCACCGCGGCGGGGATCGACGGCACGGAAGCGCCGGCTCCATCGAGCGACGCTCCGAGCTTGGCGGCCGCATCGGCGATCGCCTTGAGGTCCACGAACATGAACCCGAGGCTGTCGCCGGTCACGGAGGCCTGCGCCGCCGAGACTGCTTGGCCACTCGCGAGCGGGCTGGTGCCCTTGGTATCGACCGCGGCCTTGACCGAGTCGACATCACCGACCAGGGCCACCTTGCCGTCAATGATCGTGTAGGCCGCTTGCGTCTCCGGCATCTTCGGGGCGGCGAAGACCGTGAGCTGCGCGCCGTTGTAGGTCTGCGTCGTGCCGCTGCCGCCCTCGGCCTTGAGGGTCGAGTCCAACCACGTGCTCGCCAGGGCGGCGTCCTTGACCGATAGCAGCACGAGCGCGCTGCGAGCGGGCGACGCAGCAGCCGCCCCGCTCCCGCTCCCGACCTGGATCGGCCCCATCGCGAAGCCCAGCTGGCCGCTGAACCACGGCTTCACGTCCTTCGTGTAGGTCTGCTTGTTCTGGCTCCCCTCGCCGACGATCCGGTCGAGGACCTCATCGAGCTTCGTGTCGAGGGCCGCCTGGTCAGCGAAACCCGGGAACTTCGAAAGGAAAGCGCCGACGTTCTGGCGCTGGTCGCCGGGGAGGTCGAGCCGGAGCTCACCGTAGGCGACGCTGTCGGTCGGCACATAGCCGAGCACGACCGAGGTCGCCTTCGTGCTCGTGAGCGCGAACGTGGCCATCCCGGTCACCGCGATCACGACCGCGATGAGGACCCCTGCGGCGAGCCAGCGCCCGCGGCTCGAGCGAGGCGACGCCGCCTGAGCCGGCGGACTGATGGCCGTCGTCGGCACGGGTGTCGCCGTCGTGTCGGTCTCGGGCTGCGTCGTGGTGGTGTCGTTGAAGTCGGTCATCGCGTGGTCTCCCCCGGCGTCAGTGCCGGCCCCCCGTCAGGCCGGCAAGCGCTGCGCGCCGACCGCCTCCGGATAGCTGCTTCATGAGCTTCTGCATCTCGCTGAACTGCTTCACGAGCCGGTTGACTTCCGGCAGCGTCGTGCCCGCGCCGGCCGCGATGCGGCGGCGGCGTGAGCCGGTGAGGATCGTCGGGTCGCGACGCTCGGCCGGGGTCATGGCCCGGATGATCGCCTCGGTCCGCTTGAGCTCGCCCCGGTCGACGGCGGCCTGGGCCTCGTTGGCCATACCGCCCATCCCGGGGATCATCGACATGATCTGGCCGATCGGGCCCATCTTCTGGACTTGCTGGAGCTGGTCGAGCATGTCCTCGAGGGTGAAGCTCGCCGTGCGGAGCTTCTCCTCCATCTGCTGGGCCTGCTTGACGTCGAAGGTCTCCTGCGCCCGCTCGACGAGCGTGAGGATGTCGCCCATCCCGAGGATCCGGCCGGCCAGGCGGTCCGGGTGGAAGGGCTCGAGGGCATCAGTCTTCTCGCCGGTGCCCAGGAACTTGACCGGCAGCCCGGTGACCGCCGAGATGCTGAGCGCGGCGCCGCCGCGGGCGTCGCCGTCGATCTTCGTGAGGATGAGTCCCGTGACGGGCACCGCCTCGACGAACGCCTGCGCGACCGCGACGGCTTCCTGCCCGGTCATCGCATCGACGACGAGGAGCGTCTCGATCGGCTTGACCGCGGTGTTGACCGCAGCGATCTCCTGCATGAGCTCCTGGTCGACGGTGAGCCGCCCGGCGGTGTCGAGGATCACGACGTCTCGCGTCTGGCGCTTGGCGGCCTCGACGCCCTGACGGGCGATCTCTGGAACGGGTGTCCCCTGTGGTGCGCGGTAGACCGGGATGTCCAGCTGGCGACCGAGCGTCTCGAGCTGGTCCGCAGCGGCTGGGCGGTACGGGTCGGCGGCGACGAGAAGCGGCCGTCGGCCGAGCTTCACGACGTGGCGCGCGAGCTTGGCGGTGGTCGTGGTCTTGCCGGAACCCTGGAGACCGACCATCGCCACGACCGCCGGGTTCCCGCTCAGATGGAAGACCCGATCGCCCTTGCTCAGTAGCTCGACGAGCTCGTCGTGGACGATCTTCACCACTGCCTGCCCGGCCGTGAGGCTCGCCAGGATGTCCTGACCGACAGCCTTCTCGCGGACGCGGGCGACGAAGTCCTTGACGACCTTGAAGTTGACATCGGCCTCGAGCAGCGCGAGGCGCACCTCACGCATGGCTGCATCAACGTCGGCCTCGCTGATCCGGCCGCGGCCGGTCAGGTTGCCGAGGGTCGTCCGCAGGCGCTCACTGAGGGTGTCGAACACGGTCGGATCCGGACTCCGTTCGAGTGGTGGACCGGCCAGACGGTCGCGGGTTCGCGACGACGAGCCGGGTGGTGCGCGAGTTCTGACGCACCGAGGCGGCCGAAGTGTAACGCAGGGTCCGTCGCGACGCCCCCGAGACGATGGTCCGGGGGCACGGCGCATCGTCGCGCATCGACTGATCCCTGGCCTGCGCCGGAGCACCTGCGCGGACGTATGCTGCGCCGTCGTGCGGAACCCCTTCGCCTCGCCGCTGTGGTCGAACCACGCCTTCGTCCGGGTCTGGTCGGCGGCGACCGTATCGATCTTCGGCTCGCTCATCACGCGGTTCGCGCTTCCGGTCATCGCGATCCTGACGCTGCATGCCGGACCGTTCGAAGTCGCGGTCGTCCGAAGCATCGACCTCCTATCGGCGCTGCTCGTGGGTTTCGTCGCCGGCGCCTGGGTCGACCGGTTGCGGCGGCGACCGGTGCTGATCTGGGCCGATCTCGGTCGCGCGGTGCTGCTCCTGACGATCCCCGTCTCGTTCGTGCTCGGAACGCTCGCCCTCTGGCAGATCATCGTGGTGGCCGCGCTCGCCGCGGTCCTGACGACCTTCTTCGACGCGGCCGACAACGCCTACCTGCCGACGATCGTCGAACGTGAGCGCCTGATCGAGGCGAACAGCGCGCTCGCCGCGAGCGGCTCGGTGGTCGAGTTCGTCGGCTTCGGGATCAGCGGCGCCCTGGTCCAGATCCTGACGGGCCCGATCACGATCCTCATCGACGTCGCGACGTATCTCGCGTCGGCGTTCCTGCTGTTCACCGTCAAGACGCCCGAGGCACCGCCGCCGCCGGCC